>Ga0209810_1001391_pt1 | contig 36881 bp, 24 predicted proteins | sample Coa_R1_7_FD_187159 | JGI IMG/M metagenome (GOLD analysis project Ga0209810, IMG submission 187159) | Surface soil microbial communities from Centralia Pennsylvania, which are recovering from an underground coalmine fire - Coalmine... | ecosystem: Environmental > Terrestrial > Soil > Unclassified... | reverse complement strand
GCGCCATACTTAAAGTTGGGCTCCAGCTCTGGACGCATAGGTTCCATGATATAGGGCTCGTTCAGCTTCTGGCCGTTCACGTAGACGCCATCGGCTTTGACCTCGACTGTATCGCCCGGAAGGCCGATGAGGCGCTTGATAAGCACATTCTCCTGCTGGGGCAGCCCCTTCATCTTGTCCTCCGCATCGGCGGATTTGGGCGCTTTGAAGACGATGATGTCGCCGCGCTTGGGCTCGCTGTAGCGATAGACCAGCTTATTGACAAAGATATGATCGTGGCAGGTGTCCTCGTGCATGACCCCGCGCTGGTTCACGCCTGCATCGTGGCCGCACAGGGTCGGCTCCATCGATTCCGAGGGGATAAAGAAGGCCTGCACGAAGAAAGGCCGGATGATGAGGAAGACCAGCACGCCCGCGACGATCAACGATTCGATGATCTCGGCGATGCCCCTCGCGATCGGATTGACCTCGGCAGGAAGACCGCGACGAGCCTGGTTCTTCATACTGAGCAGGACCATTCGCAGGATCGTCAATGCCAGCGCGATGAGCACGACCGTCTCGATATGCAGATTCGCCAGCAGCTCGGCAGCGCCGGTCTCGTTCGGATTCATAGTTCACCCAGCCCCATTACGTTCATTAAAAATAGAGGAGGCGTTCCGGTCGCAGGGCACGCCGGAGAGGGGGTCTCCCTCCCTGGCGATGCGATGGTCCGGACGCCTCCCTAAAGGCTAACGCTTGGCGTTGCGGTCTTCTTTGATGCGGGTCGCCTTGCCGACCTTGCCGCGCAGATAGTAGAGCTTGGCGCGGCGGACGCGCCCGAAGCGAACGACCTCGATGCGCTCGATGCGCGGCGAATAGAGCAGGAAGGTGCGCTCCACGCCCACGCTGTGCGAAATCTTGCGGACGGTGAAGCTGGCGCGCGTGCTCTCATGGTTCTGGGCAATCACCACGCCCTCGAACACCTGAATGCGCTCTTTGTCGCCTTCGATGACCTTGGCGTGAACGCGCACGGTATCGCCGGCCCGGAAACGGGGCAGCTCCGCCCGGTTCTCGACCGAGACGCGCTCGAACTCCGTGCGCTTCCTCTCTTTGGCTTCCGCCTCGCGCCGCTGGTTCTCGCGGTTGGCCCATATCTCGCGGGAGCGCGCGATCTCTTCGCGCTCGATTTCACGTATCGTCTGTGGTCCGAGTGCCATCCATAACCTCTTCTGTGTCGAATTCTCTATCGAAAGAGTGCGTAGTCTCGCCGTCCGGCTCTTCCGGGGCCGGCTGCGCCGCGCGGCGCGCGGCTTTAGGATCGGGAGGGGCCTGCGGCTCCTCCGACGCGAGTAGTTTGCGGTCCTGCGGCGAAAGCTCCCTCCGGGCCAGCAGGTCCGGCCGCCGCGCCTGCGTGGCGCGCAGTTGGTGCCAGCGCCGCCAGCGCTCGATCTGGGCATGGTGCCCGCTGAGCAGAATATCCGGCACGGCCCAGCCGTTAAAGTCCGCCGGGCGGGTGTAGTGCGGATACTCCAGCAGGCTCTCCGTAAAGGTATCCTTGTCGGTCGCCTGCGCGTCGCCGAGCGCGCCGGGCTGCAGGCGCGTCAGCGCATCGACGATGACCAGAGCGGGAAGCTCTCCGCCGGTCAGAATATAGTCGCCAATCGAAATCTCGTCGGTGACCAGGTGCTGCCGCACGCGCTCATCCACGCCCTCGTAGTGGCCGCAGAGGAGGATGAGGCGCGGTTCTTGCGCCCACTCCCGCGCGATCTCCTGCGTGAACAGCCGTCCGCGCGGATCGGTGAGCACGATACGCGGCTTTTTGGCCGCCTGCGGCGCGATAGACACGCTCGCGGCGTCCAGTCCATTAGACGGGACGCCGTGGGCAGCGGTTGCGCCGATTTCTTCTACGTCTGCAGGCGGCGGCGGAGTTTCCGCGCCGGTCAGTGCCTGCAGCGCGCGGGCGATCGGCTCGACCTTCATCACCATGCCGCCTCCGCCGCCATAGGGGATGTCGTCGGTGGTCTTGTGGCGGTCGGTGGTGAAGTCGCGCAGATTGATGACGTGGATCGTCACCAGTCCGCGCGCCATCGCGCGCTTGACGATGCTGTGGTCCAGCGCCGCCGTCACCATCTCGGGAAAGACGGTGATGATGTCTATTCGCATCTTGCACCCCTCACCCCCTTGATCGACCACGGGCCTTCCTGTGCGTAGGACGGCGCTTCGGCATTGCGTGTCCACGCAACGTATCGCCTACGCTCCCTATCGGCCCTGCCTCTCCTAGAACCTTCGGAAGGGGCGAGGGGGAGAGCTTTTGGAAGCATTCTCCCCTCTCTTTACGAAGGAGAGGGGTCGGGGGTGAGGTTCATTAAACTTCTTCCGCTTCGCCCGGCAGCAGGCCGGGCGTCGGGGTGACGCGGATGCGCCGCCGCTCCAGGTCCACCTCTTGCACGACGTCCTTGATGGCCGGAAGTAAAATCTCTTCCTTGCCCTGGCCGACGACGAAGACGTCGTTGGCGCTGCTTTGCAGCACGGAGATGAGCGTTCCCAGAACGCGCCCCTCCGCCGTCACGACCTCACAGCCGATCAGATCGTGGATGTAGAACTCGTTGGCCGGCAGCGGCACGGCCTCCTGGCGGCGTATCTGGACGAGCGCGCCGCGCAGCTCCTCGGCGGCATCGATCGTATCCACCCCACGCAGCTTAAGGAGCGCCTGGCCCTTATGGAGCCGGACGTCCTCGATATCGAACAGGTCGGCGGCACCGGAAGGCCGGCGCAGGCAAACCTGGCGCAGACGTGAAAAACGGTTTGGGAAGTCGGTCTCCAGCCTTACTTTGACCTCACCTTGCCGGCCAAACGGCGCAGTGACTTCCCCAACCGTCAGGTCCCAGTTTTCCCAGGCCATAGGGCGCAGAGGCTACGGGATGATCTCGACGTAGACCTTGCGCTTGTCTTTCATCGCGGCAGCCTTGGCTACCGTGCGCAGCGCGTTGGCAATGCGTCCCTGCTTGCCGATCACTTTGCCCAAGTCCGATGGGGCCACCCGCACTTCATAGGTGGTCGCCTCTTCCTGAGGGACCTCCCGGATGTTGACCTGATCGGGCTCATCCACGAGTGCTTTTACCAGATACTCGATTAGGTTTTGCAACGGGGGTACACTCCTTGTCTCGGAATCACTTGTTGGAGGGCGCGTGCGTTTCCTTTGCCTGGCGCGCCGCGGTTTTGGCGGCTTCCAGGCGGTCGAGAATGCCCTGCTTTTTCAGCAGAGCGCGCGTGATATCCGTTGGCTGCGCTCCATGGCCAAGCCACCGCAGCGCTTTCTCCTCGTCCAGGGTGAGGACGGGCGGATCAGCGCAGGGATTGTAGTGTCCGATCGTATCGATGAACCGACCGTCGCGCGCTTCCGTGCTGTTGGCGACGACCACTCGATAGAACGGGCGTTTCTTGGCGCCCATGCGCTTTAAGCGGATTTTAACCGGCAAGTCTCTTACTCCTTGTTCGCTACCGTTGGGCGCGAATCGAATCGCGCCGGGTCCGAAGGCCAGGAATGGGAAACGCCTCCTGCAGGCGCAGAAGCTATCCCGGCCTCACTCGCTTCTGACTACAGGAAGCGAGCACGCTCTCCTCGTGAGCGGCGGCGCCAGGGATGCAGGGCATCCGGTCTGAGGCATGGCAGCAGGTGACAGGGCATAGAAAGGACCTGCACCGATGTTGACGCGGCCAGGCTCTCTGCTGGTTCGCCACTTACGATTTTACATTATATCCGAATCGACCCTTCAGGAAGAGGGTAATTTTCCGGTAAACCGGTATTTTCCTCATTTTGGAGGGTCAGCGTCGGAACCATTTGCCTCGACCTCCCTTGGGCATCTTCTTGAGCGCGCGCATGGCTCCCACCGGCGTCAGCTTGCCCGGCTTGCCGCCCGGCGCCTGCGCCATCATGCTATGGATCATCTTGCGCATCTGCTCGAATTCGGTCAGGAACTGGTTGATCTCCTGTACGCTCTGGCCGCATCCGGCGGCAATACGCTTGCGCCGGCTGCCGTTCAGAATGCCCGGATTGGTGCGCTCGGCCGGGGTCATCGCCTGCACGATGGCCTCCTTGCGCGCCAGCAGCTTCGGGTCGATCTGGACGTTGTCGAGCATGGCGCTGTTCATGCCGGGAAGCATCTTCATGATGTTCTCCAGCGGGCCGAGCTTTTTCATGGACTGCATCTGCTCGAGGAAGTCGTTGAGATCGAAGCGGCTTTCGCGCAGCTTCTTCTCCAGCTCCAGCGCCTTTTTCTCATCCACGGCCTCCTGCGCCTTCTCGATCAGGCTCAGGATGTCGCCCATGCCGAGGATGCGCGAGGCCAGGCGGTCGGGATAGAAGGGCTCCAGCGCGTCGAGCTTCTCGCCCACGCCCAGGAACTTGATGGGCACGCCGGTCACGGCGCGGATGGAGAGCGCCGCGCCGCCGCGCGTATCGCCGTCCATCTTGGTCATCACGAACCCGGTGATGGCCAGTTGGTTGTTGAACTCCTGCGCGAAGTTGACCGCGTCCTGACCGACCATGGCGTCTACGACCAGCAGCATCTCGTGCGGCTGGACGTAGGCCTTCATCTGGCCCAGCTCGTCCATCAGGTCGGAGTCGATGTGCAGGCGGCCCGCCGTGTCTAAAAGGACGATGTCGTTGCCGTTCTGGGCGGCGTGCTGGATGGCGGCGCGGGCGATGGTGGGCGGCGCCTTCTGTTGCTCCTGCGGCAGGGTGAAGACCGGGATGTTGATCTGCGCTCCCAGCACCTGCAACTGCTTGATGGCGGCCGGGCGGTAGATGTCGCAGGCGACCATCAGGGGATTGCGCCCCTGCTTCTTGAACCAGAGCGCCAGCTTGCCGCAGAGGGTCGTCTTACCGGTGCCCTGCAGGCCGCAGAGCATGATGACCGTCGGCGGGGTGGGCGCCATGTTGAGCGGCGCCTGCTCGCCTCCCAGGAGCGCGATCAGCTCGTCGTTGACGATCTTGACGACCTGCTGCGCGGGCGACAGGCTCTCTAAAACCTCGACGCCGACCGCCTTCTCGCGGACGCGCCCGACGAAATCTTTGACGACCTGAAAGCTGACGTCGGCTTCCAAAAACGCCATGCGTACCTCGCGCATGGCCTCGTTGACGTCCGCCTCGTTGACGCGCCCCTTACCGCGCAGGCGCTGAAAGACGCTCTGTAATTTATCGGATAGACTCTCAAACATACGAAGTTATTCTCGACGGGCCGCCGCTTTGCAGACCGCCCGGACATGATAAAACCCGATCCACCCCGCTGAGAGCCGGAATATGGGCGGCATCGGGCGCTTGGACGTACAGGATAAGGATCTACCGATTGCCCTCGGTAAATCACCAGCAAAGTATACCGAATGGAACCTGCTTTGTCAATGGCACAGACTGCGAAAAACCTCTCTTACCTCACCCCCTGTCTCACCACGGGCCTTGCGGCCCTGCCTCTCCTTCGTAAGGAGAGGGGGAATCATAAGGAGGCTGGGTGCGTCCGTGAAGATGCTTGTTTTGTAAAGACAGAGGTGAAAAATCTCCGGCAGATGGGCTGCAGCGAAAAAACGGCCCCTCTTCTCCTCAAGAGAAGAGGGGCGGAGGAGATTTCACCGGTAGGAGTTATCGGGATAGCCGGGGTTTCGCTCCAGGGTCCGGTTCCTATCCGCTTCTTCCTGGGCATCCGGCGATGAGGCGGGCGGATCGCCGTCGTAAACATACCCGTTCTGAGCGGGGCGCGGCGGAGGATAGACCGGCAACTGCGTGGTCTCCATGATAACTCTCTGCGCGTTCCGGCTCCAGGCAGGAGGCGGCGAAGGTGTGTAGGCGCCCTGCGCGGAATCGGCATCGGCGGGGGCTGCCTGGTCCTGATTCTGTGCGTCCTGTCCGCTCCAGCCTGATGGATCGAAGGCCGCCTGCGCGTCCTGTTGCGCCTGGGCGGCTTGCTGCTGCTCCTGCTCCAGCATCGCCACCATCTGGGCTGTAGAGGGACCCGGTACCTGCGCCGGCTGGATGCCGTGAACCAGGTTGACGCGCTGCTCGATAGGGACGGCCCGGGCCATGAAGTCGCGCCAGATCGGCGCGCAGAGCTTGCCGCCCGTCTCTCCCGGCATCGGGAGATAGGTCGTCTGTGTGATGGTCCTGCCGCCGGCCACCCGCTTTTTCCCCCGGTGCTCGTGAGCGACCCAGACCGCCGTCGTCAGGTCGCCGGTGTAGCCGACGAACCAGGCGTCGCGGTGGTCGTTGGTCGTTCCGGTCTTGCCGTGCGCGTCCGGGATGGAGGCGGCGGCCCGCCCGGTGCCGCTGGTGACGACTTCCCGCAGGGCCACGTTAAGCTGATCCAGCGCCTCCTGGCCCAGGAAGCCGGCCTGGTAGCGCGCCGAGGGATCGTCCTGATACAGCACGTTGCCCTGCGCATCGGTGATCTGCAGAACGAAAGCGGGGTCGTAGCGGTTGCCGCCGTTGGCAAAGGCGGTATAGGCCGAGCAGATGTCCAGCGGACGAACGCCGGAGGCGCCCAGCGCGAGTGGCAGATAGGGATCGAGAGGGGTCGTGATCCCCAATCGCTGGGCGTAGCTGGCGATCGTGCCGGGACCGATCTGTTGGGCCACCTGGACGGCGACAGTGTTGATGGAGTGGCGCAGGGCGTCCAGCACGGATACCGGCCCGTGGTAGACGCCGTCGTAGTTGTGGACTACCCACTTTTTAGGCTTGTTCGGGATGACCAGTTTCTGATCGTCCACCTGCGTCAGCAGGTTACAGACGTTCATGTCAAAGGCGGTCACGTAGACGAACGGCTTAAAGGCGGAGCCGGGCTGGCGCACGCCGTCGATGGCAGCGTCGAACTGTTCCCGGTGGAAATCCGGTCCACCGACCAGGGCGCGCACGTAGCCGCTGCGGGGGTCGATGGCGACCATCGCGCCGGTATTCGGTCCCCATCCGGCATGCAGTCCGTTGCGAAGGGTATGCTCGGCGGCCTGCTGCATGCGCCAGTTCAGCGACGTGACGATCCGCGCGCCGGAATAGAGAAACTCCTGCCCGTATTTGGCGCGCAACTGCGCGACCACGTAGGAGACGAAGTAGGGCGCGCGCCAGTCCGCCACCGTCTCCAGATGGGGCGGCAGGATATGCAGCGGCTGCGCTTCCGCCTGCGCTTTCTGGGCCGGCGTGATCTTGCCGGTCGCCAGCAGGCGCGCCAGGACCTCGGATCGGCGCTTCAGGGCCGCTTCCAGGTGCTGCGTGGGCGAGAAGGCCGCGGGACGCTGCGGCAACCCCGCCAGCAGCGCGGCCTCGCCGAGAGTCAGGCTCCGCGCCGGTTTGCCGAAGTAGGCGCGGGAGGCCGCCTCGGCTCCGTAGGCGCCGTTTCCATAATAGACTGTGTTGAGATAGGCTTCCAGGATCTCGTTCTTAGTATAACTCTGCTCGATCCGGCGGGCCAGCAGCATCTCTTCGATCTTGCGCTTGAAGGACTTATCCTGAGTCAGATACAGATTGCGCGCCAACTGCTGGGTGATGGTGCTCGCGCCCTGCTGGTAGGCGCTGCCGGCGTGCAGATCGGCCAGCAGCGCCCGCCCGACGGCGCGGAAATCCACGCCGTGGTGCGCGTAGAAGCGGCTGTCCTCGGTCGCGAGGGTCGCCTGGACCAGGTAAGGCGAAATCTGGGAGAGCGCGACCGGCAGGCGATAGCGGGTCCGGAAGCCGGCCAGGGGCACGCCATCGCTGGAGAGGATAGTCGTGACGGAATCGGCGCGAACGTCGGCCAGGCTGGCGACGCTGGGCAGATGGGCGTTGATGGAGCGGACCAACAAGACGCCATAGACCAGCACGCCCGCGGTGGCCGTCAGCACGACCAGCGTGAACAGCGCCAGGAAGCGTTTGAGACGCGCTCTTCCACTCAAAGAACGAGGGCGTACCGCGATACTGGGGGTACGCCCTCGCTGCGAGATCCCCATTGTGGATCTCGGGAAAACGTGTCCGATTGCCATGTTGCGATACCTTGCCTGGCGTGGCCCCACGCGGGACGCCGGCTGGGATACGAAGCCGATAAAAAAAGCATCCGACTGGCGACGGAAATAGTCAGGGATGTCGCCGGTCCAGACGCTCGCGGCCTCTGCGCCTTCCCGTCAACAAGGGCGAGAAGGGTGTTGCTATGAAGTTGTGCGCGGTATAGAGTTTTGCTCGGGTGCGTGTGCGCTATGGAATACCGGATCCTCTTGTACGCCTCCATACCAGGCCAGAGCGATCCAGCGCTCTCTACGACAGATTTGGGCAGCGATCTGCGGCCCGTCTCGCTATGTTCGACGAGTACGGCCCCATATTGTTCCCAAAAGATGAGGTAAGACTTCATCCCTCCCAGAAACCTCACCCCTAACCCCTCTCCTTCGCAAGGAGAGGGGGAGATTTAGTTAGGGCGTTGCTTGCTGTGCCCTCAGACTCCCCTTCCCCTGTTCTTGAGGAGGGGACGGGGGTGGGGGCCATAACCCGGCTATTTTATCAGGGAGAAATTTCCGATGATATTAAGAGAGCGCCTACAGACCGGCTTGCAGCCACGGGCTGGAAGCCGACACACCATCGGGGGAAGACATCGTGCAATCCACGCTTCAGCAGACCAGAGAGAAATCGGAAACCGCCCTTATCACGCCCTGGCGAGTGGCTTACCTGGGCATACTATTCCTTTCCGTCGCCATCTATTTCCGCGCGCTGACGGGGACGGCCATCATCGACGATTATCTGCTCCTCAATGGCTACGGTATAAACAGCCCTTCCTTACTGCACTGTTTCACCCAGCCTTTCCTGGGCCACTATTTCCGGCCTTTGGTGTCGTTATCGTTCTACCTGGACCGCGCCATTGCCGGCGGCACGCCCTTCTTCAGCCATCAGGTCAACATCCTGATCCACCTGCTGACTACCGCTGCCCTGATAGGACTGCTTTTGAAGGCCTTCCGCAGCCGAAAGATCGCTCTATTGGGCGGTCTGCTCTTTGCTCTTCAACCCGCTCAAGTCAGTGCGGTGGCCTGGATAGGGGGCCGGACGGATTCGTTGTGTGAGCTGTTCGTGGCGCTATTCGCCTGGGCCTTAGTGGCAGCGGTGCGGGCGCAAGGAAAGCCGCGTACGCTCTATTTGACCGCCTCGGCAGTCGCGTATGCGGCGGCCTTGTTGACCAAGGAGCAGACGCTGGCGCTGTTGCCGCTGGTGCCGCTGGCTTTCGCCTGCTTTGGCGACAAGGAGAGCAGCCAGAAGCGCGGAGCCGGCTGGTGGGCAACCCTTCCGTTTGCGGCGCTCAGCTTAGTCTATACCGCCGTCTGGATGCTCTTTTTCAACCATCAGAACATGAAGATGCAGGGCCTGCCGGAGCATCTGGCGATCGTTGGGCGCACGCTCCTGTACTACGCGCTCGTGCTGCTGGCGCCGATCCCGCACTGGCAAAACATGACGAGTCTGGGGGCCATGCTGCGCATGGGCGCCTGGACGATCTTTGCAGGCTATGGGCTGTTGCTGGTCTGCGTGGTCTTGTTCTGGCGCTGGCGGCGCAGCGCGCCGGCTGCGGCCTGGTTCCTGGCGCTGGCGCTGCTGGCGGTCCTGCCGGTCAGCAATCTGATTCCCGTGACGACGATGACGGTGGCGCCCTATCGCGCGGCGCTGGCGGGGATCGGAATCGCGGGCCTGCTCGGCGGCCTCCTGGGACAGCTCTGGATCGGAGGGCTGGCTTCCTGGCGCGGCCCGGCGTTCAAGAGCGCCTTCGTTCTTCTCGGGCTGGCCTACGCGGGGTGGTGTGGCGGGCTGACGGGATGGAACGCCATGCAATGGAGCGATCAGATGCATATCTGCAGAACGCTGGTCCGCTGCGACCCCGACAGCCTCTTCGCGCGTCTGAATCTGATCGCCGTCTATCTGGATGCCAACGATCCGAAACAGGCGGGGCAGGAGGCGGAAGCCGCGCTCACCCACATCTTCGGCTCGCCTATCTGGCGTCAGCCGGAAGCCGCCCTGCGCACGTATCATACCGATCCCACTATCGGCGCCTATATCCGCTACGGTCTGGGCAATCAGTCGGAACCGAGCGCCTGGATATCCCGGTTCTATTCCAGCCTGGGGACGGCCTGGCTCGCTCGCGGCAATCTGCAGAGCAGCGAGGCCTGCCTGGCGGCCGGACTGCAGTTTGACCGCACCAATCTCGAGATCAACCTGGCGGTGGGCAAATACGAGTGCGCCGTCGGCAAATACGCCGACGCGATCCCCTATCTGCGCTACGCCCAATCGTCCAAGCCGACCCTGACCGATACCTACCTCTTGCTGGGCCAGGCCTATACGGAGCAGCAGCAGTGGGCGCAGGCCAAAGCGCAGTTTCAAACGCTGATCGGCCTGCAGCCCTGGCTGGGACCGGCGTATCTGGGCCTGGCCGAAGCGCAGAAGCATCTAGGGGACGCAGCCGGCGCGCAAAGCACCCTGCAGACCGCACAGCATAAAGCGATCCTTTCCGCCGATCAAGCGCAGCGAATGCTCGACTCGGCGACACATTCGGCCCGATAAAACAAGGAGAAGACATCGTGCAATCGACGCTGCAACAGACGAGAGAACAGTCGGAAAGCGCCTTTATCACCCCCTGGCGAGTGGCTTACCTGGGCATCCTTATCCTCTCTATTATTGTGTATGCCGGCTCGCTGTCGGGGACAGCGATCATGGATGATACGATGCTGCTCACGGGCGCCGGCACCGGCGGCCAGGTGCTGCTGCACTGCTTCACCAAGCCCTTCCTGAAGCACTATTTCCGGCCTTTGGTGTCGGTGTCGTTCTACCTGGACCACGTGATCTCCGGCGGCACGCCCTTCTTCAGCCACCAGGTCAACATCCTGATCCACCTGCTGACCACGGCCTGCATGATGGGACTGCTGCTTTGCGCCTTCCGCAGCCGAAAGATCGCTCTATTGGGTGGACTTCTTTTTGCTCTCCAGCCCGCTCAGGTCGGCGCCGTCGCCTGGATCGGTGGCCGCACCGACTCCCTGTGCGCGTTGTTCGTGGTGCTGTTCGCCTGGGCATTAGTGGCGGGGGTGCGGACACAGGGAAAGCCGCGCACGATCTATTTGACCGCCTCGGCAGTGGCCTATGCGGCGGCCTTGTTGACCAAGGAGCAGACGCTGGCGCTGTTGCCGCTGGTGCCGTTAGCCTTCGCCTGCTTTGGCGACAAGGAGAGCAGCCAGAAGCGCGGAACCGGCTGGTGGGCCACCCTTCCCTTCGCCCTCCTCTGTATCGCCTATACCCTTATCTGGCAGATCTTTTTTCCGGACCTGCGGGCGGGACTGCATGGCATCTGGGAACAGTTGAGCCTGGCCGGGCGCACCATCCTCTACTACACGCTGGTGCTGCTGGCGCCTACCCCACGCTTGCAATATAGCACCAGTCTGGGGATGATGTACCGCGCAGGAACGTGGACGATCTTTGTGGGCTATGGGCTGTTGCTGCTTTATCTGCTTTTGTTCCGGCGCTTGCTGCGCCGCGCGCCGGCCGCAGCCTGGTTTCTGGCGCTGACGCTGCTGGCGATCCTGCCGGTCAGCAATCTGGTCCCGATACCTACCATGACGGTGGCGCCCTATCGCGCGGCCACATCCGGAATTGGTATTGCCGCTCTGCTGGGCTATGCTCTGGGGCAGGCGTTGAGAAATGGTCTCACGGCCCGCTACAAGCGCCCCCTCGCCGTCGTCTGCGGAAGTCTGGCCCTGGCTTACGTGGGCTGGTACACGGGCCTGACCTGCTGGAGCGCCGCGCAGTGGAGCGATCAACTGCACGCCTGCCGCCTGCTGGTCGACTATGACCCCGACAGCCTTTTTGCCCGCCTCAATCTGATCGGCACCTACGGAGATGCCAACGAGCCGAAACAGGCGGGGCAGGAAGCGGAAGCCGCGCTCACCCGCATCTTCGGCTCGCGTATCTGGCGTCAGCCCGATGCCGCCCTGCGCGCCTTCCATACCGATCCCAAGATCGCCTATTTTGTCCATCAGAGCATGGGCTACAAGACGCCTCCGGAAGCCTGGATCGGGCTTTTTTATGCCCGCCTGGGGCTTGCCTGGCTCAGCCGCGGCGATCTCCAGAGCAGCGAGGCCTGCCTGGCGGCCGGACTGCAGTTCGAGCGCACCAACCTCGAGATCAATCTGGCGGTGAGCCGGTACGAGTGCGCCGTCGGCAAATACGCCGACGCCATCCCTTACCTGCGCTACGTGCAGGCGAAAGATCCGACGCTCACGGATACCTATCCGCTGCTGGGCCAGGCCTATACGGAGCAGCAGCAGTGGGCGCTGGCCGCAGCGCAGTACCGGTCTCTGATCGGCCTGCAGCCCTGGTTTGGGCCAGCGTATCTGGGCCTGGCCAACGCACAGCAGCATTTAGGAGACGCAGCCGGCGCGCAAGCCACCCTGCAGATCGCCAAACACCGGGCCGTCTTCACCGCCGACCAGGCCCACCGGATGTACGACTCGGCGGTCAAATCGGCGCCTTAACACGGCCTTCACACGCTCGAAAGACGGAAAAAACCCGTCACATTGGCAGAATTTGTGTCGGAGAACACTCCCCCTATAATGCCGGAGGGATTTGCCCCCGATAATAGGTTCAACGCAGGGGTCTGTGTCGTTCCGCCATGCGCCAGGGAGGGCCAAATGGTCCTTCCCGAAGTAAACCCCTACTCCGGGGTATGTGAGGATCCATAACGATGCCAGCCAAAGGACGCCCGGTGCTGGGCGTGGATATTCATCCACACGAAATCCGGGTTGTCGAGATGCGCGGGAACTGGTCCCATGCCGAAGTCGTGAACGTCGGCGCCATCCCGACACCCGCGGGCGCAATGGAGGGCGATCGCGTCGCCAATCCCGACGCCGTCGCCGAAGCGTTGCGCCAACTTCTACATGACCGAGGGATCGGCGCGCGGGATGCCATCATGGGCATCGCAGCGCGCAGCATCATCACTCGTGTCATCGACGTCCCCCGTGTCCCCGATAAAGAGATGCGTACCGTCATCGAAGGGGAGATGGCCCATTATCAGATCCTGCGCGAGGGCACCGGCACGTTCGACTTCATCCGCTTGCCGGAGACCGAAGAGAACGGAGAAGCGACCCCGCAGGTGCTGTTGATGGCCGTGGAGGACCTCATCGTCAGTGGCTACTGTGAGGTGGCCGACCGCGCCGGCCTGCGCCTGATCGCGCTGGAGCCGGTGCTTCTCTCCATGTTCCGCGCGGCCTTCGCGCAGGACCAGTCCCGTCCCACAGTCGCCTGTCTTTCCATCACCTATGGCAAGTCCGAGATCGCGATCATGGACGAGAGCCTGCTGCGCCTCTACCGCCGCGTGGACACCGGCAGCGACGACCTGATCAGCAGCCGGCGGCAGACCAACCCGGTCCAGCAGGCGACCGGTCGCGCCCTGCTGGGAAGCCTTCCCGAGCAAGAGATCGATCTGGGCGAGGTCCCGTCGCAGAGCGACATCAACATCTCGGCGGCCAACAACCTGGCCATCGAGCTGCAGCGCTCCATCGAATACTACCGGCGGGAATACCCGAATTCGGAGCCGATCAACCGGGTGTTGGTCGCCACCAACGACCCCGAGCTCCAGCCGATCGTGGCCTGGCTTTCCGAGGCATTGGGCACGGAGATGGTCACGGTGTCGCCGCAGGCGAGCATGATCCTCGATCCGGACGTGGATGCCCTGCTGGCGCCGCCGGACGGCCTGCGCTTTTTAGGAGCGGCGGGTCTGGCCATGCACGAGCTCGCCGGTCATCCGACGACGCTGCCCCTCTTCGATCTTTCGTCCCTGCAGCAGGCCAGCAACCTGATCGAGACCTCCAAGCGCAAGCTGGTCATCGCCATGGTGGCCGCCGCCGCGATTCTGGTCATCGGCCTGGGCGCTGCCTTTGCCGTGGGACAGCGGGCCAATGCGGTCTACAACGATCTCACCAGCGCGCAGAAACAACTGGCTGCAAAACAGCAGGAACACCAGACGCAGGTCGCTCAGTTGGAGGCCCAGCAGGAGCAACTGCGCGTCCTCAAGACGCAGGGTTTTCCCTTCCCGCGCATCGTGGACGCCGCCGCTGCCGCCGTCGATCCCGACGCGGGTCTGACCGACGTGAACCTGGACGTATCCGGCAAGGTGATGCTCAACGGCGATGCGGCCAGCTCGCGGGCCGTCAACAATACGCTGCAGAACCTGCTCAGCTGCCCTTACTTCAGTAACCCGATGCTGGAAAGCTTCGACAGTGGCGGCCCAGGTCCAGGAGGTGGAACGGTCCGCTTCCAGATCTCCTCGCAACTGGCCGGTTTCCTGCGTGCAGGGCCGCCACCGCCGGGCCAACCGGGTCAATCAGGACAATAGGGGGCCGCATGAACCGATCATCGTTCTATAACATCGCGACTATCGCCGTGCCGCTGACCTGCTTCCTGCTGGCGATCGGCCTGGTCTTCTATGAGATCCACCGGCTGAACTTACTGCAGTCGGAGAGCCGCGAGACGGCTCAGCAGATCGTGCAGGTCGATAAGATCATTCACGACATCGAGGCGCAGCCGCCTTCCGCCAAGATTCCGGCGGTGCCGCAAACGGCCACCGAGCAGGTGGACTTTCTGAACGTGCTGCGCCTGTTTGCCAGCGAAAGCAAGGTCAGCATCACACGCTGGAGCAACGCCACACCGCTGGCGCCTGCCGGAGGGGGGAATGCGCCCACGGGCGCAGGGAACAATGCCGGAGGGAACTCGGGATCCGCGATGCCGGAGGGGATCACCCCGATCGCCAGCGCCGTCGAGGTCACCGGGCCGTACAACGGCGTCCGGCGGTTCCTCTACGATCTGCTGCGGGAAAAGCGGCTGATCAATATGACCGACTTCAAATGGTCTCGCGGCCAGTGGCCGGCGACCCATGTAAGCTTCACGCTGACGCGCTACATCACGCAGCCGCCCGCCTCCGTCGCTCCGGCCTCCGCCTCGAGCGCCAGCGGAACGGCGACGACAAACCCGACGGGCTAGGCGGGCCTGTCCTTATACCATCAGACAGCGGGCCTCCTCCTGCGCTTCATCGTCCGCGTGTCTATCCTTGACCATTGGAGGGTATCTCCTTGAAGCGAACGCGCCTTTTAGTAGCCGGCCTGTGTATGTTTTGGGCCGTGCCGGGTAACGCGCGGATTCTTCCTTCCGACATGCGCCCCGCGGACGGCAAAGTCCAGACTGCCTCGATCCGGCTCCGTTTCTCGGACACGGATGTGTCCGACGTGCTGCAGGCTCTAGCCCTGCGCACGCATGCCAACATCGTCTTTCCGTCGGAGCTGAAAAAGCCGATCTCGTTGAACGTGACGGCCTCTTCGGTCGACGAAGCGCTCCGCTACATCGCCGCGGCCGCCGGTCTTGCGTACCGGCAAGTCGGCCATACCTTTATCGTCGCGACCCCCGCCGACCTGCGTCAGGCGCTGGAACCCTTCGGGGAGCGCGAGACCGTCACGCTCAACGCGCTGGCGCCCGACCAGGCGGCCAAAATACTGATGGACGCGCTGCCGTTTCTGACGGCGCGCCCGGCCGGCAAGCAGTTGATGCTCATCGGCGCGCCGGAGGACCTTTCGCAGGCCCGCGCGGTCCTGCAGCAGCAGGATGTGCCCGGTCATACCGACCCGCAGGTCAACGAAGTGGTCACGGTCTCCTACACGCCGGCAGGCCAGGTGGCCGGCATGCTCAAGAGCATGTATCCGGACCTGAAGGCCGAGGTGGTCGGCGCGGCGGATAAGCCCGGCGGATCGCTGGGACTGTCCGGCCCGCGCTCCGAGGTCGAGGCGGCCAAGGAGACGATCCATTCCGTGGACGTGTCCACCACGCCGCAGATGCCGGAGCGTGTCTACCGGACCTACAACATCAAATATAGCAGCGCCCCGGTGCTCAAGGACTTCCTGACCAAAGCCGACCCGAATATCGTGGTGCTGATGGGTCCGGAGGTCTATGCGGTGCCCAAGCCGAGCTTCAACCCCATCTCCGCGGTCAACCTGGGAACCGAGGGCGGAGGGAGCAGTGGAGGATCTGCAGGCGGCTCGAGCGGCGGCGCATCCGGAGGCGCTGGCGGAGGCGGCGGCGCCAGCTCCGCGCTCTCCGCGGCGAACGGCGCCGTTCCTGCGGGCGGCTCGGTCGTCCAGGTGGGCGACCGCGCGAAGGTGCTCGTTCTGGGCGGCACGGAAAGTGAGCTGGACCAGGCCGAGCGGCTGCTCGGTACTGTCGATGTGCCCCCGCACCAGGTCATGGTCGAAGTCAAGGTCATCGACACCTCCCCGGAAAAGATCGAGAACCTCGGCGTCCAGTGGAGCTGGAATCCGTTCGGTTTTCTGGAAGCGCCGCAGGGCACACAGTTTACCACCAGCGGAACGGGAGGGCCACCTACGATCACAAGCGCCACGACCGTCAAGCCGGTCCCGCTCGGCCCCTTGAGCCGCGTTCCCTGGACTTTCTCGGCGGTTCTCAATGCCATGGTCCAGCGCAATGAGGCCAAGCTGCTGGCCAATCCGAAGATCCAGGTGATCGACGATCAGGATGCCAACATCTTCATCGGCGAGACCATCCGCACGACCGTCTCGCAGGCCAGCATCTCCGGAACGACCATTCAGGTGTTGGAGTTCCCGGTAGGCATCATCCTGCTGGTGCATCCGCGCATCAACGCCGACGGCAATCTGACCCTGCACGTGCATCCGGTGGTCAGCAGCGTCGCCAGCCTGGGCAGCAACGGCGTGCCGAACACCTCCTCGCGAGAGGCGGAGACGACCGTCATGATCAAGGACGGCGAGACGATGGTGATCGGCGGCCTGATTCAGGATGAGGTAAGCAAGAGCGTGCAGGAGATCCCGTTCCTGTCCAAGATCCCCTTGATCGGGGAGCTGTTCCGCAACCGTTCGACCGATCATCGCCATAGCGACGTGCTGGTCTTCATCACCCCGCACATCGTCAAATAGGAGGAAGCCCGGAAGTTTCCGGGCCTCCCCCTCTTCAGGAGAACCACCATGATGGTCAATAAGCCAGAAGATCGACCTAAAGTCATCGTTCTCTCGGTGCTGATTGTCTTCTGCATACTGTACTTTTTTGTGATGATCCTACCGAGATTGCTGCACGCGGGGTCTCAGGCCCCCCATCCGAACCAGGCAGCCGGTACCACGCCACCGCCGACTCCTGCCGTCAGCGCCGCCCCGGTCCCAGCCGGGGGGCCGGCCACCGGCTCCCCGATGACCCTGGCGCAACGCCAGATCGGCTCGGATGCGGACACGGACCCCAGCGGCGGTCCGTACCCTTCGCCCACGCGCGATCCGTTCCGTCCGCCCACGCCGCCGCCATCGGCCATGCAGCCTCCGGTCCTTCAGCCTCCGCATGCGACGCAGGTGGCTGACGTAAGGCCGATCAAGCCCGCCGTGCTGCCGTCAATCAGCCTGCCGCCTCTGGGCGGCCCGGATTCTTCGTCGCCCAAGGGACCGGGCGGCCCGGCAGCCAGCGCGGCTCCGGCGCCGCTGCCGGAAGTCGCCCTCAAGGGGGTCATTCCCGGCAACCCGGCGGTCGCGGTGCTGCAGATGGGCACGGAGACGCTGCATAAGTATCCGGGCGAGCTGCTGGCTCCCGACCTGCGCCTGAGCCGGGTCACCGATGAAGGGGTCGTGCTCAAGCACGGCAAGCAGAGCATCACGCTGGACGTGGGCCACTCGACCAAAGACGCGTCCACCAGCGTACCGAGCGAGAACGGCATCACGACGGTGGACGAGGGTTCCTCCGCGCCGGCAAAACAGCCGTCCGCGAAAACGTCTGGTCCCGTCACGGCCAAAGCCTCCAGCAAACGGACCGTCAAGGTCGCCCATAAGCCGGCAAGCAGGGAGGTGGCCTCCTCCCTGCCTTCGCCCCGTAAACCGGCTTCCAAGTCTCCGAAGCATATCGTCTTCTACCGGGCGCCGCGGCGCAAGCACTACGCGTTCTATATCTACCGGCACGGCCACTTTGTGCGCTACCGGCCGTCCTATGGAAGGCATATTCTCTATGTCCGCCGGCATGGCCGCTTCGTGCGCTATCACCTGCGCCATCGCCGCCATCCGGGCGCTGCCTGAGAGGCGCGGGCACGAACGTACCCGCCTGGAGGCGGCGATGCCGCCGCCCGTCCGGCAGGACGGATCTCATGCGGATGCTTCTTCGCTTTATCGAATCTTCGTCCAAGCTCAAGAGCTTCCGGCAAAACCTGCTTTGTTCTTAGGTTGTCCGTCAGCGTTTTGCGAGGCGCTCGCCCTAAAACTGCCATGGTAGGGAGAACCATAGCCTCCAGGCCTGTCTCCGACGCCTGGTATACGCGCCCGACATTCTGGTGCGCCGTCGCGCTGATAGCGGTCGCCATCCTGGGCCTGCCTTCGCTGCGCTACCCGTTCGGTCCCGACGAAGGGATCCTGGCCTATGTCGCCGACGTGTGGCTGCGCGGCAGGCTGCCGTATCGCGATGTCTGGGATGTGAACCCGCCGGCGGTTTTCGGCATCTACGCGCTGGCGCAGGTTGTCTTCGGGAAGACGATGGTCGCGGCGCGCGCCGCCGATCTGATCGCCACCCTCCTGGCCGCGGGCGGGCTGTACGCCCTGGCGCGCCGACAGTTTTCCGCCAGCGTGGCCGCCTACGCGCCTCTCCTCTTCGGCATCGCCTACTACACCCTGTTCACTTTTGCCGAGACGGCGCGGGCGGAGAGCTTTGCCGCTCCCCTGGCGGTCCTGCTGATCTATACGCTTCTGCGCTGGCAGGAGAGTGGCGAGTGCCACTGGCCGCTGATCGGGGGCATGAGCGTCGGCTGCATGGCGCTGATGAAGACGCCGTTTGCGTGGATCGGCGTGCTGGCCTTCCTGGCCTTCCGGGCGCAGAATCAGAAACTGGGCCGGCGCCGATGGTGGAACCTGGGGTACTTCGGTCTGGGGATCGTCCTGCCGATCAGCCTGACGGCCGTCTACTTCGCCACGAACGGCGCTCTCGCCTTCCTGCTCACGGCGCAATGGACGCGCGGCGGCGCGCAAGACAGCCTTGCGGGCGCGCTGTGGGCCCTCCCCGGCCAGGCCGGCCTCTTCCTGCTCCAGCATCCCTTCTTCCTGTTCTTGTGCGCGCTGGCGGCCGTGCCCAACCGGCTCTTAGAGCGCGTGAAAGTCTCCTACTGGCCCGATCAATCGCTGATACGCTGGTGGCTAGGGATAGGCGCGCTGGTCGTGGTGGTGGAGGGGCGTTTCTACGGCTATCATCTCGTCTTGCTGCTGCCGCCTCTGTCTCTGCTGGCGGCGAGAACGCTGGGGGGTCTCTGGGAAGCGTTGCAGCGGGCGCCGGAATCCAGGGTGCGCATCCCGGCCTTGGTTGGGCTGGTGCTGGCGTTCACCCTGCCGGTGACGCAGGACATCGCCCGCTTCCGCGTGGCCTGGCTGGCGCAGACCGGACAGATGCCGCAGCAGGCGTTCTGGTCTCTGTTCGCCTTTCCGAACTACTATCCGTTCTCCAACACGGCGCAGGTCGCCGATTACGCGCGCACTCACACGTCTCCAGGCGACACGATCCTGGTTTACGACTTCGATCCGGCGATCTACTATCTGGCGGACCGCGTGGCGCCGACGCGGCATATCAGCCTGGCACCGTTGTACGAACAAAATCTTTTCCCGACGCCTTTACGCCAGCGCTGGATCAGCGAGCAGATCGCCGACGTGCGGCGGAAGCCGCCGCGTCTGTTAATCGTGGTCGGGTGGCCGCGCGGCTACGGCATGACCACTTCCAATTCCTTCCAGCCGGCTCGCCTCCATTTCGGAGGCAACGATTTTCAATTCGTCGCGCGCATCACCCACGACCGCATCTATCGCCTGCTGCCCTCCTCCCGGCGGCAGAGCCGCGTGAAGTCCGCAAGCGCCCGCGGATAACCCCCTTTCCTCTTTCTCCATTTCACCCTGAAAACGAGCCTGCCAGGGGTTGAAAACTCCTGGCAGAATAACCTCACCCCCAACCCCTCTCCTTACGAAGGAGAGGGGAGCTTGCTACTCAAAGCTTGATTTCTCCCTCTCCTTTTAAAGGAGAGGGGGAACAGATGGTTGCGCGGTCAAATCCGAGGGATATCTAAGGTATCATTGCGGCAGAGGCGATGCGAAGGAGGGCAGGGATGTACGATGCTATTGTGGTGGGGGCAGGGCACAACGGCCTGATCGCCGCGTGCTATCTGGCGCGGGCAGGCCGTCGGGTGGTGGTGCTGGAGCGGCGGGAGATCGTCGGGGGCGCGTGCGTGACGGAGGAAGTCTGGCCCGGCTATCGCGTCTCGACGGCGGCCTACCTGTGCAGCTTGCTGCGACCGGAGATCGTGCAAGACCTCGAATTGGCGCGCTATGGCTTCGAGGTCTACCGCCGCGAGACCTCCGGCTTTGCGCCTTTCCCGGATGGCCGCAGCCTGTTTCTCTTTCCCGATGCCGGTCGGACGCGCGCCGCGCTGGAGACGTTCTGCGCCGACACTCCCTCTGACGTGGACGCCTACTTCCGGTTTGAATCCGACGTGGAGAAGGCCGTGGAGGCCGTCGAGGCGTGGCTGCTGCGGGAGCCGCCGGAAGCGGGCGCGCTACGCGATTCCTTTCGCGCTATGGGCATCGGCAACCTCTACGCCCCGTTCCTCGAAGGCAGCGTGCGCGACCTGCTCGACGCGCGTTTTCAGAGCGAGCCGCTGAAGGCCGTCCTGGCCACCGACGGCCTCATCGGCACTTACGGCGGACCGTCGACGCCGGGCACGGCCTACGTGTTGCTGCATCACTACCTGGGAACGGTCCTGGGCGCACGCGGCGTGTGGGGCTACGTGCGCGGCGGCATGGGCCGTATCACCCAGGCGCTGGCCGAGTTCCTTAAGGCGCACGGCGGCGAAATCCGCACCAACGCCCCCGTCGCCCGAATTCTTGCCCTCGCCCCCGATGCCTCCTCGAACCTTCCCAAGGAGAGGGGGGCAGGAGGTGAAGTCAGAGGTGTCCTCCTGGAGAACGGGGAGGAAATCGAGGCGCCGGTCGTGCTTTCCAACGCCGATCCCTATCGCACGTTCGTGCAGATGGCCGGCGGACTGATTCCGGACGTGGCCGGAGCCGCCGAGCCTAGCTGGAATGCGCTCATTACGCGGGGTGGGGCGTCCGCGAAAATCAATCTGGCCGTCTCCGACCTGCCGCAGTTTACCTGCCTGCCGAAGCGGCGCAGCGAGGGACAGCCGGGACCGGAGCACCTGGGCACTATTCATTTCTGTCCGGACCTCGACTATCTGGAGCGCGCCTGGGAAGAGGCGGCGCGCGGTATCCCCTCTACGGAGCCGATGATCGAGATGTATCTGCAGACGGCCACCGACAGCAGCCTGACGCCGCCCGGCAAACACATCCTCTCCCTGTTCGTGCAGTACTTCCCCTACAACCTGGCGCCCGGCCTCGATCTGGACACGGAGCGGGAGCGGTTCGCCGACCGCGTGATCGACATCGTCAGCCGTTATGCGCCCAACGTCCCCGGCATGATCTTGCACCGTCAGGTGCTCACGCCGCGCGACCTGGAAGCCCGTTTCGGCCTGACCGGCGGCCACATCTTCCATGGCGATCTCCTGCCCCCCAATCTCTGGGACGAGCGCCCGGCGTCCGGCTTTGCCCGCTATCGCACGCCCCTGCCCGGCCTCTACCTCTGCGGCTCCGGCGCGCATCCCGGCGGCTGCGTGTTCGGCGCGCCCGGCTACAACGCCGCCCACGCCGTCCTCTCCGATACCTTATAGGTCCCCATCCCCGCCCCCCCAATCGCCTAGCCCACCCATTCCCCATGAAATGGGGAATGGGTAGGGGCATTAAGCGGGTTAGGTAAATCCAGACAAAATATGACATAATCACCTGAGCATCCATGGAGATAACGACTGCCGATCTGAACTGCATACAAGCCCTCTACGACCGTGGGCTCTATCTGCAAGCCTACGCGGTCCTCAAGCCCTACGAGCCGCTGCGGGAGCTGAAAGGCACGGCGGAGCGCCTCCTGGCGGGACGCCTGGCGGGGAACCTCGGCGCAACGCGGCTGGGCACCTGGCTCTTCCTGCAGGCCTACCGCCGGGACCGGACCGATCCCGAGGCGCGCTACTTTTACGCCTACGCCGTTCTTCAGCGGCACGGCCCGCTGGCCGCCTGGAAGGCGCTTCAGCGTTACGGGGAGCTGCCGGACGCCCCTGCGGCCCGCCGCTCGGAATGGATGGCGCTGGTCGGGTTCGTGGCGGGCACGCTCCGCGACTTCGAAACGGCCGAGAGCTGGCTTGCCCGCGCCGAAGCCCTCGCGCCGGACGATCCGTGGATCTGGACCGAGCGCGCCGCCGTTCTGGAGCGCGCCGACCGCTATGAGGAGGCGCTGGTCGCCGCGCAGCGCGCGTTGGCGCTGCGTCCCTGGTACCGCCCCGGCGTTCAGGCCGTCGCGCACACGCTGCAACTGGTGGGACGGGATGCGGAGGCGCTCGACCTGCTGGCGGAGGCCGCGAATCATCTCGAAAGCGGACAGGTCGTCGCCCAGCAGATCGTCCTGCAGTTGGAGATGCAGCGCTACGAGGCCATTCCGGCGAGCCTCGATCGCTTCCTGCATCTGACGCCGCTGGCCGAGGAGGAGGCCGCCCGATGGGCCGCCGGTATCCGCTCGGAAGTCGCCTACCATCTCGGCGATATTCCGGGCGCGATCGAGGCGGCGCGGCAGACCGGGAGCGCCTTCTTCACGAAGCTCGCCGACCGTATGGAAGCCGCGCCTGCGGACGCGCCGCGCGTGCTGCTGCCGGTCGGCTTCGTGCGTCAGCACCACAAGACCTGCGTGCCCGCGACGCTGTCGGCCCTCAGCCGCTACTGGCAGATGCCTGCCGACCACCTCAGCATCGCTGAAGAGATCTGCTACGACGGCACGCCCTGGCACAACGAGCGCCGCTGGGCCGAGCAGAACGGCTGGATCGCCCGCGAGTTCACCATCACCTGGGAGAGCGCCACCGCGCTGCTGGATCGGGGCATTCCGTTCACCCTCACGACCGCCGCGCCGGGCTACGCGCACCTGCAGGCCATCGTCGGCTACGATGCGCGCCGGGGGACCTTCCTGATCCGCGATCCCTACCACCGCAATATCGGGGAGGCGGATGCCGAGGAGCTGCTCAATGCTTTCCGCGCCATCGGCCCGCGCGGCATGGCCATGATCCCAGATAGGGAAAAGGAAAAAGGAAAAAGGGAAAAGGAAGAGAACTCAACGCCCTTATTAGATGGCATCGACCTGCCGGAAGCGGATAGGTACGACCGTCTCTATCGCCTGCAGAGCGCCCTGACGGCCCATCACCGGGAAGAGGCTCTGGCGGTCTACGAGGAGATGCGCCGCCTTGCGCCGGACCATCCGATCACCCTCCAGGGACGCCGCGCTCTGGCGGCTTACGATCAGGACGTGACCGCTCTGCTGGCCTGCATCGAGCGGCTGCTGGCCCACTTCCCCGAAGACGCCGGCCTGCAGCTCGCCCGACTGGCCTGCCTGCGCCAGTTGGCCCGCCGCGACGAGCGCCTGCGACTCCTGCAAGAGATCTGTACGCGTCCTCCCCAAAAGACCGACGACGCGAAAGCCGAAGACGAGGAAGAGAACATCGATCCGCTGTTCTGGCTCCAGTACGCCCAAGAGCTGAGCGCGGACGCCCGCGAGCACGGACGCGCCCTCGATCTCCTGCGCCGGGCGCTCCGCCGCCGTCCCGCCGAGGCGGCGATCTTCACTCAGCGCGCCCATATCCTCTGGCATCAGCGCCGGTTCGAAGAGGCCCTGGAGCTCTACCGGTTCGCCGCCTGCCTGGAGGACAAGGACGAGCAGCACGCCGCCGCCTACTTCATCGCGTCGCGCACCCTCAAGCAGACCGAGCGGGCGCTGAAGCTCCTGCAGGACCGATTCCGCCGGTTCGGCGCGCAGTCCGGCCAGCCGGCCCGCACCCTCTTCTGGGCGCTCAATCAGTTGGAGCAGACCGTCGAGGCCTTTCGGGTGCTGGAGGAGGCGCTGCAGCGGCGTCCGGACGACGGGGAGCTGCTGCTCTTTGCGGCGGAAGAGCGGGGCCGCTATGGGCAATTCGAGCCGGCTGAAGCGGCGCTGGCGGCAGCGGAGACCAGGACCGCGCGCACGGCCTGGCTGCGCGCGGCGGCCAGCCTTGCCCTCTATCGGGGGGAGCCAGCCAGGGCGCTGCCACTCTGGCAGCAGGTGCTGGAGGCGGAGCCGCTGGCTACGGACGCCCACGCGGCGGTCGCCCGCCTGCTCGCGGAGACAGACAGTCCTGCCGCTGCCGTGCGCCACTTCGAGCGGGCGGCGGCGCGATTCCCCTTCGCTTTCGCGCTTCACCGGCTCTGGGCCGAATGGCTGCGCGAGGGAGAAAACCCCATCCTGCGCGAGCGCGTGCTGCGTCGCCTGATGGAGATGGACCCGGCGGACGCCTGGACACGCCGGGAGCTAGCGCTGATGCTGGGCCATCAGCGCCGCTTCCCCGAAGCGTTCGCGGAGGCGGACACGGCCCGGCGGCTCGATCCGGCGGATACGCGCGCCTGCACGGTCCTCGGCGAGATCTACGGCCTGGCCGGGAAGTGGAGGGAAGCGCGAGAGTCTTATAGGGAGGCGATCCGCCTCTCCGCGGACAACGAGGCGGCCATCGCTCGCCTCATGGGCGCCTGCGACACGCCCGCCGAGCGGCGGGAATCGCTCGACTTCATCGCCTCCGAACTGATCCGCCAGACCATTTTCGGCGACGGGCTGCTGGCGTTCCGCCGCTACGCGCAGAGCACTCTGCCGCCCGACGAGGTCTATGCGCTGTTGCGGGAGGCGCTCGTGGCGCGTCCCGACCTATGGCACGCCTGGTCCGCCGCTATCGAGCAGTTGATCGATCTGGACCGCGTGGACGAGGCGCTGGACCTGGCGCAGCAGGCGACGGCGCGCTTCCCGCTTCAGCCCGCGCTCTGGCTCGACCTGGCGGCGGCGCGGGCGGTCCGGCAGGACACGGCCGGCGAGCGGGAGGCGATTCAGCAGACGCTTCAGATCGCGCCCGGCGACAGCGAGGCCGTGCGCCGCTTTGCCGAATCGTGCGAGCGGACCGGCGAGATGGAGCAGGCGCAGACGCTGCTCGAAGCGGCCGTCGCCCGCGATCCCCTGGAGCCGGCCAATCTCGCGGCTCTGGCCTATATTCTCTGGCAGCGGCGGCAGAAGGAGGCGGCGCTGGAGCGGGTCCGGACGCTGCTGCATCTGGAGCCGCGGCACGAATGGGGCTGGCAGGCGCTGCGGGAGTGGTGCGCCGCACTCGGCCGTCCGGAAGAGGCGGTAGCGGCGGCGCGGGACTATACCCTGCGCCGTCCCGGAGACGCGCGTGCCTGGCTGATGCTGGCGCAGACGCTCCACACGCCCGCCGATCTGCCGGAGCGGCTCCAGGCGCTCGACCGGGCGCTCGCCTTAAACGCGCGCTGCTACGAAGCCTCTGATTTGCGTGCCGAGCTTCTGGCCGAAGAGAATCGCTTTGACGAGGCCCTTGCCACCTGCCGCCTGCCGGAAGGACAGCCGGTCCCCACGCTCCTGCGAGGCCGCGCCGCGTGGATCGAGGCGATGCGCGGGCACCTCAAGGACGCGATCGCGCAGATGCAGGCGGCGCTGGAGGAAGACCCGAACTATGCCTGGGGATGGCTGCAGCTCGCGCTGTGGCATAAGAAAGCCAAGGCCGGCGCCGGGTTTGCGGAGGCCGCCCGCTGGCTGACGGCGCTGAACCCGCATGAGGCCTATGGGTTCGTGCTGCTGGGCGAGGCGTGCCTGGAACTCGGCGACCGCGCCGGCGCCCGGCAGGCGCTCGCGCGCGCGCTGGAGATGGAGCCGGGGTACAGTCATGCGGGCGTGCTGCTCTGCGACGCCCAGATCGAGGACGACGACCTGGAAGCCGCCGCCCGTACGGTCGCCCAGATGCGGCAGACGGGACGCGACGGCTGGGCGCAGGTGTGCGCAGTCCGGCTGGCGCTCCGCCGCAACGACGCGGCGGCAGCCCAGGAGAGCCTGCGGGAGCTGTGTCTCTTCCCGGACGATGTCTCCGATCCGCTCCAGGCCGCGCAGGAAGCGATGGCCGCGCATGGCTGGGGAATGCTTGCGGAGAAGGTTTTTGTGGAGGCTATGGAGCAGCCGCAAGCCCAGGAGAGCGTAGGCGAGCTCTGGATCCGGTCGGCGATGCGACGCGGCGACCGGGAGTGCGAGCGGCACGTCGTCCGCCTGCTGCCTCGCGGCCGGGCCGGGTCCCGCGCCGCGGCGGCCTACATGGAGGCGCTGGCAAAGTCCCGGCGCTATCCGGAGCTGCGCGCCTTCCTGCAGCGGCATCGCGAGCGGCTGCGCGCCGACACGCGCGCCTGGGCGGGCGGGCTATACGCGCTCGTCTCCATGCAAGACTACGGCAAGGCGCTGGCCTGGTCGCAGGATTGGGAGCAGCGCCGCGACGTGCGGCCGTGGATGCTGCTCAACCGGGTGCTGGCCCTCCGGTACACCGGCCAGGTCTCCGAGGCGGCGCGCGTAAGCCGGTTCGCGCTCACGCTGCCGGAGGACCACTGCACGCCCCGGCACGCGCTCTGGCTCGCTTTGGACGCGGCCCTGGCGGGCACGACCGGGATGGCGGAGCGATTCGCCGGCCAGGCCGAGGCGGACTCGCTTCCGCCTTACTATCAGTTCCTGCAAGCCCTGGTCGCGGCGGTTGTGGAGATACAGCGCGCGAGCCCCTCCGAGCGGCAGGCCGCCTTCACCGCAGCCCGGCAGCGACTGGCGCAGGCCCGGCTGGTCTACAAGAGCTATGCCCGCGAACGCATCCTCTCCCGCGCCTACCGGCGGAGCGTCCGCCGCATCGCCCGCGATACCGCCCGCCCCGACGCCACCCTCTGGGCTCTATGCCATCAAGTGCTTACGATAGCCCGCACCCAGGGGTCGGGATCGTAGGCGAGCTGCTCCAATGTGCTGCGCGCGTCCGCATGGCGCCGTTCCGGCTGCAGGCGGCGAGCGGCCAGGACCTTGATATCGCGCGTTCCGGCGCGGGCCAGATAGATCAGCTCGCGGCGGGCGATGTCCGAAAGGGGTTCTGTTGCGGAAGAGAGCAGGGCCGCCTGCGCGACGGCCGGCAGCCGTAGATCGAGCAAAATGGCCTCGCGCAGCCGATGGAGCGCGTCCTGAACATCGCCGGGAGAGTGGGCCTCCGTGAAGCGTGCAGCGGCGCGGCGCAGTCGAACCGCGACCGGGTCGCGCTTGTTTCCCGCGACTTCGCGCAGGAAGGCGGCAGCCTCCTCCAGCCGGCGGGCATCGTCGGGATTCGCCCCCGGCAGCCGCTCCGGAAACGCATCCGCAAAGGCGAGCCAGCGCAGCAATGCGGCCTGGATGCCCGCCCGTCTGCCCCCCTTGCTTTCCTCCCTCCGAACGCGCAGTAAATGGGAGAAGGCAGCGCGCAGCCCCTCTATCGCCATCTGCTTCTCCGTGCCCTCCGCCTCCCGCCAGACAATCGCCTCATCCTTTGCCTCTATCCCAACCACCCATCCCTGATGCGTCACCGGCCCCAACTCTGTCACAATCACGGATGACACGGAGGAACACGGATCAGGACCCTCCTCCTGACGCTCCCTTACAAACGAGGCGTCACCCGTAGGCGGGGAAGAGGAGGACATAGAGAGGCGGCTTTTATCCGTGTCATCCGAGCTATCCGCGGCCATCCGTGATTCTGACAGAGCATCCGTGAGGGCAAAAGCAAGAACGGGGACCGGAATGCCGCGCCGCAGCCGCTCCTGGAAAAGGCGGCGCAGCGCACTATCCTCCTCCGGCAGCGGCAACAGCTCGGCATGGACGCCGAGAGTCGCCAGGCCGGGAAGCAAGAGAGCCTGCACATCCGTGAAGGTTGGCGCCTCGCCGGTCGCGCGGATCGCGCCGCCTGTCATGCCGGAAACAAACGCCGCCGAAAGTCCCGGCGCGAGCAGTCCCTGCACGGCCTCTGCGAGGGACCACAACCCTTGCTCCGCAAAGGCCTCTCCGATCTGCTTATGCTCGCTCTCCACGCTCGAAAATCCCTCGCCTTACGATGCCCGCCGCCCAGGAGAAAAGAACCGGTTGTGCGGTACACTAATGGTTGTAGCGCGGGACTCCAGACATTCCCGCGGCCATATCCCAGGAAGGAGAACGTTACGATGGCGGAATTCACGCTTCCCCCTCTGCCCTACGACTATTCGGCATTGGAGCCCTACATCGACACGGACACGATGCACCTTCACCACGACAAGCACCATCAAGCCTACGTCAACAACCTCAACGCTGCCGTACAGAAACATCCCGAGCTCTTCAATAAGAGCGTCGAGCAGATCCTCGCCGACATCAACAGCGTCCCGGAGGATATCCGCACCGCTGTGCGCAACAACGGCGGCGGCCATGCCAACCACACCTTTTTCTGGGAGATCATGAAGCCCGGCGGCAGCAAGGAGCCGACCGGCGCGCTCGCCCAGGCCATCAACTCCACGTTTGGCGGCGTGGACCAGCTCAAGAGCCAGGTCAACGATGCCGGCGCCAAGCGATTCGGCAGCGGCTGGGCCTGGCTGGTCGCCGACAACAACGGCACGCTGTCGGTCCTCAGTACCGCCAACCAGGACAGCCCCTTGATGGAGGGCAAAACCCCCATCCTCGGCGTGGACGTGTGGGAGCACGCCTACTACCTCAAGTACCAGAACCGCCGCCCCGACTATCTCAACGCCTGGTGGAACGTGGTCAACTGGGATGAGGTCGGCAAACGCTACGACGCCCTCCGATAAGGGGAAAGATGGAAGGGAAAAGGGAAAAGTAAAAACTGCTTCCTTCTTTTCCCTTCCATCTTCACTCTTTTCCCCTGTCTATTTTTTCCCTGGCGCTGCAGGCGCCTCCCCTTCCTTTTTCTCCGCCTTAGCCGGGGGAGCCAGATAGACGATGGCGGTGACGGCGCCGTCGTGCGCGTCGATCGTCTTCACCAGCTTCCCCTCCCGGCTCCAGACCTTGACCTTCTTATCTGCCCCCCCGCTATAGAAAGTCTTGCCGTCCGGAGCGGCCACGATCGTGTTGACGGCGCCCTCATGCGCGATGACCGGATCGCCCACCTGTTTTAAAGAGTCTGGATTCCAGATCTTGACCTTGCCGTTCGCTCCGCCGGAGAACAGACGGTTGCCGTCGGGAGTCGCTGCCAGCGCCGTCACGCTGCTGTCCTGATCGCCATCGAAGATCTGAGACCCTCCCGCCGACTGGCTCCAGGACTTGATCTTACCGTCCGCGCCGCCGGTATAGACCCCTGGAGTCGTCGGATTGCTCGTGATGCTGGTCATGCCGCCTGTGTGCTCGGTAGGGAGATGGTAGATCGAGGTGCCGGTCGTGTCCCACACCTCCAGATGGGTGGCCGTGCCGCAGACGACAAATCCCATGACCGAGAAGACGCGCAGGATCCGGCCATCCGTGGGTATGGTCGCCAGCAGCTTGCTGCCGTCGGGACTCCAGACCTTGACCGTTTTATCTGCCCCGCCCGTGATCAGCTTGCTGCCGTCCGACAGATACGCCACCGAGAGGACGGCGCCATTGTGCGCCTGGAAGCTTTTCTGCAGCGTACCGTCCGGCAGACTCCACAGCTTTACCCGCTTATCGTCTCCGCCGGTGACCAGCGTCTTCCCATCCGGGCTGACGGCCAGCGCATTGACCGCGCTGTCGTGCGCGTCGATGCTCTTGATGAGCGTGCCGTCGGGCAGATTCCACAGCTTCACCTTTTTGTCCGCGCCCGCCGTGATCAGCGTATCGGCCCGGACCGGAAGGGAAGCAACGCTTGCCGTGAAAAGCGCCGCCAGCAGCGCCAGCGCCCCCAGAAACCAGCGATGTCTCATAGCTTGTTCTCCTTTTATAGACTCTGCATCAGATCGGCGCGGTTGCTGATGATGCCGTCCACGCCCGCCGCGATCAGCCGGCGCATCGTCTCTACGTCATCTACCGTCCAGGCGTAGACGCGCCGTCCCAGCGCGTGCAGCCGGGCGATGCGTCTGGCATCCAGCAGGGGATATTCCCAGGTGACTGCCACCATGCCGGCCAGCAATTCCTCCCAATCGTCCGTATCCAACGTGGATGCCTGCTCGATACCCAGCGAAAGCGAGAGCGGCAGCGCCGGGTCGATCTCGCGAAAGCGGCGGCGGCTCTCCGCCGCGGCGCCTGGAACCAGCTTCGCCTCCGGCGGCAGCGCCGACAGCGCCTCCACCACCTGCGCTTCCACCCCTCCACCTCCGCATTTCATGTCCGCCATGACCGCGCAGCGTCCCTGCGCCCAGGCCACCATCTCGTCAAGCGTTGGCACGCCTTCGCCCGCGCCGAGATCGAGGGCGTACAGGTCCCGGCTCGTCTGCTCCGCCACTGCAACTTCTGGGCCCTGCTCAGGTTTCACTTCGGGATCGTGCGCCAGCACCAGCACGCCGTCCCGCGCCTGACGGACGTCGCATTCCACCATCGTGCAGCCCCGCGCGACCGCCGCCTGGAAGCTCCGGAGCGTGTTGCCCGGAAACTCGCGCGGCGCCCCGCGATGTCCCACCTTCTGCCATGCCATTCAGGAAGCCTTTCCGTCCGTCAGACCCAATCGCTCCTCGAGCCACCGCCATCTATGGAAACCGGACGGGGCGGCGACGTGCGCGGGGCGGCGCCACATCAGGACCAGAAAGGCGCCGGTGAAGAGCACTTTAAGCAGCGAGAACGCGTACTTCAGCCACAGCCACATATCCGGCAGGTTCGGGGTGACCTGCAGGCCCAGCAACCCACGCAGGCGAGGCCAGTCCGGGCGGGTGCGTAGGGCGGTCCATTGCGCGTAGTCCGGCCAGTCCGGCTGTGGCGCGAAAGGCAGCAGGGTCTCGAAATCCGGTGTCTTCGGGCTGGTTTCCAGGGCCAGAAAGCGATGGTAGGGAGGCCAGTAGTCCCGCGCATACCAGACGCAGTAGGCGATCTCGCATGCGGAGTAGGCAGCCAGCAGCAGGCCCAGCCAGAGCGCGACTTTCCGGCTGGCCCCGCTGCCCCGGTACAGGATGGTGGTTCCCAGCCAGACGGCGGCGTAGCCCAGGATGGTCAGGAGCGTGGCCCAGACCGCGACCGCCAGCGTGCCGTAGCCGTACTGGATCCGAAACAGCCGCTGCACCACCAGATACAGGCCAAATCCGCCCACCGTGATCCGGAAGAGATGGACCGGCAGCGTGTCCAGCCAAGTGAGCGAGTGTGTTTCGGCCGGCGACTGGCTCTCGCGAACCTCGCGCAGCAGGAGGATGCCCACGTACACGAGCACATAGCCGCTGAAGGCCGCCAGGATCTCATTCTGCGGTGGGCCGGGCAGATAGTAGAGAAGCAGGATCGCCCAGTTCAGGCCGAACAGCGCGACCGCCGTGAAGATGCGCGGCGTCTTGTTGGGCAGCATCACGACGAGCTGAGCGGAGACCCACACGCACAGCAGCGTGGCGGCGAAAGCGAACGTCTCGGCGTTCTCGCCTCGCTGTAAAAATCGCCCCAGGCTCGATAACTCCATAAGCCCCCATGCGGAAGCCCTTAAGGAAAAGGGCGCCCTGCCCCTCTATTCGGCAGGACGCCCCGCGCTTCCTTGTTACGCGCAACACGCATCAGGGCTGCAGCCTCGCAATGCTCACCGTTTGCGCCTGGGTTGATGCTGCGTTTCGGTGGACGCCGGTTCCAACCCTTCATAAGCCGCCAGGCGTCTGCGGAGTCGGGCTATCTCGGACTTGTCCGCTTTCATCAGTTGACGTAGCTCGGCTTCCGCCTGGGCATGGCGTTCCAGCTCGCTGCGCAGGAAGGCGTTCTCGCTGCGGAGCTGCTCGATGAGGACCGTCGCCGAATCCGCGGCAGCCCCGTCTTTTTGCCGCCCGCTCTTTTTGGCTTCTTGGCCGGATTCTATCGAGTCCGGAGGACTCCACCGCTGGGTCCAATCCACCAGAACGTCCAGCAGGCGGTCTTGCCACTGTGCGATCTCGGTAATATCCTGCTCGCTGTAGCCCATCTGCTGTGCCAGGGCGCGCAGAAACCGGATGCGGGCCGGCAGATAGTCGGCATCGCGATAGAACGGCCGGGGCGGCTCTCCCATAGAAATCGGAGCGGGAAGCCAGCCTAACTGCACGTAGCGCTCAATCTCTGCCGGAGTGGCCTCTACCCCCTCCTGCAGACAGAGCACGATAGCCTGTGCCAGCGGAAGAGCCAGGAGGCTATCTACCGGCTCCTCCAGGCGCCCGCGACCTTCTTCCGGCTTCCTCTCCAGGGCGCCTGGCTCCGAACGTCCCTGGCGACCTGGCTCGGCACGGGAAACGGCCTTCGGCTCCTGCAGGATCTGCCTGATCTCTTGCGCGACATCCGGGCATTCGGCCAGAAGCTTTTCGAGGAATGCCTGGTAGGGAAGAGTCTGGCCGGCAAATTCGGGCGGGTCCGCCCCGTCTAGGGAGGTCTGATCACTCATCTCGGTCTCCGCGGCTCTGCTGGAACATCGTTCTGTTTACCGAAGGGCCTCGTCATCGAAGGACTAGAGCTTCTTGAATTACCATTTACGCAAAACTCGACAGTAGGTTCCCGGCAAAATGCGATCATTCCGCCTATTTTCCTCCCGGAAACAGGTTGCCGGCAGCGTGACAAAGCGCCGGGAGGCCGGTAGACAGATAAAGGCGGAGTATCGATCCTTTTTCACGCAGCCAGGGATGGTCTGGCCCCTGTCGGACAAAGGTACTGCCCGGATCGCAGTACGCATCCGTGCTTCTCGCGAAAGGAGCTGGAGGAAATAGAATGACTATGGTACACCAACGGCCGTCTATGCTGCAGGGCCTGGCTGCCCTGCGGGCCTGGGAGGGGCCGAGGCTGCTCAAGCAGCTTCTTCCTCTGTCCGTTCTGCTGATGGCCCTGAGCGCGACCGCCGGGACCCCGGCACGCGCCCAGGGGATCATTCCCAACGAGACGATCGCTTCGACCGTCCCGCCGAACGGCGATCTCAACCCTTATGGAGTCGCCTTTGTCCCCATCGATTTTGAGGGCGGCGGCCCGCTGCATTTCGGCGATATCCTGGTCTCCAATTTCAACGATAAGGCCAATCAGCAGGGTACCGGGACCACCGTCGTGCGCATCAACCCGGAAGGCAGGCTGTCTGTCTTCTTCCAGGGACCCAAGGGTTTAGGATTGACGACCGCTCTGGGGATCTTGAAGGCCGGGTTCGTGCTCGTGGGCAATCTGCCCACCAAGAACGGCACGGCCGCCACGATCAAGGCGCCGGGGTCGCTGCTCATTCTCGACCGAGGCGGCCATCTGATCGCCAATCTGGTCGATGCGACCTTTCTGGACGGCCCGTGGGACCTGACCGTCAACGATCAGGGCGCGCAAGCCCAGGTGTTCGTATCCAATGTGCTCAACGGCACCGTGACGCGGCTTAATCTGCAGGTCACCGGTCCGCGCAAGATCTCCGTGGAGAGCGCGACGCTGATCGGCATGGGCTATCGGCACCGCACGGACCCGGCGGCGCTGGTCGTCGGGCCGACCGGACTGGCCTACGATGCCGCCAAGGACTTACTCTATGTCGCGTCGACCGACGACAACGAGATTTTCGTCATTCCCAACGCCGGCAGCGCCACCTCGGCCGTCTTTAAGGGAAATCTGGTCTACCGCGACGAGAGGCATCTGCGCGGTCCGGTCGGCCTGGCGCTGGCTCCCAATGGCGACCTGCTGACCACCAACGGCGACGCGATCAATCCCAACCCTCTCCAGCAGAGCGAGGTCGTAGAATTTACCACGACCGGCCAGTTCGTCGCCCAGTTTTCGGCAGACCCCTCTGTGGGTGGCGGCGCCTTCGGGATCGCCTTCAACTCCAGCAGCGGCAAAACCCTGCTGGCCCTGGTCGACGACGTCGTCAATACCCTGGACGTCTTTACGCTGCCCTAGAGCCACCGGCCTGACGATACTCCGAGCTGCATAAAAAGCGTCCGGCCGTTGGGAAAGGCCGGACGCTTTTTTGTATCATTCACCCTTTTATCGGTACGCGAGGTAAAATCTTTTGGTGATGGAGCGTAGAAAAGTTGGAAAGGCTATCCCTGTTTACACGATCGGATTGGAGGTTTATAACCTAATGACCCAGCAAGAGATCCAGACCAAGAAGATCCTTCTCGAAGTCTCCGACGGCACGACCATGCCTGCCTACGTCGCCAGTCCTGATCTATCGGGACCGTTTCCCGGGTTGCTCGTCTTTCAGGAGGCTTTCGGCGTCAACGCGCACATCCGCGACGTCACCGAGCGATTCGCCCGCGAGGGCTTTACCGCCATCGCTCCCGCTCTCTACCACCGCACGGACCCGGGTTTTGAAGGGTCGTATACCGACTTTGAAGCCATCCGGCCACACATGCAGGCGGTGACCAATGCCGGGCTTACCGCCGACATCCAGGCGGCCTACGGCTGGCTCACCGCCAATCAAAGCCGGATCGGGATCGCGCACGTCGTCGGCGCGGTCGGCTACTGCATGGGGGGGCGAGCCTCTTTCCTGGCCGCCACCGTCGTTCCCCTCAAGGCTGCCGTCTCCTACTACGGCGGCGGGATCGCCCCGAACCCGCGCTTTCCCGGCCTGCTGGACCGCGTGCCCGATCTGCGCGCCCCGATGCTGTTCTTCTGGGGCGGCAAGGACGCGCACATTCCCATCGAACAGACGCGCGCCATAGAAGACGCCCTGCGCGCGGCCGGCATGCCCTACGAGCAGGTCACTTTCTCCCAGGCCGACCACGGCTTCTTCTGCGATGCGCGCCCCAGCTATGACCGCGCCTCCGCCCGGCAGTCCTGGGAGCTGACTCACGCCTTCTTCGACGCTTTTCTGTATGCGTGATCCCACCGGGCTGACCGGCCACCTCTATCGCTATGCCAAAGACCGCCGGGCCGTATCGAAAGATACGGCCCGGCTGCCCCTTCGAGGCGCCCTATAGGAGAGCGCATAGGATGCCTCGTCTCCTCCCCGATCAGGTCGCTCCTGCTCTGTCCCCACTACAGACTGGACCGCTCCGGGAGAAGCCGGTTAAAACGGGGGCGTCCGCCCGGTGTCATCGCCGATTACCCTGGCGTCGTAAGGCGCGTTGAAATCTCCGGGCGTATTTAGCCCGGCGCGGTAAATCTCTCGACCGCATATCGGCTCAGGGGTCTATACCGGCGGCTTGCCGGTTTGTCACGCCGTTCCGGGTCGTTTTCCGGGCCATAGTTACCGGGCCGTGAACGGCCCGTCTGGCAGGCCTTCGGCCAACCGCCCTGACGGGCGGACCTATTCCTTATCACGCCAAATCAGGTCCGTCATGTCCTCGCTTATATCCAAAACCAGAAGCAACACCATAAAGAAGGTAAAATTCATCCTACATGGGAGGAATAGCCTTCCAAACCAAGTCCCGCCCGTGAGGGCGGTTGGCCGCGTAGCGGCCTGCTAGACGGGTCGTTTACGGCCCGGATAACAGCCCGGCCTTAGAGGAGAATATAGAATGACGGATTTGCCCTGGTCGCAGGAAGTGCTGCGCGCCGCTGGCTCGCAACGGAGCTTCACCGGCGAGAGCCTGCGTGAGATCGCCTTCCCCCTCGGCGGTATCGGAACCGGAACGATTTCGCTCGGCGGGCGCGGCCAACTGCGCGACTGGGAAATCTTCAACCGCCCCGGCAAAGGGAAGGACCTGCCTTACACCTTCTTCGCCATCTACGCCGAGGCCGAGGGTGCGCCTGGCGTGGCCCGCGTGTTGGAGCGGCGCATCCTGCCGCCCTACAGCGGCGGGTTCGGCCTGCCGACCGGCCGCGTCTCCGGCCTGCCGCGACTCCACGAAGCCGTTTTCCGGGGCGAATATCCCTTTGCCTGGATCGACTTCCTCGACGCCGCTCTGCCCGTCCAGGTCAGCCTGGAGGCGTTCAATCCGTTCATTCCCATGAACGACCGCGACTCCGGCCTGCCGGTCGTCCTCTTCTCCTGGACGCTCGCCAACAGCAGCGGCAAGCCCGTCTCCGCCACTATCGTCTGCAACCTCCTCAACGCCGTCGGCTACAACGGCAAAGACGGTCTGGGCGGCCGGCACAACAAAGAGCTCGGCCAGAACCAGAACACGTGGCGCGAAGAGCCGGACATGGAAGGCATCTTTATGTCCGGCGGGAAGCACGCGCCCGATTCGCCCCAGTTCGGCACGATGGCCCTGGCGACCGAATGGCCCGATACCACCGTCAAGATTCGCTGGGAGCGCGCCGGGTGGTGGGATGACGCCCAGAATTTCTGGGATGAGTTCACGCAGGGCCGGGGCACGCTGCCGGGTCCGCGGGAAACGGACCCCTCGCCGGATGCTCAGTCGGATGTGGGCGTGCTCGGCCTGCAGGTCACGCTGGAGCCAGGACAGTCCACCACGCTGCCGTTCGTGCTCGCCTGGCACTTTCCCAACCTCACCAACACCTGGAATGGGCCGCAGCAGCCGGTCGCCGGCAAGCGCGTCGGCAACTGGTACGCGACGCAGTGGACGGATGCCTGGGAGGTCGCCCGCTACGTCATCGCCAACCGCGAGCGGCTGGAGGCAGAGACGCGCGCCTACCACAAGGCGATGTTCGACACCACGCTGCCTGCGGTGGTCGTCGATGCCGCCGCTTCCAACGCCTCCATTCTTCGCACGGCCACTGTCCTGCGAACCGAGGATGGGCGGATGAACGGCTTTGAGGGCTGCAGCGACAACGAGGGCTGCTGCCCGATGAACTGCACGCACGTCTGGAACTATGTTTGGACCGTCGCCAGCCTCTTCCCGGCTTTAGAACGCTCCGTGCGCCTCACCGACTTTCAGCACAACACCCGAACCAACGGCGACATGGCCTTCCGCACGCTGTTACCTCTCAT
>Ga0209810_1001390_pt1 | contig 36890 bp, 30 predicted proteins | sample Coa_R1_7_FD_187159 | JGI IMG/M metagenome (GOLD analysis project Ga0209810, IMG submission 187159) | Surface soil microbial communities from Centralia Pennsylvania, which are recovering from an underground coalmine fire - Coalmine... | ecosystem: Environmental > Terrestrial > Soil > Unclassified... | reverse complement strand
TCGCGCCGGAGCCCGGCCTCGGTGAGGCGGCCGCCGCTGGTGACGGCCAGGGTCACGGCCGCCGCGTGCCCGGCGCCCCGCCGGCCGAGCAGCTCCAGGGCCCGGGAGACCACGCACCGGAGCTGGTACGTCTCCGGCATCGGGCTCCGTCCCGCGTTCACCATGGCTCGTAGGTCAGCTGGTCGAAGTCCACCGGCCGGGATCGCCCCCGGGCGAGGAGGTCCCGGGCGGAGACGAAGCCCACGATACGCGGGCCCTCGATCACGGGCAGGTGGCGAACACCGAGTTCGATCATGGCCGTGGCCGCCTCCTCGACCGGGTCATCGGGGGCGATGGTGCGGGGGTTGGGGGTCATGGCGGTGCCCACCGCCGTGGCCTGCGGGTCTCGGCCCTCGGCCACCGCCCGCAACAGGTCGCGCTCGGTGAGGATGCCGGCCAGGCGGTCGTCCTCGACCACCGCCAGGGCTCCTACCCGGTGGGCGCGCATGCGCACGGCGGCCTCGGTCAGGGACGCCCCCGGACCGATCGTGATCGCCCCCGGCGTCATCAGCGAGCGCACCGTGCGCCCACGCCGCGGGAACCTCCGGACCCTCATCATCCCTCCCGCGTCCGCCCCGGAGCCGGGCCCACGCGGTCCATGGTCGGAGCGTAGTTCGTCGGGGAGCTGGCCTCCAGGGGCGAACGGCCCCTCCGGCTCAGGACGCGGGTCCGGAGAAGAGGCTCAGCGCCGCTCGCAGCGAGTCTGCGATCGTCCCCGAGGTGTCCACGATCGTCGCCTCGGGCCAGGCGGCGAAGTCCTCGGCCAGGGCGACGGCCAGCTCGGGGGTGGCATCCGAAGGATCGGTGCCGGCCGCCCGGCGAGCGGCGATGCGGGCCGTGGCCAGCTCCGGAGAGGTCGTGCACCGGATCTGGGTCAGCGTGCTCGTGGTCTCCGTGGCGACCTCGGCCGCGGCCCGTCGCCAGGCGCGGTCGCTCCACGACGCGTCGATGACGGCGGACTCGCCCTGCTCCAGCGCCGTCCGGGCACGCTGGAGCAGCTCGCGATAGGTGGCGGCCGTGTGCTCTGGTCGATAGAGGCCCTGGCGGTAGGGAGCGGTGGCGTCGGCCCGGTGGGGCAGGTCGGCCAGCTCCTTGCGCACCTCGTCCGAGCGCAGCAAGATCCAGCCCCGGGCCTCGGCCAGGCCCCGGGCCAGGGTGGACTTGCCCGTCCCCGGGGTGCCGCCCACCAGCACCAGGCGCACGGTCCCCCGCTCCAGGTGGTCGAGACAGATGTGGAGCAGCTGCCTCGCCTCCTGGGCTGCGTCGCCGTCCTGGCCGTGACGCAGGCAGGCCACCTTGCTCCGGACCTGCGCCCGGTAGGCGATGTAGTGGTCGGCCAGGGAACGCGGCCAGGGGTGACCCCAGAACTCCTGGTACCGATCGAGGAAGCGTCGTCCCAGCTCCGGGCGTCCCAGACGCTCCAGGTCCATGGCCAGGAAGGCCGCATCCCAGAGCACGTCGCCGCGGCGCAGGCGGTCGTCGAACTCGATGCAATCGAGGATGCGCGGGCCGTCGTCGAGCAGGAAGATGTCCTCGGCCAGGAGATCGCCGTGACCCTCGCGGACCTGCCCAGTTGCGATCCGGGCCTGGAACAGCCGCTCCCGACCGGCCAGGTAGGCCCGGGCCAGGGAGCGACCCCGCTCCAGCTCGGCCGGGTCGAGGACCTCGCCGGCGAAGGGCCGCATCTCGGTGAAGTTCGCCTCCCAGCCGGCCAGGACGGCGTCCCGGCTGGCCGCGGCCGTCACCGGCTCCGAGACCTCACCGCTGGCGTGGAGCGTCGCCAGGGCTCGGGCCACCTGGCCCAACCCCTCCTCCACGTCCGCGCCCCGCCGCACCAGTGTCGCCAGCCGACGCTCCGCGGGCATGCGGCGCATGGCGACCAGATGGTCGAGGGGAACGCCGGCCTCGTCGACCACGGTCAGCACGCCCAGGTACACGTCCGGGGCGAGCCTGCGGTTGAGCTCGACCTCCCTCCGGCAGGCCCGTTCGCGGGCCTCGCGCGAGGAGAGATCGACGAACCCGAACCTGACCGGCTTCTTCAGCTTGTAGGCGCGGTCGCCGACCAGGAAGAGGTGGGAGACGTGCGTCTCCACCACTCGGGCGGGAGTGGTGTGCGTCGACTCGGGTCTCACCGCTTCAGCCTCGGATGCGATCGTGCCGACGGGAAGGGTCGATGGTCCCGGACGATGGAGGCGCTCCGGCCGGCGCCGGACGGGCACGGGCGGCGCGAGGCCACGATGCCCCGGGACACGGTGGGTTCTCCTCGCCTACAGTGTGCGTGCATTGCTGGCTGCGGGAAGGGCATGGCCCCCTGGAGCCAATCCCTGCGAGGAGGTTCCCTGAGGTGGACATCGGACCGTTGCACCTGGTCGTCATCGGCTTCGACGAACGGCGGTTCCGGTCGGAGGTGATGCCCGAGCTGCGGGCGCTGCGCGAGACCGGCGTGATCCGGCTGGTCGACCTGCTCCTGGTGCGCCGCGACGACCGGGGTGGTGTGCGCGAGCTGCCCCTGGCGGCGCTGGTCCCGAACGAAGTGGGTCGCTACGGCTTTCTCCTGAGGCCCCTGCTGGCCGCCGGGCCACCCCTGGCCGGATCGGCGCCGGATGGGGGCGAGGGGCCGGTGCTGAGCGCCCGCGACCTGTTCGACCTCGGTGCCCGGATCCCGCCCGAAGGGTCGGCGGCGCTCCTGCTGCTCGAGCACGCGTGGGCGGCCCGGCTGGTCGAGGCCGTCGCCAGGGCCGGCGGCGGCCTGGTGGCCGAGGGCATGGTGCGCCCCGAGACGCTCGCCGAGCTGGGCATCCGAGTCGAGACCGAGATCGGCGGACGGGTCTGACGGTCTCCGTACGGGCTACGGAAGCCGGACCGTCCGTTGCCGCTTAGCATCGGCGCGGTCGGCGGCCCATCGGCCGTCTCCGGTTCAATGCCGCTGCCCGTCACCGGGCCGGTCGACGGGCGGCGAGGAGTGGATCATGGCAAAAGCCATCGAACTCGACGATCGCGCCGCGGAGGAACTCGGCTCCCGACTGCGAGGTGGGCTCCTCCGCCCGCGTGATGAGGGGTACGAGTCAGCCCGAAAGGTCTACAACGGGATGATCGATCGGCGGCCGGCCCTGATCGCCCGCTGCGTCGACGTCGCCGACGTGATCGCCGCCGTCCGCTTCGCCGGCGAGCGGGGACTGGATCTGGCCGTCCGCGGCGGGGGCCACAACGGGGCCGGCCTCGGCACCTGCGAGGGGGGGCTGGTGGTGGACCTCTCGCCGATGCGGGGCGTCGTCGTCGATCCCGCCTCGGCGACGGCGGGCGTGGCCGGTGGTTGTGTGCTCGGCGACGTCGACCACGCCACCCACCCGTTCGGGCTCGCCCTCCCCATGGGGTTCATCTCCACCACCGGGGTGGGCGGCCTCACCCTGGGCGGGGGCATCGGCCACCTCACCCGCCGCTTCGGCCTCACCGTCGACAGCCTGCTCGGTGCCGACGTGGTCCTCCACGACGGGGCGCTCGTGCACGCCGACGAGGAGCACCATCCGGACCTGTTCTGGGCCCTGCGCGGCGGTGGCGGCAACTTCGGCGTCGTGACCTCCTTCCACTTCCGTCTCCATCCGGTGAGCACGGTGATGGCGGGCCCGATGCTGTGGGAGATGGATCGCGCCACCGAGGCCATGGCCGCGTACCGGGACCTGATGCGCGACGCGCCGGAGGAAGTGAACGGGTTCTTCGCCTTCCTCACCGTCCCGCCCGCACCTCCGTTCCCCGAGCATCTGTGGCTGCGTCCGATGTGCGGCGTGGTGTGGTGCTGCGCCGATGGTGCCGCCGCGACCGATCGGATGCTGGGTCGGGCGCGCGAGCTGGCCCCCGTCCTGGACGGCGTCCAGCGCATGCCGCTGCCGGTGCTCCAGAGCGCCTTCGACCCCCTCTACCCGCCCGGCCTGCAGTGGTACTGGAGGGCCGACTTCGCGAACGAGCTCGGCGACGAGGCCATCCGCCGCCACGTCGAGCAGGCGGCCGACCTCCCCACCCCGCTCTCGACCATGCACCTCTACCCGATCGATGGGGCCGCCCACCGGGTGGGACCGGAGGACACCGCCTTCCGCTTCCGCGACGCCCGCTTCGCCGAGGTCATCGTCGGCGTGGACCCGGACCCGGCCGAGGCCGAGAGGATCAGGTCCTGGACCGTGCGCTACTGGGAGGCGCTCCACCCCTTCTCGGCCGGGGGCGCGTACGTGAACTTCCTGATGGACGAGGGCGAGGATCGCGTCCGTGCCACCTACGGAGCCAACTACCCGCGCCTGGCCGCGATCAAGCGTCGCTACGACCCGGGCAATCTCTTCCACGTGAACCAGAACATCAGGCCCGCGGCCTGAGCTCCGGCTGTCTGCGGGGAGCGTGGCCGGACCCGATCGTGGGACCGGCCACGCCGACCCGCGGGCCCCGCCGCCGCTCAGCGGGGAGGCGGCGTGCCGCCGACGCGGGCCGGAACTTGGAACACCACCTCCCCGTCGTGCCACTCCGGGTCGGCGGCCAGCAGCTCGCGCAGGCGCCGGTACCGGCGGTCCTGCTCCGGGCTCTCGGCGTTGGCCACGTAGGCGTCCCGGCTCTCGAACAGGACGGCCAGGTAGTACTCGTCGGGGTCCGCGTCCATCCGGTAGACGTAGCTGGCGACGAGACCGGGCGGCGGCTCGGCCTCGATCTGTCGTTCCAGCTCCATCAGGGCCTCCCGGCGGTTCGACGGGAGGCGCAGTCGGGCCACGGTTCCGTACATGGGATTCCTCCTCGACCGGTCCGCCGGTCCGGGGGATGACCGGTCACGACCGTGGACCCTACGAGGTGGCGGCGGGGCCGGCATCCGTAGCCTCTACGGGGTCGGGGGAGCGGACCGAGTGCGGTGTTCTGCATCCACGCTCGGCCGCGCCCGGCCACGGTCAATCTCGGGGCGGGGGGTGGGCTTCCGTCGCGCCCCAGGGCGCACACTGCTCGAGCTGGCGCTTGGACCGTAGGCCCAGCTTGGACAGGGCGGCGGCGATGTACGTCTCCACCGTGCGGCGACCGATGCCGAGCAGTCGCCCGATCTCCCCTGCGCTGTAGCCGAGGCAGGCGAGCCGGGCCACCTGCCGCTCCCGAGCGGTGAGCGTCCAGATCCTCGACCCACGATGGGGCGTGAGCATGGGGTGGAGTTCCTCCACGGCCTGGCCGACCCCGACGGTGGGGAGCGTCCGGGCGGTGAAGCTCCGTCCTCTGCCGGAGGAGATGAAGACGGTGACGCCCGTGGCCGCGGAGACGACCACGTCGGGGAGACCGTCGCCGTTCACGTCGCAGATCGAGATCGAGCGCGGCCGCGCGCACTCCAGGTGCGGCCCCGGCTCGAACGTTCCCCTGCCGGTCCCGTACATGATCTGCAGCCCGCCCGAGCCCTGGCTGGCCACCAGCAGGTCGACGCTGCCGTCCCCGTCCAGGTCCGCCGCCTCGATCGCCACCGGGCGCACCGCCGGATGACACGCTCCCAGCTCCCAGGCGCCGCCCGGCGTCCCCAGCAGGATGACGATCCGATCCGCGAGGTAATCGGCCACCGCCACGTCGAGGATCCCGTCGCGGTTGAAGTCGGCCACCGTCAGCGGGTACGGGGCGGGCTCGGCCGGCAGGCGGTCCTCCATGCCGGCCGAGCCTACGGGAGAGGGAGGGGGGAGGCAATCGACGATCTGGTTTCGCGCCGCCGGTCGGGGCGCGGCCGACGAGGTTCCGTGCACGATCACACGGTCGGGCCCCGGAAGGTGTGCGCGGCCACGTTGTCCGCCCGGCCGGTACCGTCGACAATGGGCTCGTGGACGTGCCCTGGAGGCGGCGCCGGGGCCGGAGCGGCGCCGAGGGCGAGGCCGCTTCGGGGGACGGCGCCCGGTGACGAACGGGCGCCCCCGGGCGCCGGTCGCCGACGTGGACCGCCTGCTGGTGCTGGCCGACGTCGCCCGCACCATCAACGACTTCCGGCCCCTGGACGAGACCCTGAACGCGATCTGCGATCGGGTCGCGGGCCTGGCCGGCTACCGTTTCACCGCCCTGGTGCTCCCGGACGCCGATGGGCGCTCGCTCGTGATCCGCGGCTCGGCGGGGATGAGCGCGGAGTACGTGCGTCACGTCAACGTCGAACGGCCGTTGCGGCTGGACCCCTCGAGCGGCCTACCGCTGTCGCCGACCGGACGCGCCTTTCGCGCCGGCGCCCCGGTGGTCATCGCCGATGTCGAGCTGGAGCCGGGCTTCGAGCCCTGGCGCGAGGGGGCGCGGCGGCTGGGGTACCGCTCCCTGGTGTGCGTACCGGTCATCGCCAGCTCGCGCGTGATCGGGGTGCTGGACTGCTACGGGGCGGAGCCACACCACCACACGGCCGAGGAGCTGGAGTTCCTGCAGCTCGTGGCTCGGCTGGCCGGGGTGGCGATCGAGACCGCCCGGGTGGCGGAGGGGCAGAGGCAGGCGACGCTCAGGCTGCGCGACCTGAGCGAGCGACTGCGCCGTCAGAACGAGGAGCTGTCACGTCTCAGCCTGGCCCAGGCACGGTTGGCCGAAGGTCTGACCCAGGTCGATGCCACCGCCGTGGAGCGCACCGTGCGCACCCTTGCCGAGCTGACCGAGGGGGCGGTGCTCGTGTCCACCTGGGGCGGACGTCTGGTGACCTACGTGGGGGCGCCGTCGTGGAGGGAGGAGATGGCGGCGGCGGGCACCGGGGGCGTGGTGCGCCGTCTGCTGCAGCGCGAGCCGTGGGTGCCGGCCGGCGGCTGCACCTGCTTCCGCATCGGCAGCCCCGAGCTCCCCCTGGGCGTGCTCGTCCTGAGGCCGGCGCTCGACGACGAGGTCGGGGCCAACGCCCTTGCCGCCCGCCACGCGGCGGCCGTGATCGCGGCCGAACTCCAGAGCGAACGGGCCGATCGCGCCCTGGAGACCCACGCCCGTCCCGCCGTCCTGCTGGCGCTGGCCCATGGCGTCTGCGGTGGCCCCCAGCTGCGTGAGGCCGCCGGGGTGCTGGGTGTGCCCGGTGACGGTCCCTTCCGCGTCGTCGTGCTGGGCTGTGCGAGCGCCGAGGCCGCGTACGGCCTGAGCCGGCGCCGGAAGCCGCTGGCCCGGACCGGATGGCCGATGGTGACGGCCACCGCCTGCGACGCCGACTGCGTGGTGCTGGTGCACGGCGCTGCCAGCCAGACCCTGCGCCGGTCGGCGGCGCTGGCCCGCGAACGCCATCCCGAGGTGGAGCGCGTCGGCGTCAGCGCTGAGCTGAACGGCCTGGTCGAGGTGGCGGCCGGCCTGCGCCAGGCGCGCACCGCCGCCGCCCTGGACGCCGGGCCCGCCACGCTCTTCGAGGACCTGGGCTTCTTCGGGGCCCTGGCCGAGGGCCTGCCTCGGGAACGGGTCCGGGCCATGGTGGACGACGTGCTCGGCCGGCTCCGGGACCACGATCGCCGGCGGGGAACCCGGCTGGTGGTCACCCTGCGGGCCTACGTTCGGCACCACGGTCGTGTCACCGAGGCGGCCAGGGCCCTCGGCGTCCACCCCAACACCCTCCACCAGCGGCTGCGGCGAGCGGCCGAGGTGGGCGGGCTGGACCTGCGGGACTTCCACCACCTGGCCCGGGTGGTGCTGGCCCTGGACTGGGACCGGCTGTCGCCGGCCGGGGACGGCTGACGTGCCCTTCGCCCGCGCCTTGCCGTCGTGCCCGGGATGGCGCGACCATGGAGGCGAAGGCCGCCTCCGGTGCGATCGTGGCCGCCGCCGCGGTCCCGGTGGCGAGAGCAGGGAAGCGAACCACAGGGGGTGACCGAGATGCCCGTCGCCTGGTTCAACCACGTCAGCATCTGTGCCCGCGAGCTGTCCGAGTCGATCCGTTTCTATCGGGAGATGTTCGGAGCGGAGCCGGTGCCGACGCCGAACTTTGGCTTTCCCGTGCAGTGGCTCCGGCTGGGGGACATGCAGCTGCACCTCTTCGAGCGTCCCGAGGGCGCCCCCCGCTACGCCCACCTGGCGTTCGCGGTGGAGGACTTCGATCGCGTCTACCGGCTGGCGAAAGAGCGGGGGATGACCGACGGCGAGACCTTCGCCCATCACCTCAACGAGCTCCCCGGGGGGCAGGTGCAGCTCTACCTCCGCGACCCCGCCGGCAACCTGATCGAGGTCAACCATCCCGACGTCACCGCCCTGGGGGCCGAGGTCCGGGCCGACCTCCGCCGGCTCGCCGACCGGCTTCCCCAGGACGAGGAGAACCAGCGGGCGCGGCTCTTCTTGAGCCCGCGCCGAGCCGCCGTCCAAGCCTGAACAGGAGGGAACCACCATGGCCGTCGGGCAGGAGCCGCGCACCTATCGGGAGCTGGTCGAGGTCAGCTTCCTGGGCAGGCGCTTTCACGTCCTCGACCTGTCGCGGGAGATCGCCCCCGGCATCCCCGTCTACCCGGGCCACATGAAGGTGGCGATGTGGGATCACCTGACCCACGCGGAGTCGAGGATGCGCCTGGGCGACACCCCCTTCCGGGGCTACGCGGTGAAGGGCATCGCCTTCTGCGACCACGACTCCACGCACATGGACGCCGTCTACCACTACAACCCCGACCGGCCCGACCTCACCATCGAGAAGTTCCCGATCGAGCACTGCTTCACCGAGGGGGCCTGGATCGACGTCTCCGACGTGCCCCCCCGCACCCACATCACCCTGGCCCGGGTGCGGCGGGCGATGGCGGAGGCGGGGATCGAGCGGCTGCCCCGGGGTGGGACGCTGCTCTACTACACGGGGGCGGCGAGGCTCTGGGACGACCCTCTGGCCTACGTCAGCCAGTACCCGGGCCTGGACGAGGAGGCCTCCCGCTGGATCCTCGACCAGGGCGTCGTCAACGTGCTCACCGACGCCGTCTCCACCGACAACCCGGCCGACCTCACCTATCCCAACCACCGCACCCATGCCGAATACCTGGTCAACCACACCGAGGTGGTGAACAACATCGAGAAGATCCCGATGCACCAGGGGTTCGGGGTCATGGTCGTGCCCCTGCGCTTCGTGGGCGGGACCGCCTCGCCGGTCCGCATCTTCGCCCTCTGGGAGGCGTGAACCACGACGGTTTCGGTTCCAACCCGGGAGGCGAAGCCGGCGCTGGACGGTCCCCGCACGCCGCAGAGGGGATGGCCATGGTCCGGAGCGAGCGCCGCTTCTGGTCCGGAGCGGGAACGGGCCTGAGGTGACCGCCGCCACCCCGGCGCGCTTGCCGCCCTCCTCGCCACCGGACTCCGAGCGACCGACGGGACCCCCACCGCTGGCCGTACGCCCGGGCCTGCATGCGGCTCGGCTCCGAGGCCGGAGCGGTCGCGCTTCAGGCCGGTCCGGACGCGGGCCCGGGATCGTGCCCCGGGCCCGCCTGGGCGCCGCGGGATGAGTCCGGCTGCGTCTCGGACGGCCAGGTAGCGGGGGCGGATCCCGGCGTCGCCGACCTCACCGGGGCGGGACCGGCCTGGCGTCGGGCTGTCCTGCCCCGGGGCCCGCCCGGCCACCCCGTGGGGTCGATCGCGCCACTGCACCGGGCCGGTCCCGCCCGCCGATGGACGCTCCCAGGGCCGACAGGGCCGTGGCCGCCTCGTGCACGATCGCCGCTGCAGTGATCGCCTCGATCAGCCGCAGCTTCCGCCAGGCGGCACGATCGCTGATCACGCCCAGGCCGTAGAGGGCGACGATCACCGCCGGGACCGTGATGGTATCGATGCCGAGGTTGGCCGCGAGCTTCCTGGCCCGGTGCTCGTTGACCAGCACCGGCACGCCGAGAGCCTGTGCCAGGGCCAACGCCGATGCCTCACCGCGGCCGAGGTCGGGCAGCCGTTCCGGCTCGGGATCGGGCGGATCGAGCATCTTGTCGCGCAGGTGGCGAAACAGCGTCGCGTACGGGAACTCGCCCCTTGGGAAAAGAGGATCGTTGGCTCGGATCTCGTCCTCGACCGCCCGAGGCACCACGATCTCGAACAGGTCGAGGCAGTTGGCGGCGACGTCCGCTCGCCAGGCTGCCGTCCAGAACGAAGTGTCGAGGACGGCTCGCAAACGTTCGGGGCCCGATCGGCCGTCGTGCTTCTCAGGAATGTTCATCTGCCAGGTCGCCTGGCGATTCCTGCAGCCGTCCGCTCACGGCCTCCAGGCGAGCGTCGCCGAACCACCTGGCGAGCAGGCTCAACTCCTCGCCGAGCGTCGACGGCCCCTGGAGCAGGGTGACGCCCTTCTCCGCCAGCAGATCGAGGAATCGCGCACGGGGCAGATTTGCGATCGCAGCCGCTCTGCTCGTGCTCTCTCCACGCAGATACGCGAGCACGCCTCGCTCGATCCGCTCCTCGCGGATGCCCCGAAGCGCTGCCCGCTTGAGAACCGCGGCCTCGACCTCTCCCGTCTCCTCGACCAGCTCCTCGAGGTCTCGGGCCTCCTCCCGGGTCAAGCGAATCGACTTGGTCTGCATTCGCGCTCTCTGCTTCATATTGCTCCGAGAAGCAGCATAGCGCTTCTACGACAGCGTCATGGTGAACGCCGGAGCAGCTCATACTCCCGGTCCGGGCAGGCCTACCCGCCGGTGGCGAATCAGCTAGACGGCCAGGTAGCGGGAGCGGATCCCGGCGTCGTCGCGGATGCGCTCGGCGGGGCCCTCGGCCACGATCCGGCCCTCGTCGATCACGTACGCCCGCCGGGCCACCTCGAGCGCCATCACGGCGTTCTGCTCGACCAGGAGCACGCCGACGCCGGTGGCGGCGATCCCGGCCAGGGTGCGGGCGATGTCGCGCGCGATGGCCGGGGCCAGGCCCTGGGTCGGCTCGTCGATGAGCAGCAGCCGGGGGTTGCCGATCAGCGCCCGCGCGATCGCCACCATCTGCTGCTGGCCTCCCGACAGCCTCGCCGCCTCCCGCCGTGCGTGCTCGCGCAGGGCGGGAAAGAGCTCCCAGACCCGCTCGAAGCCGGCCCGGCTCCGCTCCCGGTCGAGGCCGCAGCCCAGCGCCGCCAGGCGCAGGTTCTCCTCGACGGTGAGCCCGGGGAACATCCGCCGGTCCTCGGGCACGTAGCCGATGCCCATCCGGGCGATACGGTGCGTGGGCCGGCCGGTGACCGCCTCCCCGCCGAAGCGGATCTCGCCGCCGCGGACGCTGACCAGGCCCATGACCGACCGCAGCGTGGTGGTCTTGCCCGCCCCGTTGCGGCCCAGGAGGGCGGTGACCTCGCCCGGGCGGACCTCGAGCGACACGCCCTGGAGGACGTGGGCCAGGCCGTAGTAGGCCTGGACGGCGTCGAGCTCGAGGAGGCGGCCGTCGGCGTCGTCGCTCACAGCGCCCCCTGGAGGTAGACCTCCTGGACCCGGGGATGGCCGCGGACCTCCTCGGGCGTCCCCTCGAAGAGCTTGACCCCGAAGTTGAGGACCGTGATCCGCTCCGCGATCCGGAGCACCACGTCCATCTTGTGCTCGATCATGACCACGGTCAGGTCGCGACGCAGGTCCTGGATGAGCTGCACCGTGGCCTCGGTCTCGGCCGGGCTCATGCCGGCCGTGGGCTCGTCCAGCAACAGCAGCTTCGGCCTGGTGGCGAGGGCGATGGCCAGGTCGAGGTGACGCAGCTCGCCGTGGGAGAGGTTTCCGGCCAGCTCCCGGCGCCGGTGCTGGAGTCCCACCCGCTCCAGCGTCTGCTCGGCCAGCCGGCTGGCGTCGCGCAGCCGGGAGGCGGGAAGCCAGAAGGTATAGGGCCACCGGGCCGACTGGGCGGCGATGCGCACGTTCTCGAAGACGCTCAGGGACTGGAAGACGGTCGTGATCTGGTAGGACTTGGCGATGCCCAGCCGCACCACCCGGTGGTAGGGCAACCCGGTCACGTCGCGGTCCGCGAACCACACCCGGCCCCCGTGAGGCCGGGTGTGGCCCGTGATCAGGTTGAAGAGCGTGGTCTTGCCCGACCCGTTGGGGCCGATGATGGCGTGGAGGCTGCCGGTCGCGACCTCGAGGTCGACGCCGTCCACCGCGTGTACGCCCCCGAACCAGCGGTCGAGCCGCTCGCAGCGCAGCAGCGTCGTCCTCCCGTTCGGTCCGCTCACGCCCCCGGCTCCCGTGACAGCCGGGCGCGCAGCCGCCGGGTCCAGGCCACCGCCCCCCAGGAGCCCAGGGGCTCGAGCCGCACCAGGCCCCAGAGGCCCTGGGGGAAGACCAGGACGCAGACGACGAAGACGGCGCCCACGATCAGGGGCCAGTCCCCGAAGGAGATGCTGAGGTAGTGCTCGAGCACGAGCACGACCAGGGCCCCCAGCACCGAGCCGAAGAGCGTGCTCCGGCCGCCGAGGATGACCATGATCACCACCACGCCGGACAGCGACCAGTAGGGCTGAAGACCCTCCAGCCCGTTGAAGATGGCGTCGAGCCCGCCGGCCAGCCCGGCCAGGAGACCGGAGACGGTGAAGGTGATGAGCTGGACCAAGCGGGTGTTGTAGCCGCAGCCGCGCGCCCGCTCCTCGCTCTCCCGGATGGCCTGCAACACCCGGCCCAGGGGAGACTCCGTGTACAGCAGGGCGAAGGCGAAGGCGAAGAACAGGATGCCCGCGCAGAGCAGGAAGTAGGGGAGGGGATCCCGGATGGGGTGCATCTCCAGGGAGAGTCCGGGCAGGTCCAGGGGCGGGGTGGGGATGTTGCCCAGCCCGTCGTCGCCGCCGGTCACGGGGCGGGCCTCGAAGGCGATGAAGTAGCCGAGCTGGGCGAAGGCCAGGGTCAGCATCGAGAAGTAGACGTCGCGGCGGCGCAGGCACACGACCCCGGAGCCGAGGGCGAGCAGACCGCAGAGCGCCATCGAGGCCCCCAGGGCCACCCACAGGCTGTGGGTGACGTGGAGGAGGGTCAGGCCGGCCGCGTAGCCCCCGAATCCCCAGTAGAGGGCGTGACCGAAGGAGACCAGGCCGCCGTAGCCCAGGAGGAGGTTGAGGCTGATCGCCCACAGGCTGTAGATGAGCACCTCCACCGCCAGGCTCGGGTCGGGAACGAGGAAGAAGAGGCCGACCATGACCAGCAGCAGCAGCACCAGCTGGTTCCAGGCCCGGCCCCGCCAGAGCAGGCGCAGCAGGTGGAGGGGCCCCGAGGCCCGCTCCGAGCCCGGCTCCGGTTCGGCCTCGACCGCGCTCACGTCGTGCCCAGCAGGCCGCGTGGCCTGAAGGTCATGACCAGGATCATGAGCACGAAGGGGACGATCGAAGCGTAGACGCTGGCGAAGAGGGTGGTGAGCGACACCAGCACGCCGATCACGAGGCCGCTGAGGACGGCCCCCCAGAAGCTGCCCATACCGCCCACCACCACCACCACGAAGGCGGTGATCAGGATGTCGTTGCCCATCTCCGGGTAGACACCCGTGACGGGGGAGTTGAGCACGCCGGCGACCCCGGCCAGGGCGATCCCCAGGGCAAAGACCAGGACCCGGAAGCGGTCGAAGTCGATGCCGAGGATCTGGATCATGGTGCTGTCGCGGATGCCGGCCCGGATGATCAGGCCCAGGCTGGTCCGCTCCAGCAGCAGCCACAGCCCGAGCACGATCAGCCCCGCCAGCACCGCCACGAAGGTCAGGTAGGCGGGATAGCTGGTGAACCCGAGCGGCAGCTGGAAGTTGAGCTGGGAAGGGGCGTTCACCGTCTCACCCTGCTTGCCCGCGATCATCTCCACCAGCTGGGTGACGATGTAGGTCAGCCCGAAGGTCAGGAGCAGTGGGTCGACGGCGCTGCGGCGGTAGAGCGGCTTGATCAGCGTTCGCTCGACGGCGGCCCCCAGGAGCAACAGGAGGAGCGGGACCAGGGCCAGTCCCCACCAGAAGCTCCCGAATGCGGTCAACAGGTAGAAGCCGACGTAGGCCCCCAGCATGAAGAAGGCGCCGTGGGAGAAGTTGATGATCTCCATGAACCCGAAGATCAGGTTCAGGCCCAGGGCGAGCAGGACCAGCACCGCCCCGCTGACGATCCCGGTGAAGACCTGGTTGACGATCAGGTGCATGCGGAGGGAGGACGGGATCGACCGCACCCGCGCCCCAGCCGTGGCCGCGGCCGAGCGGTCACGACAGCCCGAGCTCCGAGCAGCTCGGCGCCTGCTGCTCGCTGGCGGGGATGGTCCGCACGATCGAACGGTAGCCGTAGGTGGCGGAGCCGCCCTTCGAGGCCGCCTCGTCCTGGGTCAGCCCCTGGACGATGTAGGTGGGCTGGAAGGACTGGTGGTCGCAGGCACGGATGGACTCCGGTCCCTCGGCCAGGTCGAAGCGGGAGCCGGCCAGGGCCCTGGAGAACTGGGACGGGGTCACGTGTCCGGCGGCCACCTCCTTGGCGATCAGCATGACCGCGTTGTAGACGTAGGCGGCGTACCCGCTGGGGGGCTTGCCGTAGGCCTTCTCGTAGTCCTTGACGAACTTCTGCGTGCCCGGGTCCTTGATGGTCCAGTAGAAGTTGGTGGCCCCGTAGGTCCCGGCGGTGACGTCGAAGCCCATCTGCTCGTCGAAGCTCAGGTCCTCGAGGAACTGGAAGATCTTCATCCGACTCTGCAGGTTGAACTGCTTCGCCTGCTTGAGGAAACTGACCTGGTCGTTGCCGGCCGGGCCGACCATCAGCACCTCGGGGTTGGCCGCCTCGATCTTGGGGATGTAGGGCGTCCAGTCGCTGGTGCCGAGCGGGGCGAAGGTGACCCCGGCGATGGTGCAGCCGTCGGCGGGAGCGGCCTTCTGCTCGGCGTCGTACTGCTCGTGACCCCAGGCGTAGTCCGGCTGCAGGAAGTAGAGGCGCTTGCCCAGGTTCTGGCAGATCCAGGGCATGATCGCGTTGACGTCCTGGGAGGGCAGGGGCGCGATGTGGAAGGTGGTCGGCCCGAAGTCGGGGGAGCGGTTCAGGGCCTCGGTCTGGCAGGTGCCGAGGTAGGGAATGCCGGCCTGCTTGGCCACCTGGTTGATGGCCACGGTGGTGGCAGCCGACACGCAGCCGGTGAGGAAGTCGACCTTGTTCACCTGCACCAGCGACTTGGCCTGGCTGAGTGCCAGGTCGGGCTTGATCTGGTCGTCACGCACCAGCACCGAGATGGGATGGTTGCCCGCCTTGCCGTGCAGCTCCTGGATGGCGAGCTGGGCGCCGTTCTGCTGGGCCTCACCCAGCTGCGCGTAGGTGCCGGTCAGGCCCGTGACCACGCCGATCCGGATGGGGGTGCTGCTGGTGGAGCCCCCCGCCGTCGATTGGCCGCCGGCGACGCCGCAGGCGGCCACCAGAGCGGACGCGGCCAGCAAGGCCGCCCTCGCGAGCCCTCCTCTCATTGCCGTTCCTCTCCTCTCGTCGTGATGCCGCGACGTGCCAGTCCATTATCGTCGATCCACGTCCTGGGGTTGGAATCTAATTCCGCTGTGTGAGACGAGAGGTGCCGGCCAGGCCAGGGATCACCTGGGTCGGGGTCCCGGTGGTCGACCGACGTCCCGGGGATGGGGCCCGGTGACCGGGCCCGGGGAGACACCGGCCCGTCCGCGGGGACGTCAGAGCCGGGGCCGGCCGCCGGCCGTGGCGTCCGGCCGGCGGCCGGGAACCCGCTCAGACGCCGGCCGGCGCCGCCTCGGCGATGCCGCGGAAGCGTTCCAGGTAACGCATCAGCGTCCCCCGGTCGGTGTTGTCGGGCTGGAAGGCCAGATCGAAGAAGACCTCGTCCACCCCCGCGTCGCGCATCTTGATCACGTCCTCGCGGATCTGCTCCCAGGAGCCGACCGCCACCGGACGGTTCGGATCCTCGACCGGGCGAGGGGTGATGGTGACCAAGCAACGCATCACCATCTGCAGGCCGGCCGGGTCCCGGCCGTGCTCTCGAGCCGCCTCGCGGACGGCGCCCATCATCGAGATCAGGGCATCGACCGGGGCGCAGCAGCCGGTGAAGCCGTCGGCGAGGCGGGCCGCCCGGTCGAGTGCCCGAGGCACGAAGGCCCCGACCAGGATGGGGGGGTGGGGCTGCTGCACGGGTTTGGGGCCGATGACGCTGGGGGGGATGTTGAAGTAACGACCGTGGTACTCGACCGGGTCCGGCCCCCAGACGGCGACCAGGGCCTCGATGCACTCCTCACCGATCCGGCCCCGCTGCCGGAAGGGCACGTTGTTGACGTCGCACTCGTCCTCCGACCAGGCCAGCCCCACGCCCAGCACGATCCGGCCCTCGGAGAGGTGGTCCATGGTGGCGATGCGCCGCCCCAGCATCACCGGGTTGTAGAAGGGGATGTTGATCACGCTGACCCCCAGCCGGATGCGACTGGTGAAGGCGGCGGCGTAGGTGAGCACGGTCAGGTGCTCGAACACCCGGTTGTACTCGGGGTTGAGCTTGCCGTCCGGGCTGCCCGGATAGGGCGTCTTCGGGTTCAGGGGGACCAGGACCCGCTCGTTGGTCCAGAGCGTGTCGTACCCCAGCCGCTCCGCCTCCTCGGCCACCATCCGGATGTTGTCCCTGGTCGCCAGCGGCCCCAGGTGTGGTAAGGCGAACCCCAGCTTCACGACCACCTCCTCGATCTCTTGGGGGCCCGGGGCCCCGTGACCTCGTCTCGTTCGGTTCCGGCTCAGCCGGCCACGGCCGGAGCGTAGCTCGTCAGCTCGTCGAGCGCCGGCTTGACGTGCTCCATGAAGAGCCGCATGTTCTCGATCACCGCCTCCTTGGGCATCTGCGCGTAGTGGAAGATCAGGACCACGTACTCAGCCGGCAGCTCGCGCCATTGCCGGACGAACTGCTCGGTGACCTGCTCCACGGTTCCCGCCATCCAGAGCCCGCAGTCGAGCACCGACTGGACCGGATCGGCGGGATCGTAGGGCATCATGGGGGTGAGCGACCAGTAGAGGTTGCGATAGATCTCCACGTCCCAGCGAGCGATCGCCTGGCGGGCCTCCGCCTCCGTCTCGCCGATCTGCATCCAGCGCACCAGCGCCTGGTTCTGACCCAGGGCGAACTCGTGCCCGGCCCGACGCGCGTTGTCCACGTAGGCCTGCCCGAACTTGCCCGCCCGGCCGATGCCGGAGAAGTAGGCGGGCACGAAGCCCTTGCGGCCGCAGTACTCCACCGTCTCCTGGCTGGCGTTGCTGGCCACGAACACCGGGGGGTGGGGGCGGGTGTAGGGGGCCGGGACCACGCTCACCCGGCGCACCCGTCCGTCGGTCCCGATCTCGCCCGGGGCCCCGAGCCGGGCGGTGGCGTCGCGCATGCCCCAGTCGATGCCGGCGGCGTAGGGATAGGGAATCTGCCAGAGCTCGGAATCGCGCTCGATGCTGGCCTGGGACCAGGCCTCGAGCACCATCTCCACCTGCTCTTCGAAGATGAACCGGTTGCGCCGGTCGTCGGCGATCTGGGCCGCCAGCACCTCCGGGTCCATGGTCGCGCGTTGCTCCTCCGAGCGGCCGGAGGGCGACAGGGTGGCCCGACTCCCGAGGTGCTGGCCCAGGACGTTGGTCCACCGGGCCTGGTAGCCCCGGGCGAAACCGATGAAGCAGCGTCCCCGGGTCAGGTGGTCGAGGATCGCCGCCTCCTCGGCCACCCGGATCGGGTTCTGCGCGCTCATCGTGTAACCGAGCTGGCCCACCCGAACGCGCTCCGTGATCGCCGCCCAGTAGGCGTTGAGCAGGCCGGGGTTGGGGCCCACCTCGTATCCCTCGGAGTGGAAGTGGTGCTCGATGGTGGAGACCGCCCAGAAGCCAAGCTCGTCGGCGGCCCTGACCAGGTCGAAGGTGCCCTGGATGGCCTCCTGATACCGCTCGACGTTTCGTCCCAGGGGCCGCAGCGCCGCTCGCTCGGCCTCGTCCGCGGCCGGGATCACGGGATAGATCTGGAGGATCGGCTTGATCATGGCAACCTCCCGAAGGCCATTATCGACCCCGGCCGGAGCGCTGACCCTTGTCAGCTTCGATCAAAGCTCGAGAAATAGTTGGTGATTCTGATAAGCTGCTGGCTCGGGTGGCCGTCTCGTCTCCGCCGGAGCTGCAGGCGGTCTTCCAGGAGGTCGTCCAGAGCCTGGCCGGGGAGCGGCCGCTCCGGGCGACCCTGGACATGATCGTCCGCCATCTCTCCCGGCTGGCCGGCTTCAGCTTCTGCGGCATCGTCCTCCCGGACGAGGACCGCACCCACGTCCACCTCGCCGGCGCCTTCAACTTCCCCGACGGCTACGCCGAACGGCTCGACCACCTGTTCCTGCGCCCGGTCGAGGACGACGCCCTGGCCGGTGCGCCCACCCGCCGCGCCTTCGAGCAGGGGCGGACGGTGGTCGTCCCCGACGTCACCGCTGATTCCTCCTTCGCGCCCTGGCTGGACCTGGCCCGCGAGTTCGGCTACCGGGCCATGGTCTCGGTCCCGCTGCACGTGCAGGGCCAGGTGATCGGCGTCCTCAACGGCTACAGCCAGACGGCGCGCCGGTTCTCGGCCGAGGAGCTGGCGGTGGTCGAGACCATGGCCGGCCAGGCCGCGGTGGCGGTCAGGCTGGCGACGCTGCTCGACGACCAGCAGGCCACCATCGCTCGCCTGCGGGAGCTGAACGAGGAGCTGGAGCGGCAGCGCACGGTCCTGGAGCGCGCCCATGACATCCATCGCCGCCTGACCGCGGCCGTGCTGACCGGCTCCGGCTTCGAGGAGGTGGTGCGGGCGCTCGCCGAGCTGATCGAACGCCCGGCCGCGGCCTGGGACGCGGCCGGGCGGCTCGTCTGCGCCTCCCCGCTCCCGCCCGGGCCCGAGCTCGAGGGCCGGTTCCACAGCTCCGAGTTCCGGCGTCGCCTTTCGGCCATGCTCGCCGGCCGCCCCGCCTGCAGCCTCCCGGCCCCCGGGGGCAACGTCATCGTCGGCCAGGTGCGGATCGGCGGGGAGCTGCTGGGGTACGTCACCGTGCCCGAGGGCGGGGCCGCCTGGCGCGATCTCGACCTGCGCGCGGTCGAGCACGCCGCCACCGTGCTCGCCCTGGAGATCGTGAAGGAGCGCGTGGCCCGCGAGACCGAGGAGCGCCTGCGCTCGGACTTCGCCCTCGATCTCCTCCATCGGAGGTACGAGTCCGAGGAGCGCGTGGTCGAGCGCGCCCGGTACTACGGACTCGACCTCCGGGCGGAGCACCGCGTGCTGACCGTGGGCCTGGACGGCTGGGGCGCCTACCAGAAGCGTCAGGGCCTCAGCGAGGCGGCCGCGAACCGCCTGCGGGCGCGGTTGCTGCAGCAGATCGGCGACGGCATCGACCGGGCACTCCCCGGCTCTTTGCTCCATACCGGCGGGGAGGGGGTGACCGCCATCTGTCCGGCCGACGGGCCGGCCACGGTGACCCTCCTGCGCCGGGTGGTGGCCGACCTGCAGCGACGGGTCGAGCGCGCGGCTCCCCACCTCACCGTCTCGGCCGGGATCGGGGCGCCGGCGCGCTCCCCGGGCGAGCTGGCCGCCTCCTACGAGCAGGCCACCCGTTGCCTGCAGGCGGAGCAGGCCCTGGGACGAAGTGGACGGTGCCTGTGCGTCGACGATCTGGGCGTGCTCGGTCTCTTCCTGGAGGCCGGCCGGCCGGCCTCCCTGGTGGAGTTCGCCCGCGCCCGCCTGGGGCCGGCCCTGCAGCACGACGCCAGGACCGGAGGCGCCCTGCGCCGGACGCTCGAGGCCTACCTGGAGGCGAAGGGCGACCTGGCCACTTGCGCCCGCGCCCTCTCCGTGCACGTGAACACGGTCAAGTACCGGTTGCACCGGATCGAGCAACTGTGCGGCCTCGACCTCCGCGACCCCCAGGACCTGCTGGCGGTGACCATCTCCAGCCTGGCCCTGCGCGTCCTCGGCGAGGCTCGACCCCCGGGGGGCTGATGGGCCCTCGGCTGACCTCGGCACTGCCGGCCTGGCTGGCGGCTCCGATGGAGGTGCCCAGCCGGGTGCTGATCGTGCCCACGGTTGGGGGCCGAAGATCGGATGCCCGGCCCATCCGACGATCGGGAGAGGGGGTGGGTAGCTGCTGGCTGCTAGGCGATTATGAGCGAGTTCTGGTGATTTATAGTCACCACCTTACCGGCGCGGAGGGTCGGCCGGCCGAGGGGCCCCCACGGGACCGGTCCGGTGGGGCACCCCCTGATCCTGGTCGAGGCGCAACCCGACCGCGATGAGGGTGGCCGGAGGACGGCCGTGGAGGCCCGGGTGTCCTCGGTCGACCAGGCGGCCGACCTGGGCCGGCAGGTGGCGCGGGTGACCGCCTGGGCCGCCGAGCAGGGGTGTGCGGTCAGTGGGGTGGTGACCGAGATCGGCTCGGCGCTGAACGGGGGGCGTCGGAAGGGACCCCACGAGGCCTGCCTCGTGGGAACCCCTCAGAGGTTCCTGGCGCTCTTGCGTGACCCGCGGTGGCCACCATCGTGGTCGAGCACCGAGATCGCTTGGCCCGGTTCGGGGCCGAGCACGTGGAAGTCGCGCTGGCCGCCCAGGGCAGGCGGCTGGTGGTGCCCCTCCGATGGGGCAGTCCGAGGTCGATGACGATCTCCAACCCCACGAAGGGGCTCCCCATCGAGGGGTCCCCATCGGAGCAAGCTCCAATGGGGTGCCCCGAGACGAGTTCCGATGGGGTCCCCAAACCGGCTTCGTGGGGAGCCTCGCCAGGGCAACCCCGTGAGGGGTGCCGCTTGATGACTACTGATCACTCAGCGGCAACGCTTAGGGTCGATGCGGATGATGCCGGCCTCCGCCGTCCCCGAGTCGCCCGGCGAGCCTGAGGACGGCTCGGCCGTCCCCGTCGCCGTCCTCGAGCTCGACCACCAGTTCGGCCCCGTCCCCCTCCTCCAGCACCCAGCGCAGGGAGAGGATGCGATCACTCGCCCCCGCCGCGATGCCCACGACCCCATCGAGCAGCGGGAGCGGCCACGGCCCCTCGGCCGGGCTGCCACCTCCCCCGACCTCGCCGGGGGTGTGGCTGTGGTCGCCGGCCTCTGGGGCTCCGGGGCTGTGGTCGCGGCCGAAGCCCAGACGGTCGGGCCGAGTCCGGTAGAGCCGGGTGAGGTACTCCTGTCGCTCTGAGGTGGGCCGGTAGCGGCCGTGCTCCCAGCGGCAGATCTCGCTCACGCTGATCCCAGGGGGCATGAGGCCATCGGCCTGATAGAGGGCGTCCAGGGCCTGGGAGAGCTCGAGGCGGGTCCAGCCCGCGGCCAGGCGGTGGGCCTCGAGGGGGGAGATGCCGGGTAGCTGGCGGAGGATCTCGTCCACCACCTGGTCGCGCGACCAGCCCTCCAGCTGACCTCGGAGGCGGAGCTGCCTGGCCCGCTCCTCGAGCATGCGCCGCAGGGTCCGGTCCACTTCCCGCTTTCCCCGGCCTATCTCGGGCTTCCCCTGCCCGGCCTTCGTCGCCTGCTGACGATGGCCATTCCCGTGACCATCGGCAGGGGGAGCGGCGGGTGCTCCCACGGCATGATGGGCGCGCCCACAATCGCGCGCCGCGCACTATGTTGATCATGCATGGTCATCAGCAGACCCAAGGGCAGGGGTCGAGGGGAAGAACCGTTTTTGGAACCATGGCGGAACCTGTTAGGTACCCCAACCGCCTGCGCGAGCACCGTCGGCGGCTGAACTGACCCAGGATCAGGTCGCCGAGCGCCTCTCCGAGATCGCATGGGAGCGGCACGGGCGCGAGATCGCTCCCGGCCGGGAGCTGATCTCGCAGTTTGAACGTGGGGTGAAGCGCGTCTCCCCCTTTTATCGATCGTTGTTCTGTGAGCTGTATGGGACGACGCCCGATGACCTGGGGCTGCAGCCTCCACCGCCGCCACGGTCGGCACGTTCCACGTACCCTCTGAGCCAATGGTCGTTCTCCGTCAATGGGGATGGTGACAACGTGCGACGTCGGGAGTTCATCACCCTGCTGGGGGCCGCTGCCCTGGAGATGCTCGATCCAGAGCGACTGGCGGCGGCGCTTGGCGCCCCGCCGGTCGCGGACGGGCGGCTCCTGGAGGACCTGGAGGCCCTGAGCCACGAGTACGGACGTCGGTACTGGACCATGAGCCCGGCCGCCCTGTGGCCGGCCGTTCGGGGCCAGGTGGCGATCACGCGCCGCCTCTACGAGGTCGCCCCGGCGGCGAGCCGGCGGCAGGCGGCGGCCCTGGCCAGCCGCTCGGCCTCGCTGCTGGGCCTCCTCCATCACCGGCTCGGGAGGCGGCCCGAGTCGGTGATGTACCTCACCCTGGCGCGGGAGCTGGCGGCCGAGGCCCAGGATGGTCCACTGCAGGCCTACGCCTTGGTCGGGCTCCGTGCCGCCTTCTCGCCGGTGACCTCGGACGGGCCCGGGGTCGACGCGCGCAAGGCGGTCGCGCTCCTTGAGGAGGCTGAGCGTCTCGGTGGGGAGGGGGCGTCGCCGCTGCTGCGAACCTGGCTGTACGCCTGCCGGGCCGAGGATCATGCCACGCTCGGCCACGGTGGGGAGGCCGAGCAGGACCTGGCCCGAGCCGAGGCCGCGCTGGCGCAGGCGCCACGCCGCTCCGGCGACTACTTCTATCACTGGGACGAGACTCGCCTGGCTGGCTTTCGCGGCAACTGTGCCGTGCTGCTCGGACGGCCGGAGGAGGCCATCCCGATCCTGGAGGAGACGGAGCGGAACACGAGCCAGGAGCTGACCTCGCCCTATGTGTCGGTGCTCACCGACCTGGCCGCCGCCCACGGCCAGCGCGGTGACCTCGAACATGCCTGCGAGCTCCTGCACCGGGTGCTCCACATCGTCAACCAGGCCCGGATCCCCGAGAAGGCAGCACGGGTGCGGCGGGTCCGCCGCCGCTACCTGGACCGCTGGCTGGATACGGCGGCGGTGCGCCGGCTGGACGATCACCTGTCGCAGCTCACGATCGAGGCATGAACTACATCGACGAGCTGGCCCGAGCGATCCGCGCCCGGGTGGACCTGAGCATCCTGCCCAGGAGCGACGTCGATCGCCTCTTCCGGATCTACGCGGTGCTGGCCCTGGCCAAGGGGAGCCAGGTCACCGCCAGGGACGTGCACAATGCCTGGGCCGCCTGGGAGTGCGACCGGAGGCCGGAGCACCCGGCGATCGTGCCCTTCGAGCAGCTTCCGGAGGAGGTACGGCGGCTCGATGAGCCCTTCGTCGAGGCCATCCATGCCGCCGTCCGCGACCGTCTCTGACGAGGCGGACGGGTCCCCCGCTGGACGCGGTGTCGCGGCTCGGGTCGGGGCCAGGGACGCCGGCGCCCTCCCCCGCCGCCGACCGATGGCCCTCGTCGACCCTCGGCTTGCGGGACACGATGCCGGGACGGGTGGCGGTCGCGTTCGTTTCACCGTTGGGAGAGCGGAAGGAACGGGGAGGGGCTCCCGGGGGTGAGGGAGAGGTGAGCGATGGCAGGAGGTCAATACCTGGTACCCCTATAGGGTCTTCTGACCCGTTGGGAACGGGCCCTCCGGCACTGGGGCATCCTCGCCCGGCGGCCTACGTTGGTCTCAGCGAATCGAGGAGGTATGCAAGATGATGTGGGGCCTCTACGGTGGCTGGGGCTGGCTGTGGATGTCGGCCGTGATGGTCCTCTTCTGGGGGGGCATCGTCACGCTGATCGTCTTCGCCGTCCGGGCTCTGACCGGTCCCAGGGGCGGCGACCAGGCGCTGGACGTGCTGCGCCGGCGGCTGGCCAGCGGCGAGATCAGCCAGGAGGAGTTCGACCGGATCCGCAGGGCGCTGCAGGGCTCGTGACATGGGCCGGCGCACGCTGCTGATCGTCGGCGTGGCCGCCCTTGCCGCCGCGATCCTGGTCGGGACCGCGGGGACGGCGATCCGCCTCACGAACCCGCCGAGCGCGCGGTCGGGCGGCATCACGGGTGCCCTCCCCGGCGGGGGATCCGGCGACATCGGCATGGACCGGGCGGTCGGCGTCGCCCAGGGCGTGGCCGCGTCGTACCCGGGGGGTGGGCTCGCCGTGGACGAGGTCATCGAGTTCTCGAACGGCTACTACGCCTCCATCCGCGAGAAGGGCACCGGGATCGGCGCCTTCGAGATCCTGATCGACCGGACGACCGGGCGTGCGACCCGGGAGCCGGGGCCGGACATGATGTGGAACACCCGGTACGGGATGGGGGCCGGCGGCATGGGCGGCATGATGGGCGGCGCCTACCCGGCGGTGGCGGCCATGCCGGTCACCCCGCCGCAGGCGCGGGACATCGCCCAGAGATGGCTGGACGCCGACCAGCGAGGCGCCAGAGCGGACGCGCCGGACCCCTTCTACGGCTACTACACCGTCGATTTCGAGAAGGACGGGAGACCGGTGGGGATGCTCTCCGTCAACGGCTTCTCGGGCGCGGTCTGGTACCACAGCTGGCACGGGGCCTTCGTCCAAATGCGAGGCCTGGGCGGGTGAAGAGACGGTCATGACCATCTACCACCTCCGGGAGCGTGGTCAGGGTACACCCGGCTACACGCCACATCGAGAGGAGGTTCAGGGCCGCCTGAGGCGCGTCGAGGGCCAGGTCCGCGACCTGCGCGGATGGTGGGCGAGGACCGCCACTGCATCGACGTGCTGACGCAGGCCAGCGCGGTCAAGGCCCGCGCTCGACGGCGTCGCGCCCCTGCCTCTCCAAGACCATCCCTCTCATTGCGTGGTGGAGGCGATCCGGGCTGGCGGCGGACCGAAGGTCCGCGAGCCGAGCGAGACCATCGAACCTCTCGTCAAGAGGTGGCGCCGCGATGACCCTGGCCGGAGTGATCGTGGTGCTGGCCGCACTGGTGCTGAGCGGCCTCTTGGTCTGGTTCTTCTTCGGCCCCCGGAGGGCTCGCTCGGCCGAGCTGGTCGGGAACCTCCAGGAGGTCCGGGTGACGGTGCGCGGTGGCTACTCGCCCGACCGGGTCCGCGCGCGCCAGGGTGTCCCGCTTCGCATCGTCTTCGACCGGCAGGAGGGCGGGGAGTGCACCTCCCGAGTCGTCTTCCCCGACTTCGCCGTCAACCAGCCGCTTCCGGCCTTCGCCCGGACGACGGTCGAGTTCGTGCCCGACCGCGCCGGCGAGTTCGGGTTCGCGTGCGGGATGAACATGGTCCACGGCACCCTGGTGGTCGAGCCTGCCGCTCCCGGCCAGCGCCTGCCGCAGGATCGGACGGCACCGGCTCGGCCGGCGGCCGCCCCCCCGGTCGTGCGTGAGCCGGCCGCCGATGTCGTCGAGGACACCGAGGCCGCCGAGCGCCGGGCGGAGATCGCCGACCTGACTCGACGGGTCCTGGTCGGCGCCGTGCTGACGGCCCCCGTCCTGTTCGCGGTCATGGCCGGCCGTCTGGTTCCGGTCGGGTTCCTCGGCGATCACCGGGTCGAGCTGGCCCTGATCACGCCCGTGATGCTCTATTCGGGCTGGCCCATCCACCGGACGGGCTGGTTGAGCCTGGCGCACCGGTCGGCGGAGATGAACGCGCTGATCACCATCGGCACCTCGGCCGCCTTCGGCTACAGCCTCCTGGTCACCGTGGTCCCCGACATCCTGCCCCCCGGCCTGCGTGACGTCTACTTCGAAGCGGTGGGCGTGATCATCACCCTGATCCTGCTGGGCCGGCTCTTCGAGGCCCGGGCCCGGGCGGGCACGGGCGAGGCGATCCGGAAGCTGATCGGGCTCCAGGCGCGAACCGCCCGCGTCGTCCGCGACGGCGCCGAGGTGGACGTCCCGGTCGGGGAGGTGGTGGCCGGTGACGTGGTCGTGGTCCGCCCGGGTGAGAAGGTCCCGGTCGACGGCGAGGTGGTCGAGGGGGGATCGTCGGTCGACGAGTCGATGGTCACCGGTGAGTCGATCCCCGTCACCAAGCGTCCGGGCGATCCGGTGATCGGGGCCACCATCAACCAGACCGGTACCTTCCGCTTCCGCGCCACCAGGGTGGGCCGAGACACGATGCTGGCCCAGATCGTCGGGCTGGTCCGGCAGGCGCAGGCCTCGAAGGCCCCCATCCAGCGCCTGGCCGATGTGGTCGCGGGCTACTTCGTGCCCGTCGTCATCCTCATCGCCATCGGCACCTTCGCGGCCTGGTTCGTGCTCGGGCCACCGCCGGCGTTGACGTCGGCGATGGTCAGCGCGGTGGCCGTGCTCATCATCGCCTGCCCCTGCGCGCTCGGTCTGGCGACCCCCCTCTCGGTCATGGTCGGGACCGGCAAGGGGGCTGAGCATGGGATCCTGATCCGCTCCGCCCAGGCCCTGGAGAGGGCACACCGTCTGGACACGGTCGTGCTCGACAAGACCGGGACGATCACGCGCGGCCGGCCGGCGCTGACCGACGTGGTGCCGGCCAGCGGCTTCGGCGAGGACGACCTCCTCCGGCTCGCGGCCGCCGCCGAGCGGCCCTCGGAGCACCCGCTGGCGGCGGCGGTGGTGGCGGGCGCCCGGTCGCGGGGACTGGTCCTCCCCGAGCCGGGCGGCTTCGAATCGGTGACGGGCCAGGGCGTCCGCGCCCGGGTGGAGGGCAGGACGGTGCTGGTCGGCAGCCCGGTGTTGCTCGGCCAGGCCGGCATCGAGGCCGGTCCCTCGAACGACGTCGCCGAGGGGCTGTCCACCGAGGGCAAGACCCCGCTCCTGGTCGCCGTCGACGGCCGGACGGCGGGCGTCCTGGGGGTGGCCGACACCCTCAAGCCGGACTCGGCTGGCGCCGTCGCCGCGCTTCGCGGCCTCGGCCTCGAGGTGGCCATGATCACCGGCGACAACCGCCGCACGGCGGCCGCGATTGCCCGCCAGGTCGGCATCGCGCGGGTCCTGGCCGAGGTCCTGCCCGACCGCAAGGCCGCGGAGGTGCGCCGGCTGCAGGTCGAGGGCCGGCAGGTGGCCATGGTCGGCGACGGCATCAACGACGCCCCCGCCCTGGCCGAGGCCGACATCGGGATGGCGATCGGCACCGGCACCGACGTGGCCATCGAGTCCTCGGACATCACCCTGATCTCGGGCGCCCTGACCGGGATCGTGACCGCGATCCGGCTCAGCCGGGCCACGATGCGCAACATCCGCCAGAACCTGTTCTTCGCCTTCGCCTACAACGTGGTCGGCATCCCCATCGCCGCGGGCGTGCTCTACCCGTTCCTCGGGCTGCGGCTGAGCCCGATGATCGCGGCCGGGGCGATGGCGCTCAGCTCCCTGTCCGTGGTCTCCAACGCCAACCGTCTGCGCGGCTTCCGCCCGCGGTCCCTCCCCGAGACGGTCGCGAGCCCGGCCACCCAGCCCCACGTCGAGGTCGGCGGGACGGAACCGAGGGCGGTGGACCCGGTCTGCGGCATGGCGGTCGATCCCGCGAGCGCGGCGACGGTCAGCGTGAACGGAACCACCCATCACTTCTGCTCGACCGGCTGCCGGGATCGCTTCCTGACCGAGCAAGGGCCTCGGGATGAGAGGGCAGGGTGACCCCGGGAGGTGCCGTCCGGCGGCCGGGCCGGTTCCGGTTCTCCGTGGGCGCCTCGGCCTCGGGTTCACGCCTTGCGGGCGGCCTGCTCTGGACAGGACGATGCAGGGTGGGGAGTGGGATGAACGCGCTGGATCACGGCTTGATCCGATGCCCTTGTACGGTCCTCCATTCGATCCGGGAGCCGACGTGTAGAGGGAAGGCCGGAATCGAACCGGTGCGAACGTCGTGACACGACGTGACCTCGACCCAGCCGCCAACGCTCCCCGTGTGACCGCGGTGTTGCACGTGGGCGGCCTCCGCTACGCCGGCGAGAAAGCCGTGGTCGAGCGAGCGCTCGGCGCACGGCCGGGCGTATACGGGGTGGAGGCGAATCCCGTGGCCCAGACCGCCACGGTCACCTACGACCCCTCCCGCACCACCCTGGCCGACCTGCGGCGCTGGGTGGAGGAGTGCGGCTACCGCTGTGCGGGGCGGTCGGTGCCGCTCCACCTGTGCGAGCCGATGGCGGAGCCGGCGCCAGCCCTTGCGGCCGCGCCACCGGCTGCTCACGCGGCCCACCCCGCTGCCCCGCATGTCATGGCCCCCGAGGAGGCGATGGGTCACGGCGGCCACGCCGGCATGTCCATGGACGCCATGGTCCGGGACATGCGCAACCGCTTCTGGGTCGCCGCCGTCCTCTCGGTGCCCATCCTGCTCTGGTCGCGCATCGGCCGCGAGGTGCTGGGCTTCGAGGTACCGGCCCCGTTCGGAATGCGCGACGATGTCTTCCAGCTCATCCTCAGCCTGCCCGTGATCGGCTACTCGGCCTGGATCTTCTTCGATGGCGCCTTCCGCGCCCTGCGCCGGCGGACGCTGGACATGATGGTGCTGGTGGCGGTTGCCATCGGCGCCGGCTGGCTCTACTCGCTGGTGGTGACCGTACGGGGCGGCGGTGAGGTCTTCTACGAGGCGGCCAGCCTGCTCGCCTCCTTCGTGCTGCTCGGCCACTGGTTCGAGATGCGGGCCCGGGGCGGCGCCAACGACGCCGTCCGCACCCTGCTCGACCTGGCTCCCCCGATGGCGGTGGTGCTGCGCGACGGCGAGCCCGTGGAGGTGCCCACGGCGGAGGTGGTGGTCGGCGACCTGCTGCTCATCCGCCCCGGCGCCCGGGTGCCGGTCGACGCGGTGGTCGAGGAGGGGGAGAGCGAGGTCGACGAGTCGACGGTGACCGGCGAGAGCATGCCGGTGAGCAAGTCCGCCGGCTCGGAGCTGATCGGCGCCACCATCAACCGGAACGGCACGCTGCGGGCTCGGGCCGCCAGGGTGGGCGGGGACACGGCCCTGGCCCAGATCGTGAAGCTGGTCCAAGAGGCCCAGAACTCGAAGGCGCCCGGTCAACGCCTGGCCGACCGGGCCGCCTTCTGGTTGGTCCTGGTGGCGTTGCTCGGTGGCGCTGCCACGCTGCTGGTCTGGCTGGCGACGGGAGCCGGCTTCGAGACGGCGATCCTGTTCGCCATCACTGTGGTCGTCGTCACCTGCCCGGACGCGCTGGGCCTGGCCACGCCCACCGCGATCATGGTCGGCACCGGGCTCGGCGCCAGGCGCGGCATCCTCTTCAAGAACGCCGTGGCTCTGGAGACGTCGGCCCGCATCCAGGTGGTGGTCATGGACAAGACCGGCACGCTGACCAGGGGGGAGCCGGAGGTGACCGATGTGGTCGTGGACGGGCTGCTCGAGGCCGAGCTGCTGTCACTGGCGGCGGCGGTGGAGCGCGAGTCGGAGCACCCCCTGGCCCGGGCGGTGGTCCGGCGCGCTGACGACGACGCCGGCCGGGCGGCGGCCGGGCGCTTCCAGACGGTGCCCGGCCAGGGCGCGGTGGCAACCGTGGGCGGCCGGCGGGTGGCGGTGGGCAACCTGCGGCTGATGGAGCGGGAGGGGGCGGCGCTGGGCGATCTGGAGGCACGACGGGCCGAGCTGGCCGCCGAGGGGAAGACCGTCGTGTGCGTCGCCGTGGACGGGCGTGCCGCCGGCCTCCTCGCCATCGCGGACGCCCTCCGGCCAACGTCCAGGCGGGCCGTGGCAGCGCTCCGCGAAGCCGGCATCCAGGTCGTGATGTTGACCGGCGACAACGAGGCCACCGCCCGGCGGGTGGCCGCCGAGCTGGGCATCTCGACCGTGATGGCGGAGGTGCTGCCGGCTGACAAGGCGAACAGGGTCGCGGAGCTCCAGCGCGGCGGTGGCCGGGTGGCCATGGTCGGCGACGGCGTGAACGACGCTCCGGCCCTGGCCCAGGCCGATTTGGGCGTTGCCATCGGGGCCGGCACCGACGTGGCCATCGAGACCGCCGGCGTGGTCCTGATGCGCTCGGACCCACTCGACGTGCCCACGGCGCTGAGCATCGGCCGCAGCACCCTGCGCAAGATGCTCCAGAACCTGGGCTGGGCGGTCGGCTACAACGCCATCGCGCTGCCCGTCGCGGCCGGCGTGTTCGAGCCGGCGTTCGGCCTGGTGCTGCGGCCGGAGCTCGCGGCCATCTCCATGTCGGGTTCGAGCTTGATCGTGGCCGTCAACGCGCTCATGCTCAAGCGACTCCGCCTTCCCGGGGGCGGGTAGACCGAGCCATCCCGGCCGGCGGCGCTGGGCGAGAACGCCCCATCGTCCACCCGGGATGCCTCCAGCATCGAGCCGGCGCCGTGGCTGGCCGGGACGTGATGGCAGATCGAGGCGAGGCTCCCCGTCGCCGCCGGTCCCGGGGTGACGGGCATGCGGGACGGGCGGCGGTCGCGTTCGTTTCACCATTGATGGAAGGCGCGGGGGTCCCGCGGACGAGAGGAAGACGATGGGTGATCATCCCCGAGACGCGGTGGTGGTGGGCTCCGGCCCCAACGGCCTGGCGGCGGCGGTGACGCTGGCCGAGGCCGGACGCTCGGTGCTGGTGGTGGAGGCCGCCCCCGAGCCCGGCGGCGGCCTGCGCACCGTCGAGCTGCTGGAGCCCGGCTTCCGGCACGACCTCTGCGCGGCCGTGATGGCGATGGCCTCGGTCTCACCCTTCCTCTCCCGGCACGAGCTGGACCTGGTGACCCCGCCGGCGGCGTTGGCCCATCCGCTGGACGACGGTCGGGCGCTGCTCCTGGAGCGCTCGGTGGAGGCGACGGCCGAGGGCCTGGGCGCCGACCGGCGCGCCTACGAACGACTGATGCGACCTCTGGTGGCCCGGGCGGTGGAGCTGGCCACGGACGTCCTGGGGCCCCTCCGGCCCCCGCGACATCCCCTGCTCCTGGCCCGCTTCGGGGCCCTGGGGCTGCTACCCGCGGCCCGGCTGGCCCGGATGCTGTTCAGCGGGGCCGAGGCCCGGGCGCTGTTCGCGGGGGTCGCTGCCCACAGCATGCTCTCGCTCCACGAGCCGGTGAGCGCGGCCGTGGGCCTGGTGATGCTGGTCACCGCCCACCACGGCGGCTGGCCGCTGGGGCGAGGGGGGGCGGCGACGGTGGCCGGGGCGCTGGTCCGCCGGCTGCGCGAGCTGGGGGGCGAGATCCGGTGTGGCCTCCGGGTCGACTCCGTGGATGAGCTGCCGACCTCCGGGGCCGTGCTCCTCGACCTCGTCCCCCGGGGCGTGCTGGAGGTGGCCGGCCACCGTCTGCCCGGCCGCTACCGGCGGGCGCTGGCCCGCTACCGTTACGGCCCCGGGGTCTTCAAGCTGGACTGGACGCTGGAGGGGCCCATCCCCTGGCGGGCGCCGGAGTGCCGGCGGGCGGCCACGATCCATCTGGGCGGCACCCTGGAGGAGATCGCGGCCGCGGAGCAGGACGTGGCCGCCGGTCGCCACCCCGCGCGCCCCTTCGTGATCCTGGTTCAGCCCACGCTCTTCGACCCCTCCCGGGCGCCCGCCGGGCGCCACGTGGCCTGGGCCTACTGCCACGTCCCCAACGGCTCCGATCGAGACATGACCGAGGCCATCGAGGCCCAGATCGAGCGCTTTGCCCCCGGCTTCCGCGACCTCGTCCGGAGGCGGAGCGCCCTCGGCCCGCGCCAGGTCGAGCTTCGGGACGCCAACTACGTGGGGGGCGACATCAACGGCGGCCGCCAGGACCTGCGTCAGCTGTTCTTCCGGCCCGTGGTGCGCTGGACGCCCTACGTCACTCCCGACCCCCGGCTCTTCATCTGCTCGGCGGCCACCCCCCCGGGGGGCGGCGTCCACGGCATGTGCGGCTGGCACGCGGCCAGGGCGGTGCTGAGGCGTTAGCCATGGACTGGTTGCAGGCGCCCGACCAGTGGCTGGCCCGCTTCCTCTTCCAGCGTCTGCTGGGCGCCATCTACCTGGTCGCCTTCCTGGTCACCGTCAACCAGTTCCCGGCCCTGCTGGGCGAGCGTGGCCTGCTCCCGGCCCCCGACTTCCTGCGCCGGGTTCGGTTCCGGTGGGCCCCCAGCCTCTTCCACCTGATCGGCTACTCCGACCGGCGCCTGCTGGCGGTGGGCTGGACGGGGGTGATCCTGGCCGGGGCGACCGCGATCGGACTGACCGAGCTGGGGCCCCCCTGGCTCGGCCTCCCGGTCTGGCTGGTGCTCTGGGCCCTCTACCTCTCGGTCGTCAACGTGGGCCAGACCTTCTACGCCTTCGGCTGGGAGTCACTGCTCCTGGAGGCCGGTTTCCTGGCCGCGTTCCTGGGCTCGGGCCCGACCGTGCCGCCGGCGCCGGTGATCTGGCTTTTGCGCTGGCTCCTCTTCCGGGTGGAGTTCGGCGCCGGCCTGATCAAGATGCGGGGGGATCGCTGCTGGCGCGACCTCACCTGCCTCGACTACCACCACGAGACCCAGCCCATGCCCAACCCGCTGAGCTGGTACTTCCACCACCTGCCCCGGCCCCTGCACCGGGTCGAGGCGGTGGGCAACCACTTCGCTCAGCTGGTGGTGCCCTTCGGCCTCTTCGCGCCTCAGCCGGTGGCCACGGTGGCGGGAGCGGTGATCGTCCTCACCCAGGGCTGGCTGGTGCTGAGCGGCAACTTCTCCTGGCTCAACCTGCTCACGATCGCGCTGGCGGTCACCGCCTTCGACGACGCCGCGCTGGGTCACCTGCTGCCCTTCCGGCCCTCCGCCCTCGCCCCCCTGCCCCTGTGGTGGCAAGGCACGGTGGCGGCCCTGACGCTGCTGGTGGCGGTCCTCAGCTGGTGGCCGATCCGGAACCTGCTCTCCCGTCACCAGCTCATGAACTACAGCTTCAACCCCCTCCACCTGGTCAACGCCTACGGCGCCTTCGGCAGCGTCACCAGGGAGCGGTTCGAGATCGTCATCGAGGGCACGGCCAGCGCGGAGCCGGGTCCCTCGGCCGAGTGGCGCGAGTACGAGTTCAAGGGCAAGCCCGGCGATCCGCGCCGGCGCCCACCCCAGGTGGCGCCCTACCACCTGCGGCTGGACTGGCTGATGTGGTTCGCGGCCCTGTCGCCCCCCCGCGCCGAGCCCTGGCTGGTGCCCTTGATGGCCCGCCTCCTGACCGGCGACCGGGCGACGCTGAAGCTGCTCCGGCGCAACCCCTTCCCGGACGCCCCGCCGGCCGTCGTGCGGGCACGGCGCTTCCGCTACCGCTTCACCACCTGGGCCGAGCGGCGGGAGACCGGGGCCTGGTGGGTGCGGTGGCCGGTGGCCGTCCACCTGCCCCCGATGCGGCTCGAGGAGTAGCGGCGGCCGGCCCCGCTTGTCGATCCGACGGTTCGAGGACGGGATCTCTGTCGCCGGCGCCATTTCGGCCCTCCTGGGGGAACGGCTACCCTACTCACGTGGCGAGAGGCGGGAGGGAGCGGCGGTGAGGGCGGCGGCCGATGGCCCCGTGACCGAAGGGCAGCTCCTCTGGGAGGCGCCGCCGGAGCGGAAGCGGGCCTCCAATCTGGTGCGCTACCAGCGCTGGCTGGAGACGGAGCGCGGGCTGCGCTTCGAGACCTACGAGCAGCTCTGGCGCTGGTCGGTCGAGGAGCTGGAGGCCTTCTGGGCCTCGGTCTGGGACTTCTTCCGGATCGAGTCGCACACCCCCTACCGTACGGTGCTCGAGGGACGGAGCATGCCCGGCGCTCGCTGGTTCCCGGGAGCGGAGCTCAACTTCGCCGAGCACGTCTTCCGCCACGCGTCGGCGGCCCGCCCGGCGCTGGTCCACAAGCGGGAGGGGAGCCCGGTGGGCGAGGTCTCGTGGGCCGAGCTGGGCCGCCAGGTGGCCGGCCTCGCCGCCCAGCTGCGCCGGATGGGCGTCCGCCGCGGGGACCGGGTGGCGGCCTACCTGCCCAACATCCCGGAGGCCGTGGTGGCCTTCCTGGCCTGCGCCAGCCTCGGCGCCGTCTGGTCGTGCTGCTCCCAGGACTTCGGCCGGCGGAGCGTCGTCGACCGCCTGCGCCAGATCGAGCCCAGGGTGCTGGTCACCGCCGACGGCTACCGCTACGGCGGCCGGGCCTTCGACCGCATCCCGGTGGTACGCGAGCTGCAGGAGGCCCTGCCCAGCCTGGAGCGAACCCTGCTCGTCGCCAATCTGGATCCGGGCCGGGGGACGCGGGGGCTGCGTGACGCCCAGCCCTGGGACCCGCCCGGGGGCGAGAGGCTGGAGTTCGAGCCGGTGCCCTTCGACCACCCGCTCTGGGTGCTCTACAGCTCCGGGACCACCGGCGCCCCCAAGGGCATCGTCCACGGCCACGGCGGCATCCTGCTCGACCTCCTGGTGGCGCTCGGCATCCACTTCGACCTGAAGCCGAAGGACCGCTTCTTCTGGTTCACGACCACCGGCTGGGTGATGTGGAACATCGTCGTCTCCAGCCTCCTTCTCGGTTGCACCGCCGTTCTCTACGACGGGTCGCCGGGCCATCCCGAGGTGGACTCGCTCTGGGGACTGGTGCCGGAGGCCGGGATCACGTTCTTCGGCACCAGCGCGGGCTACATCGGGGCCTGTGCCAAAGCGGGCGCCGAGCCCGGGCGGCACTTCGATCTCCGCGGTCTGCACTCGATCTGCTACACGGGCTCGCCGCTGGCCCCGGAGCTGTGGGCCTGGTCCTACCGGCACGTGGCCGACCACGTCTGGTTCTCGGCCGTCAGCGGGGGCACCGACGTCTGCGGTCCCTTCGTGGGCGGCGTGCCCACGCTCCCGGTACGGGCGGGGCGGTTTCAGTGCCGCTGCCTGGGAGCCAGCGTGGAGGCCTTCGACGAGACGGGCCGCCCGGTGGTGGACGAGGTGGGCGAGCTGGTGGTGACCCGTCCCATGCCTTCGATGCCGCTCTTCCTCTGGAACGACGCCTCGGGCGAGCGCTACCGCGAGAGCTACTTCGCCCTCTACCCGGGGGTGTGGCGGCACGGCGACTGGATCAAGATCACCCCCGAGGGCGAGGCGGTCATCTACGGTCGCTCCGACGCCACCCTGAACCGCATGGGGGTTCGCATCGGCTCGGCCGAGATCTACCGCGTGGTCGAGGATCTGCCCGAGGTCGTGGACAGCCTGGTGGTCGACCTCACCGCCCTCGGCCGGGAGGGGTTCATGTCGCTCTTCGTGGTGCTCAGGGAGGGCGTCCAGCTCGACGCCGCCCTCGAGGAGCGTATCCGGATCGCGCTGCGCCGCGACCTCTCGCCCCGGCACGTGCCCGACGCCGTCTTCGCCGTCCCCGAGATCCCGCGCACGCTGAACCAGAAGAAGCTGGAGGTGCCGGTGCGCAGGATCCTGCTCGGCACGCCGCCGGGCCAGGCGGTCGACCGCGATGCCATGAGCAACCCCGAGTCGCTTCGTGCCTTCGTCGAGCTGGGGGAGCGACTCCGTGGCCGCCGGCCGTGAGCCGGCCGCCGGCGTGCGACCCGTTGCTCTCCGGCCTCATCCACGTCCCGTTCGGAGGTCAGTCATGGGGATGGACGTCCTGGACGAGTACATCGAGAAGTACCGCAACTGGGGCCGCTGGGGCGCCGACGATCAGGCCGGCACCACCAACTACATCACCCCGGACAAGGTGACGGCGGCCGCCGCCCTGGTGCGCACCGGCGAGGTCATCTCCCTGGCCATGAACTTCGACCAGGCCGGACCTCAGACCGGGGCCATGGGGCGGTTCAACCCCTTGCGTTACTCCGTGGCCACCGGCACCGACCACGTGGAGGGGCGTCAGGGCTGGGCCGGGCGGCCCATCCCGCGGGAGATGGGGTACGCCGACGACACGGCGGTGCTCCACCTCCAGTCCGCCACCCACTGGGACGCTTTGTGCCACATCTTCCACCGGGGCCGGATGTGGAACGGCTACCCGGCGGACGAGGTCACCGCCCGTGGCGCCGAGCGCAACGGGGTCGAACACCTGAAGGATCGCCTGGTCGGTCGCGGGGTCCTGCTCGACGTGCCCCGCTACAAGGGCGTCGAGTACCTCGAGCGCGGCTACCCGATCACCATCGAGGACCTGGAGGGGACCGCGGCCAGCCAGGGCGTCGAGGTCGGCGAGGGGGACATCGTGCTGCTGCGCACGGGCGAGATGGCGCGCTGCCGGCGCGAGGGGTGGGGAACGTACGCGGGCGGCGATGCGCCGGGCCTGAGCTTCTTCACCATCCCCTGGACGGCGGAGAAGCGGGTGGCGGCCATCGCCAGCGACACCTGGGGCGTGGAGGTTCGGCCCAACGAGCTGCCCGACAGCTTCCAGCCCATGCACATCGTGGCCGTGGTGTACATGGGCCTGCTGCTGGGCGAGATGTTCGACCTCGACCGGCTGGCCGAGGCGTGCGCCGCCGACGGCCGCTACGAGATGCTGTTCGTGGGCCCGCCCATCCCGATCACGGGCAGCGCCGGCTCGCCCCCCTGCCCGGTCGCCATCCGCTGAGCCCGGGGCCTGGCCGGGCCCTCTCGGCCCCGCCGGGCCCCGGGAGGGGGCGTCGCTCCGCCCCTCGGCGGCTCAGGCCGGCGGGATCACGGGCAGGAGGAGATAGGAGGCGCGGGCGCCGCCGGTGTAGAGGGTGACGTCGCCGCCGAACACCTCAGGGGGGCGATCCTCCGGATCGGCGTGCAGGAAGGGGCCGCACCCGCGTGAGGCGTAGGCGAAGCTGCGGGCGAACTCGTCCAGCTCCCCCTCGTACTCGTAGTCCTTGCCGCGCACACTGAGCGCCACCCGGTAGCCGGGCGGCACCACGATGCAGGTGGGCCAGACCTCGACCTCCAGCTCGTACACCGTCCCCGGCGTCAGGGGCTCCACCCGGTCGTGGGTGTGGTAGGGACGGTAGGGGAGGCTGCGCTCCGGGTCCAGCCGGCGGTGGGAGGCGCGCAGCCATCCCTGGGCGATGGGGGTGTTGGGGTCGAGCGCGCCCTGGAAGACGACCTCGCGACCCTGGGGGTCGAAGACCCGTACCACCAGGAAGAGGTCGGCGTCCACGGTGGACGAGCTGACGAAGAGCCGGGCGGCGATGGGCCCGGTGATCTCCGTCTCCCGCTCCAGAGGCGGGGTGGAGAAGGTCACCCCGTCGCCCAGGCCGGCGTAGGTCACCTGGGCGGCGGCCTCCGGCGGGCTCGGGCTCAGGCTCAGGCGGTCCGCATCCAGGTAGTACCGGGTCCAGCGCGTGCGGGCCA
>Ga0209810_1001388_pt1 | contig 36897 bp, 32 predicted proteins | sample Coa_R1_7_FD_187159 | JGI IMG/M metagenome (GOLD analysis project Ga0209810, IMG submission 187159) | Surface soil microbial communities from Centralia Pennsylvania, which are recovering from an underground coalmine fire - Coalmine... | ecosystem: Environmental > Terrestrial > Soil > Unclassified... | reverse complement strand
ATCCTGATCCAGTTTCGCCTCGATCCGGATCCGATCGCCGCAGAGTGGATTGACATCCTCATGGCGAATATCCGGATTCTCCAAGGAGCCGACATTTCTCGGCTGACGGGCATGCTCTTGGATGCGCCCTCCGTACAGCATCAATCCTTCATCCTTTTCAACAGATGGCGCTCGATTTCACCGTTCCTGTAGGGAATTGATCGGCCTCACTGAGCGATCCGCCGAATCGGCCGTTGCGAACGGCGAGAATTTCCGAGAGAATGCTGACGGCGATTTCCGGCGCGGTCGCGGCACCGATATTCAGACCGACCGGCACGCGGACCCGCTGAAGCTGCCTCTCTTCGATCCCCTGCTCGCGCAGCAGATCGAGAATCGCCTTCCCCCGCCTGCGGCTGCCGAGCAGACCGATATAGCCGCAATCGGTCGACAGGGCCCGCTTCAAGACCGGCACTTCGTATTTATAATCGTGGGTCAGCAGCACAATTGACGTCGTCGCGTCGAGCGTGAGGCGTTCAGTGACCTCAGAAGGAATTCCCACAATTACCTCATCGGCGTCTGGAAAGCGTTCCCGATTCGCGAAGCGGGGTCGGCCGTCGACGACCACGGTCCGCAGCCCGAGCAGCTTGGCCATCGACACCAATGGGATCGCCACATGGCTGCCGCCGAAAATAATCAGAGGAAAGGGGGGGCCAAACACTTCGATGAAGACGTCGACCGCCTTTCCATCAACCTCATAAGATCGCATCTGAGATTTTCCGGTCGTCATGAGGCCACGGGCGTCCTGAATGATCTGCTCACGTGCTGATTCGATGAAATTTCCATGGACACTTCCGTTCTCATCAATCAGCATCCGCTTTCGGAACGACGCCTGATCGTCGGCCGAAGGATCGATCAACGTCACCAGCGCCGTCCGCCGCCCCGCCTTTATCTCTTGATAGGCCCGCTCGTGCAACCGGACCAAGGAATCGGTCGGATCAGAGAAATCGATAAAATCGATCAGGACGTCGACGTTTCCGCCACAGGTGAGGCCGAGCTCCCCCGCCTCTTCATCCCCCAAGGCCATCGTCAATCTTTTCCCCGTTCGTCGGGTCAGGATCGCCTCGGCCTCCTCAATGACACGGGCATCGACACAACCGCCGATCGTGACCGATCCAAGGATGCGGCCCCCTTCTCCGACGAACATTCTCGCCCCTGCTTTGCGCGGGGTCGGACCCTTGGTGTTGATTAAGGTGGCCATGACGGCCCGCCCTCCGGCGGCCCTCGCCTTGTCAAACAGCTCAAGCGACTCGATCATCTTTTATCCTCTCATCCGATGGACACTTGCCTGAAGCGCTTCATAATCTTCCCAGGTATCGACATCCCGCGGCGCAAGGTCGGCCGGAAATGCCACGGTTTCGACCCTCTCCGGATCCCGCAGGATCACATCCCGTCCCCCTTTGTCCCCTTCCACGGCCATCAACTCCGAGAAAAGAGTCCGGGAGAAAAAAACCGGATTCCCCCTCACCCCATCATAGACGGGGACCACGATCGGTCTGTTGCTTTTCTTTGAAAGGCTCCGCATCGATCGGATTACTTCCGTGGAAACAGACGGCTGATCTCCGAGGAAGATCATCGCTCCTTCGGCCTGCGGCGGCGCCGCTTTCAATCCGGCAATCAGTGAAGCGCTCATTCCGATCGAAAATTGAGGATTGAAGATCGTTCGCACGGGCAATCCCCCCAGTGCCTGTCGGACAGCGGCGGCTTCATGACCGAGAACGACGATCACTTCTTCCCATGCTCCGGCCGCAATGACCTGCTCGGTGGTGCATCGGATGATGCTTCCTTCACCGAAGGGAAGGAGGAGTTTCGGCTGACCGAGCCGGCGTGAGAGGCCGGCGGCCAAAATAACGGCAATCATACGGTCCTGTCTAGACCCGTTTGGGTATTGAAGAACCCCGCCCGTTAAGGCGGGGTTCTTCAACGATGTTAGACGGTTCTCAGCTGGTCCGGTTTGACCGGAATCTTGCGAACCCGCTTGCCGGTCGCGGCAAAGATCGCATTCACGACCGCCGGCACCACGATCGCCGTTCCGGTCTCCCCGATGCCGCTCGGCGCCTCGCCGCTCTCCATCACGAAAACGTCGATTTTGGGGGTATCGGACATTCGGACCAGCCGATAATCGTGAAAGTTCGATTGTTGAACGCGCCCGTTCCGGATGGTGATGTCATCGAGGAGCGTCGGCGCGAGGCCGAAGATGATGCCGCTTTCGATCTGGCTTTTGACATGGCCAGGGTTGATCGCCGTCCCGCAGTCGACCGCACAGACGACCCGCTCCACCCGAACGTCGCCCGCTTTGGAAACGGAAACCTCCGCAACCATACCAAGATAACTCCCCCAAACACGGCTGACCGCGATGCCGCGCCCTTTGCCGGCCGGCATCGGTTTTCCCCAGCCGGCCTCTTTGGCGACCCTTTCAAGGACCGCTTTGGCCCGTTTATCTTTCGAGAGATGCTCCCGTCGGAATTCGACCGGATCTTTTCCCGCCGCGTGGGCCAGTTCATCCATCAGACTCTCCTGGACGAAGGTGTTGTGCCCCACGCTCACACCGCGCCAGAATCCGGTTGGAACACCGGGCGGCTCCTTCGCGACATAATCGACCTTGACATTCTGAAGGTCATACGGATATTGCCGCACCCCATCCATCGCATCCGGATCGAGCTTGTCTTCCAAGATCAACATCGGCGCGTAGCGGGCCACGACGCTCGAACCGACCAAGCGATGACTCCAGGCGACGATCTTTCCGTTTTTATCGACACCGGCCGAGACTTTGTCGTAATAATAGGGACGATAGGCGTCATGTTGAATATCCTCCTCCCGCGTCCAGACCAGTTTCACCGGCCGATCGAAATTCTTGGCAATCAGGATCGCCTGGACCAGGACGTCCATCTCCAACCGCCGGCCGAAGCCGCCACCGAGCCAATGATTGTGAATCGTCACCTGCTCCGGCTTCAACCCGGTGACTTTGGCGGCGACCACCTGGGTGATGGACGGGGTCTGGGTGCCGATCCAGACCTCACAGCCGTCGGGCCGAATGTGAACGGTGCAATTCATCGGCTCCATGGTGGCATGGGCGAGGAAGGGGAGCTCATAGGTCGCGTCGACCCGTTTGGCCGCCTCTTTCAATCCTTTGGCGGGATCCCCTTCATTGCGGATCACCAGCCCTTCCGACTCCGCCGCCTTGGCCAGATCGCGGACGACGTCGGCGTTGCTCACGTGGGCGTGCGGCCCCTCGTCCCAAGTAATTTCCAACGCATCAAGGCCCTGCTTGGCCGCCCAGAAATGATCGCCGACCACCGCCACCGCGTCCTCCAGCTTCACCACCTTCTGGACACCCTTGATCTTCATCGCTTTCGCGTCATTCACCGACTTTAGCTTCCCCCCAAAAACCGGAGAGGCCTTGATCGTCGCGACGAGCATCCCGGGAGGACGGACATCGATGCCATAGAGCGGCGCCCCCTTGACCTTTTCCGGCGCCTCGATCCGGTGGATCGACTTGCCGATCACTTTAAAGTCTTTGGGGTCTTTTAACTTAACCCCGTTACGGACCTCCGTCGGGGGTGTCTTTCCATCGAAGAGGAAGAAGTATCGGGGCGGCACGTCGGCTTTCGGCGGGTCCATTTTCGCGACCGCATCGACGAGCTCGCCGTAACTGACCTTGCGCTTGCTCGCGTCATGATAAACAACCCCCTTCTCGGTCCGGAGGGTCGAGGCATTGACGTTCCACTGCTTCGCGGCCGCGGCGACGAACATCGACCGGGTGATCGCTCCGACCTGACGCAATGGAAGCCAAAGACCGGCGATGGAAGACGACGCGCCGGTCAGCTGAACGCCGGAGGGGATGCCATAGACCGGATCATTGGGGGGAGACTGCTCGATCCTGAAATCGGACGGATCGACGTCGAGCTCTTCGGCGACCAGCTGCGCGGTCGACGTGTGGATCCCCTGCCCCATGTCGGCTCTGGGAGCGATAAAAGTGATCTTGCCATCGCGCCCAATTTTAAGATACGCATTCGGGTTCAGCGGGAGACCGGGGGAAGTGGATTGCTCCTCGGCCCAGGCGGGAAGCTCCCCAAAGTGCACGGCCAGTACCAACCCTGCGGCGCTCAGACCGGCCATCTGAAGGAAGGCTCGTCGCGATACCTGCTTTGGCGTCTCTTTTTCCGAAACAGTCTCTGTCGGTTTTTTCGGCGGTATTGTCATTTCCATTTCTCCATGATAGTGGGGGCCGCGCGAACGACAGCCCTCTGATTTTAGATCGTCATATACGGTCTATTATATGCGGGGCCGGCTAGACGCTCTTCGCCGCCTGCTTGATCGCGGCGCGGATGCGTGGATAAGTCCCGCAGCGGCAGAGGTTGCCCGACATTGCCGAATCGATCTCCGTATCCGACGGGTTCTTTGTCTTCGCCAGCAAAGAGGTTGCCTGCATGATCTGGCCCGGTTGGCAGTAACCGCACTGCACCACATCGACGTCGAGCCAGGCCTGCTGCACCCGCTTGCCCATTTCGGTGTCGCTCATCGCTTCGATGGTGACAATTTTTTTCCCGACGGCCTTGGACGCCGCCGTTTGGCAGGAGCGCACGGCCACCCCGTCGAGATGAATGGTGCACGCCCCGCACAAACCGGACCCGCAGCCGAACTTGGTGCCGGTCAGACCGACGACATCTCGAAGGACCCAAAGCAGCGGCATATCATTCGCCACATCGACTTCAACCTCTTTGCCGTTTACATTCAGTTTCATTACCGTCTCCTTATATATGGGGTTCGCCTGATTGTATATGGGACCGATGCCGCCTGCGCTTTACACCGCCTGCCCATGTCCGGGGCGCCCGCAGCGGCAAAAGACAAAAAACCCCTTCTGTTCTTCATCCCGGAAGACTATATTGAAATTCGCGAGAGAGATTTCTAGGTCAAAAACAAAAAGGATTTAACAAGTGAAAAGTATACCAGGGAATTATAAAAATGGTGGGATCGGGGCGAGTCGGATGAATATTTTTACTTTCAAATCAGTCCTTCCTCTTCTCTAAATGATCGAGTGTAATGAAAAGCGCATTAAACGCAAGCGGCAATACCTGCAAAGAGATTAGTACATCGGTGACTTTCTTTCTCCCCTTTCGGGTCAATTGAGCGCTCGCAGAAAAAACGGATAGACTCAACCCGTCAATCGAGATGATCCCGCTAGATGATCCCGCGATGAACGTCAAGCCTCCCGAAAGGGTATCGATGGCTTCTACTTAGATCCGGGGAAACAGCTTCATACAGAGAATACGGAATAACTAAAACGCTTATCCCAGCAATGCAAAAACTGCTGTGTTTGAACACGCACGCGCGTTGCATGGTTCGCTCTCGCTCACGATGTGAGTAGAGGCGCTTCGCGCTTGCTTACTTGTGGGCACATTCCCCGCCGCTTCTGCCCCAAAGGAGGGGTCCTTTGGGGACCCCTGGAAGAGAGGCGTGGGTGAGACGCGCGAATGTGCTGCGAATGAATGGCGAAGCCTCCTCCCACATCGTTCGGGGAGCGAACCATACAAATAGATTCATCTCCATTCGGGTCGAAGCTTCCCCGCTGCTTGCGGCGGGGAAGCTTCAATGAGATCCCCAAGGCAGCCAAAGCGCTGGCCGTCGATCTGATCGTTCTAGGGGCACAGGGCCGGACCGGCCTTGATCGTTTGATGATGGGAAGCGTGGCCGAGGGGGTCGTCCAGAAGGCTTCCTGTCCGATTTTCTTGGTGAAACCGAAGAGCATGATCGGCTAGAGCCGACGGTCTGAAAAGCAATACGAACGGGCGATTTTCGGTGTCTTAAAATTCCGGTTACGGCAAGACCCGTTTCATCCCATCCGAGATGAGATCGCGGAGGGTCTCCTCCAATACTTCGGGGCGGAAGAAGACGACTTTGGGGGAATTCTCATCGACGATCTTAAAATCGGTTTTGACTCCCGTCTTGGGATCACGTATCTCGATATTCACGATCGAATCGGCCTCAATCTGAGTATAGCCGAGATGAGATGTCGCATCGACCCGGAGGGTTTGAATCGTCCCGGTCACCACTTTTCCTTCGGTGACCTCCTCCGGCGAAGTTCCGGCAGAAGCCATTTGGGCGTCATATCCCCGTTGGCGAAGCGAGCTGACCAGCAGTTGCGCAACCCTCTCTCCGACGGAAAATGCCGGCTCAAGGGTATCGATCGTGCCGAAGAGATGAACTCGGTGACCGAGCCGCTTCGGCTCCGGGCGTGCATCCCTCAACGGGAAGACGATCACCTTGCCTCGCGTCGCTTCAAAGGGGGAGGACGTGATTTCCTGGTTGGCCAGGGAAATCGGAAGATGTTCGCCGGGACCGGCAGGCCGTCAAAAGGGAGAGGAGCAACGCTCCTCCCCCGTAGATCAGAAATCGAAGACGGCCCAATTTAGTTCGCCTCGGTGGCGCTGACAAAGTGAGCCCGCCGATTTTCCCGGAAGCAGGCTTCATTGTGCTCGAAGCAGAACGGCTTTTCCTTTCCATAGCTGATGGTCGAAAGCTGAGAAGGCTGCACCCCCAGATTGATCAGATATTGCTTGGCCGCCTCCGCGCGCCGATTTCCAAGGGCTAAATTATATTCGGTCGTTCCCCTTTCGTCGCAATGACCCTCGATCACCATCTTCATCTCCGGGTGCTCTTTGAGTATTTTTGCATTCTCCTGTAACTTCGCCTTGTCTTCCGGGTGAAGGAGCGCTTTGTCGTAGTCAAAAAAAGCGTCCTGAAACTGGAATGCTTTTTTTGGAACGCCCAGGGCGGCCTGTTTGGGAACCTGCTCCCGACTCGAAACGGGAGGGATCGCTTCGATCAGATCCCGGTCAGACGTTGGCGGCGTCGCCGGAGCCTTTGCAACCGGTCCGGTCGTTCCTTCACTCTTCACCGCGGTGCTTTCGACCTTTCGATTACAGGCCTGCATTACAATCAAAAATACAAAGGATGCGAATAGAACCATCGTTTTTCGATTCATCCGTCTACCTCCTTATCGGATCAATGATGATGAAATTGCTTTACTTCGCCAAAATATGGACTCAACATATCAAGACACAGAACTTCAACCGCATTCGCGCACCCGGTCCTCTACTTCCTTCGGGGCCTTATCGATTTTTCTTCTGAAGATAGAGCGTGGCTTGCTGGACCAGCTTGCTGAATTCCTCGCCATCCTGCTGATAAGCGACCGCGCGCGAAGAGAGCAAAATACCGGCGATCAGAATCACCGCGCAGAGAAGGCCGCCGGTGATGATCTTCCAACGCTCCTGAAAGCTGAGCGTTGTGACGAACACCAACGCGCCGATCGCAAAGATCAGAACCAATTGGAGATTAATGATATAGAGAATAATCATGGGCTCCCCCTTGTTTCGATCTACTCATCGCTGAAGAAGAACTTGACCTTGACCTGCTCCAATTCCATCAAACGGACGATCTTCTGGAGCGCCTCATACATCTCCACGACTTCCTTCTCCGAGAGATTCTGAAGGCTATAAAGCAACTTCCCCTGAGAAGGCTCCGGCGCCTGATCGACAATCCGCTTTCCGGCTTGAGTGAGGTGAACCATTACGACACGCCGGTCCGCCTCCTCTCTTTTTCGGGTGACATATCCCTTTCCCTCCAGCCGATCGATGATCCCCGAGACGGTGGAGATATGAAGATACATCTTCTGGCTCAACTCGGTGACCGAGGTTCCCCCTTCTTGTCGGAGGGTTTTGAGCAACCAGAGCTGCGGGCCGGTCACCCCGAACTCTTTTAGAACCTCTTCCGAATATTGCTGGATCGCCTTAAAGATCCTGCGGAAGGATTGGACGATCTCCGCGATGGCCGCTTTCTTTGTAACCTTCTTTTTAGTCATAATGTTTTGTATACAAATTAAGGGATAGATTAGCAACTCAAATTTCAGTTGTCAAATGATTTTTCTCGCCATCCACGCCGGGTCACTCACTGGAATTCACCGTCGTCGAGGTCTGATAGAGAATCATCCCCCCCGATACGCCCGCCACAATGGAAGCAGCCAGGATTCCAATCTTCGCCGTCGGCAGATGAGCCGTCCCCCTGAAGGCCAAATCGGCGATAAAAAGCGACATCGTAAAACCGATTCCTCCCAGCCAACCGACGCCATAAATCTGCCGCCACTGAACCGCTGACGGGAGCGCCGCCACGCCGCTTCGGACCGCCAGCCAGGCAAAAAGGGTGATGCCGATCTGTTTTCCCAACACCAGACCGAGCACGACCCCTAAACCCACCCGTTGGGACAAAACCGAGGCTATGCTCCCCTCTAAGGTCACCCCTGCGTTGGCCAATGCGAACAGGGGCATGATGATAAAGGTCACCCAAGGATGCAGCGCATGTTCCAACCGTTGCAGCGGCGTCTCCGCATGCTCACACGTTTCTTCCAGCGATTGCAAGGCGGCCTGGCGCTGCGCGTTGCTCAAGATGCTCTCACCGTGGCGGCCCGCTCGCTCAAATTGATCCAAAAGCGAGCGCGATCGGACGAGGAGCCCTTTGGCGTCGATCCGGGTGCGCGCGGGGATCATCATCGCCAAGAGGACCCCCGCAATGGTCGTGTGAACGCCCGACTTCAGAAAAGCCCACCAGAGAAACAATCCCAATAGGCTATAAATCAACGCATGTCGCACATGAGATCGGTTGGCCGCCGCGAGAATCAGAAGAAGAATAAATGCCGCAAACAGCCCCCCCCAAGAAATTTCGGAGGTGTAAAAGATCGCGATGACCAACACCGCCCCAATATCATCGACGATGGCGAGGGCCACCAGAAACACCTTGAGGGAGACAGGAACCCGGTTTCCGAGCAGCGCCAGAATCCCGACGGCGAAGGCGATATCGGTGGCCATCGGGATTCCCCACCCCCGTGCGCCGGCAGAACCGACGTTCATTGCGGCGTAAATCGCCGCCGGCACCAACATTCCTCCGACGGCGGCCACAATCGGAAGGGCCGCTCTGCGCGCCGAGGCGAGCTCCCCGACCAGCAGCTCTCGTTTGATTTCCAAACCGACCAGAAAGAAAAAAATGGTCATCAATCCGTCGTTAATCCAGAAGTGAAGCGATTTTGAGAAGACGGAATTTCCCAACCCGATCGCCAACTCCATATGCCACAGGGCGGCATAGCTTTCTTTCCAAGGAGAGTTGGACCAGGCCAAGGCGACAACGGTGCAGAGAAGCAGAACGATTCCACCCGAGGCCTCTTCTTCCGCAAATCTCTGAAAAGGACGCAGAATCTGAGTTAAATAAATTTCCGATCGCGTCTGAGATTTTTTTTCGCCGCTCTTGCTTCCCCCGCTTCGGGTTTTCTTGATCGGCACCCACTCACCTCCATGAAATCGAATCGCCGCAAAAATCGAGATCCACCTGAGTGAAGAACCCGTTTTTCCTGGAACGAGCTTCAAGATACAGGAGCGAGATGATCCATTCAAGCCCTATTTAGATGATGGATCGACGCGACCCTCTTCTCTGCGACGCTCCCGGTGCGAATCGACTCCGACAGGAGGGGTGCGGTTCCCATCGATATTCACTTGACAGGCACGGTCGTTTTGTATACAAAATAATCGACGGCGCCGGAATCGGTAAAATCGCATGTGGAGCGTCCGGAATATGAAAAGCAAGAAGAAGGCATATCGGACCGGGGGCTCGCCTGCGGGAAGACCGAACCGCCGTCCCTTAATCCATCCGTCTCGGCAAGAGATAGAATCTATCTCAGCTTGGTATATTTCCTCCGAGCGGAGGGCCTCGACCGATGAGCAAATTTAACTTCTTTTTTCAGAAAGGGCGTGGTGCAAAAGAATAAGAATCGAAAGGTCGGCGGCACCCCTCTGCAGGACGGAAATCGAGCGATGCCGATCCATCGCAGGATTCTCGTCGAGCAGGGGACACTCCTCTTCAGCCTGTTAAAATGGACGGCATTGTCGGCCTTCACCGGCGCTCTGGTGGGGGCCTCGACCGCCCTCTTCTTGGTCCTCCTTCGCCTCGGCATCGACTCCGCAAGGCGCTACCCGCTCTATTTCCTCCTCCTGCCGCTGGCACTCTTTCTCAGCAGCATTCTGGTTCGTCTCCTCGCGCCGGAGGCGGAGGGACATGGAACCGAGAAGGTGATCTGGGCGATCCATCGCAAGGAGGGTCAGATCGATCCCAAGGTGGTGCCGGTAAAACTCTTGGCGACGATTATCACTATCTCCTTCGGCGGATCGGCCGGCAAGGAGGGGCCCTGCGCCCAGATCGGGGCGGGGATCGCTTCGGTCTTCTCGAACCTGATTCGTCTGTCGGCCTACGACCGAAAGAAACTGGTGGTCTGCGGAATCGCAGGAGGCTTTGCAGGGGTTTTCGGCACTCCCATTGCGGGCGCGCTCTTCGCGGTGGAAGTGCTGTTTCTGGGGCAGCTCTTGTATGATGTCCTCTATCCCTCCTTCGTCGCGGGGATCATCTCCTATCATGTCACAACGCGCTTGGGAATCACCTACTTTCGCCATACGCTCACCCTGGTTCCCGCCCTCGATGAATGGATTTTTCTCAAAGTCCTTTTCGCCGGTCTTTTCTTTGGCGCGGTGGCATTAATCCTCATTCTTCTCCTGGAGTTTATCGAGCGCCTCTTCAAAAAGTGGTCGGTCTGGAAACCTTGGAAAGCGGCCGTAGGTGGGCTGCTTCTGGTAATCCTGTCACTGGTCATTGGGGAGAGCTATCTGGGGCTGGGCCTCTCTGGAATCGAGCAGGCCGTCCGAGGAGAGGGGCTCCCGGCGGGGGCTTTCTTCTGGAAGTCGTTGACCACGGCCATCACGCTCGGATCGGGCGGCAGCGGCGGCATCCTCACCCCGATCTTCTTTATCGGGGCCGCCGCCGGGGATCTCTGGGGACAGATGATGTCGCTGGACCGGGGAACCTTCGCTGCGATCGGAATGATGGCGGTCCTCGCGGGGGCAACCAATACCCCGATTGCCGCTTCAGTGATGGCGATCGAGCTCTTCGGTCCCCTGCTCGCCTCTTATGCCGCCGTGGCGTGCGTGGCCAGCTTTTTAATCACCGGACACCGAAGCGTCTACCCCAGTCAGATTGTCGGGGTCGCAAAGAGCGAGTCGATTCAAGTCGATTTGGAGGCGGAGATCGGTCAAATCGTCCATGTCCAGCGAATTGAACGCCCGAAGAAACTCCTCTTTATCCTCTCAGGACTTTATCAACGCCTCCGGGGTATTCAGTAAAGACCACAGGTCTAGATCATCCTTTTCGAACCGACCCCCTGAAGGGAGCCTCTCCCATCTTCATTGAAAGATAGCGCCTCATGTTTAGTTGGCCTCGATTTGAACGAGACCCGTTTGAATGGCATAGCGGATCAGTTGGACCCGATTTCGAAGCGCAAGTTTGTTCATCGCATTGGTCCGGTGGGCTTCGACCGTCCTCACCTTCACGCCAAGCTGTTCGGCGATTTCCCAGTTTTTATAACCCTCCGCCACCCGCTTGATTACCTCGCGCTCTCGCTGGGTTAATTTCCGAGGACGAAGGACCGCAGAAATTACTTCATTGTGAGTGTTCTCAAGCTCCTTCAACGCAGATCACCTCTTTTCCGCTCCTCGCTGCTTTTAGCAACCTCATGGAGAAGGATGAATGATCCTACTTTATTTTTTGATGACGACGGGAAAAGCGCCATCCCCCAAAGGGGGCATTTTTCGCTTGTTCAAGAACACCACGCGAATCAATGCAGAAGATAAAGAGTGACGCAGGGAGGAAGGGGGAGATGTTGCTGACTGCGAAGGCACGTTCATTCAAGCAAGAAAAGGTTTCATCACTTTTTTATAAATCCAAAAGAAAAGAATCAGCAAGATGACACTGCCCCATGTTGCATCGCTTTCTCTTCCCGGATTCATTGTACAGCCACCGGAAGAACTCGACGAGGCGTTGTTAGGCGGATTGGAGAGAGCCGCAGCGGCGGCTTGTACGTTAAGCTTTCCATATCCCCACGCATTGTTCGGAACGGTCTTGGTGAAAGTGTCTGACGAGGCCGTGGTGGTGAGGGCATTTTTAACCTGATTGGCTGTCGCATTCGGCGCCGCTTGCAAGAGGAGCGTGACGGCTCCCGTGACATGGGGGGCCGACATACTGGTTCCCTCATGCGCCACGTGGACGCCATCCGGATCAATCGCGGCGGGGTCAGGACGTGGGGCATTTTCAGAAAGAGAGGAGATGATCCATTTTCCAGGTGCCGTGATCTCCGGTTTCTGAATTTTCGGACAAAGCGCCGTTCTACTGCAGGAGCGCCTTGGACCCAAGCTGCTGAAGGGAGCGATCTCTCCCACCGTGGCCGTCGGATCGGGGTCACGCACCGGACCTGCCAGACTGGTCCATGAAATTTTTGTGGTATAGGCAGCGACGGCGATCGGCTGGGTGGCGGTCGCCACATCGGTTAAGGTAATGCTGTTGTCGATATGATCGGTAAACTGGGCGCTGCTCGCCGAACTTCCAGAGAATTGGAACCACCCATCGAATCTTCCATTCGTAATTTTGATTCCGGAGAGAATGGCCCGCCAAGCGCCGGTGGTAAGCGGACGGCTCCCTCTTTGAAGCACGACCGCAATCTCCCGATCTCCATTGTCGGGATTGATCTCCGAAGAGCTGATCTGAATCATCCCGCAAGGAGTATCGAACGGTGAGGCGCCGCCGGGGTTGACCACCGGCGTCGTGCAGGTTCCGTTGCTGAGGGAAATTCCAATCTGATCCGCTCCGGGATACCAGAGATCCAGTATTTCATCATTGTCCCCGGCCGGAAGTGTAAACCCCACCGTTGTTGCGCTTGATTGAGTGACGATGCCGCTCGCATGAATGTTTGCCCCATTCTCATTTCCGGCGGCGCCGACGATCACTTTCCCGAGACCGGAGGCGTTATCCAGACCTCGCTGGAAATTCGATGTCCCGTCATGCGGCCCCAAATCACCCCCCAAACTGAGATTGACGACCGAGGCTCTCCCAAGGGCCGACGCTTTCGACTGAATGTAGGAGATGCCGTCCAAGACCGCCGTATCGGTCGATCCGGTCACGTCTAAACTGACCACGATCAAATCGGCCTGCGGGGCCATCCCCACATACCGAAAAGGAGGCAGGCCGTTCCCGGTGGCCGATCCGCTCCCCGCGGCAATCCCCGCCACATGGGTTCCATGTCCGTCGGGGTCGACTTCAGAGCAGCTCCGGGCATCGATCATGGTTTTTGTGCACTCGTTCCCATTGGTAAAGCCGGAAGGAGGTTTCCCGGAGGTCGCCTGATCCCAGAGAAAGAGAACGCGGCTCTTGCCCGATGGATCTTTGAAGTCGGCATGGTTCAGATCGATCCCGCTGTCCACAATCCCCACAATCACCCCTTTTCCGGTGAGCCCCGTCCAGTTCGGCGGAGTGCCGCCTCGCAACGCCGTTGCACCGGTCGCGGGGACGCTGACATCGAGACGGCTTCTCACTTGTCGGGCCGCCTCAACATAAATAATATTCGGAAGCTGAGAAAGCGCGCCCACCGCATTCAACGGAAGATCGATCGTCGCGATATCTCCGATAACCGACCCGATCCGCCCTCCCAGCGCCTCGACCCCGGACAGATCCCCCTGAAAACGGGCGAGGGCGCGGACCCGCGGCTCCGTCTGATCGGGAGTGGATTTTAAGATCCCCCTTTTTTTCGCCACACTCAGATCGGCCCCGCCGCGCGTCATGAGGACCAGCATCGGATCGATCTTAATCGCCTCGGCAAACGTCAGCGTAGGAGCCGACACGAGAAAGAAGATCGACGCGACGCCAACCCACCTTTTATACGTCATCTCGCAATCCTTCCATCTTTCTTGACCTTTACTGCAACCGTTGCTTCTTTGCCATCTCAATGTAGAGGACAAATTCAAGACGCGAGATCGCCGGGAGAGAGCGCGCCGGGAGGGTCGCGGTGAAAACATCTCCCAATACCGAGCCGATCTTTCCGCCCCGCTCTTCGATCGCTTCTCTTTGTGTCGCGTCGATCTCTCTTTGCGTGCGGACGAGAATTGAAATCTCCTGATCCATCTGCCGGTCCCGTTGAAGCTGTTTCATTTTCATCAGAAGGGCGGGATCGATCTTCTCTTTGTTTAAACCGGAAAGCGGATCAAGATCGCCTCCGCCGACGGTCGCGCAGCCGAGGAAAAGAAATAAAACTGCATAGAGATAATGGGGTGGGGGCGTCTGCATCGATTTATCATGACAAATGGAACGCTTCTCTTTCTACAAGAAAATGAATGGGTGCAAGCGCCCAACGAAAACGTGATTCTTATTCCAGCAGGTGGGTGGGATCTGAAAGGTAAGCCGGCATACGTGCCGTGATTAAAAAATATTCTCCTTTGCCTCTCTTCTCCGGCGCGATTTCATTTTACAGAATTACCGGCGATTTTTAACATCGTCTTAACACGGGGTTGACACCTTAGAAACGTCGCCTTGATTGAACACGCACGCGTGTTCAATCTTTTCGGATTTTTCCCCGCTCCGGCCGCAGCGATTTCTATTCTTCAAAGACAACTTTCAAAGTTCCGTCGTCCAGACGCGCGGAGGTCGGCTCCAACCCGGCGACGTATTGAGGAAGGGCGATGGTCCGCTTGAACCGCCCAATCCGAACCCGCAGTTCATCACCGACCTTCTCCAGATCGACCTCTTTTCCCTGAACCCCGGCGACCTGGAGCGAAAGGGTATATTTCCCTTCCCGAAGCTCAAAGCGGATCGATTGCTCCTGCGAGAGACGCTTCGCCGGATCTTTGTCGCCGTAAAGGGAATCGGCCAACGGCTGGAGACGATCGATCCCGGTCACCTCTTGCCGCCTTAGCGGCACTTCAAAAATCGGCAATGGGGAAAACATCTCCGCAATCTGGCGGCGATAGTCGGTCTGGCTTTTTTTCCACTCATCGAGATAAGGGTCCGACACCTCCTGCGGCAGAACCCGGTTCACAAAGAGGGCATCGATCGAAAGGCCGAAGAGGCTGAAAAAGGTCAACGCGCGCTCGGTTTCTAAGAGAGACATCCGGTCCGGATTGAGCACCAGACGAACCGAGGTCAAATCGGGATCGGTGAAAATTAGGCGAAGCTTTTCCACCTGATTAAAAAGTTTCGAGATCTTATGCTGAAGCGTCTGCTCGGTCACCGGCCATCGAATCATCGATTGGATGATCGGGAGGACCATCCGACTGATCCCCTGGCTAAAATGAAGAATATTCTTCGCGTACCAGCGGTTGAGATCGGGAGCGCTGAGCAATCGCATGGCGGCTCCGGTCGGCGCGCTGTCGATGATCAGCAAATCGAAGGGGGCTTCGTCGAAATATTTTTTGATCCGAACCAGACTGAGCAATTCATCCAGACCGGGGAAAATGGCCATCTCCCCGGCGATGACCGCATCGAGCCCTTCCTCCTGCAACACCGTCGCGATGCGGCGTTTAATATCTCCCCAATATTGTTCCAGCTCCTCCCCGGTATCGAATTCGGCGGCGAAGAGACCGGGGGGCCCAACCGGAACCGGCGTATGGGAAAGAGGGACGTTGAAAGAATCGGCCAGACTGTGCGCGACATCGGTGCTCATCACCAGCGTCCGGTAACCGAGGGAGGCCGCTCTCAGCGCGGTGGAGGCGGCCAAGGTCGTCTTGCCGACCCCACCTTTTCCGGTAAAAAGAATAATCCGCATTAACGACGTCCCATGAGCCGCCGGTCAATCTCCCGGAGAATCGCTCCGCGGTTCCGGTTCTCCTCTTCATACCCCCGGAGAAGACGCAACGCCCGGTCGGAGAGTCCCTCCAGCTGTGGGACAATCTGACTCTCATCGAGTCGATCATAATCATCGATCGGCAGGATCGGGATTTTTATCTTCTGTGCTCTTCCCGGCGGTTTGGGCGTCTTCTCGGCATTCTTCACCAAAAAGCGCGCGTGCGTCCGGGAGCCGTACAGTGATTGGACAACTTTTTCAATCGCCTCCCAGGCATACATCGCGGCGCCGCAGCTGATATAGAGCGCTGTTTTCGTAATCTGCTGTACTCCGACAAAGATATTCTCTAAAACGGGCGGAGATTTTTCCTTTTTCGCTGCGGGAGGGGACGCGTTTTTTGCGCGTGTGGTTCGAAGAAGAATCCCTTGGCGTTGTTCGGTTTTACTCATTGACTTTCTCCGGCGCTTTTACGCCTGATCAAACATAGGATGATAGAGAGAAAACCGATCGAGGGGAAGACCGACCACGTGAGCGTTTCAGTATCCGGTTCCATACGAGGGATGGAACACCCTTGCGGAATCAAGAATGAGAACCGGTTCCACTCACCGATCCTCGATTGCTATGCCGCCCTCCTGCTTCGGAGGAGATCCTTCACCTGTCGGCTCGCCAGAATGGAGAGAAAGTCTTTCACCCGAGCGCTTTTCCTCAACTCTTCCAAAACCCTTTCATATAGCGCGCAGATATCGGCCGTTGGGATCCCAAGATCTCTGGCCAACATCTGCATGGCCGATCGATGGTGTGCCTTTTCTTTTTCCTCATCAGACTCGATCATCACCATCAATTCGGAACCCTCTTTGCCTCTGATATTGAAGATTCCCCGCCGCAAGCAGCGGGGAATCTTCGACCCGAATGGAGATGAATCTATTTGTATTCGCGCGTCTAACCCACGCCCCAAGGGGCGGGGAATGCAACGCGCGTGCGTGTTCACGATCTCTTGAAGACCGACATCTTATCTGTTAATTCCCACGGCAGACCCATATCCATCCGTCCGACATGGCCGTATGCCGCCAACTTTTTGTAAAACCCTCCCTTTGTCAGCGAGGGGAGTTGTCTTAAATTGAATTGCCGGATGATTCCCGCCAGACGAAAATCGAACTGTTTCTCCAATCGGGCCGCGATCTCTTCGTCGGGAATCCGCCCGGTCCCGAAGGTCTCCACCTGGACGCTGACCGGACGGGAAAGGCCGATGGAATAGGTGAGGTGGACTTCACATTCATCCGCCGCGCCGGAGGCGACGATATTTTTCGCGGCATAGCGGGCCGCATACGCGCCGATCCGGTCGATCCGGGTCGGATCTTTGCCGCTCAGCGCCGCTCCGCTTTGGCGGGAGTATTCGCCGTAAGTGTCGATTGCGTTCTTTCGACCGGTCAACCCCGAGTGGACGGAAGGCCCGCCCAGGATAAACGGCCCTTCCGGGTTGATGAAGATTCGGGTCCGCTCGTCCGGCCGAATCTCCTCTTCCGAAAAAACCTGCTGAATGACCGCCTCACGTATTTCTTGCCGAATTTTCTCCAAATCGGGATCGGACGCCCGGTTCTGGCTGGCGGTCAGGGTGATGCTGTGGATTCTCGCCGGCCGCCGCTTCCGGTACTCCACTCCCACTTGGGTCTTTCCATCCGGCGCCAGATAAGGCAAGATCTTCTGAAGCCGGACCGACGTGAGCCGCCGCGCCAGCCGATGCGCCAGCCAAATCGGAAGAGGGATGAGGGCCGCCGTCTGATTGCAGGCGAATCCGAAGACCGTCACCTGATTCCGGACCGGAATTCGCTCGATCTCCTCCTCCGATAATTTGTGCTCGTCGAACATCGTCTCCGAATCGGGCGGCAGCTCCTTCAGGCTGGTGACGATGCTGCAGGTCTTGGCATCGAAGGCATTCTGCTCATACCCGATCTGGCGGATCACCTGTCGGGCGACATTCGGAAAATCAATACTTGCCTGGGATTCGAACCGCGCCGCCATGAAAACGATCGACGTCGAGACGGCGCATTCGGAGATCACCCTGGAATGAGGATCTTGTTGAAGAAAATGATCAACCACGGCATCGCTGATCTGGTCGCAGAGTTTATCGGGATGCCCTTCGGTCACCGATTCGGAGGTAAAGATAAAATCATTTTTCATCGCCTACCCTCCTTGAGGTTGAGGCACAATGTGAATCACCGTTTCGCCGTTCGCCGCGGGACCGGGATTTTTTTTGGTCGCCTCATTCACCAGCAGCGGGAGGAAGGCGCACCCACCGGCCACGATACCGTCGATCAAACCGATGGGAGCCAGGCCGAGCAGACTGCGCAAGCCAGGCACGGCGAGGGTCAACCCCTGGAGGATCAATGATCCGGCCAGCGCCCACTGGAGATATCGATTGGGGGGAAGCCCATTCCGTTCAATCAGCCGATGCGTTTCCGATCGACAACTGAGGGCATGGAGCAGCTGCCCCGTCGTCAGACTCATAAAGGCCATGGTTCCCGCCGCCGGCCCGGCGCCGTAACGGGCCAGACCATAGGAGTAGGCGCCGATCGCCCCCGCCGAGATCACTCCCGCTTCGAAGCCGATTCGCTTAAAATCGGCGGTCTGAATGATCGGCTCTTCCGGATTGCGCGGCGGCCGACTCAGGATGTCGGGTTCGGGGGGTTCGAGCGCGAGCGCAAGGCCGGGGAAGATATCCGAAATCAGATTGATCCAAAGAAGCTGCATCGAATTGAGCGGCTGCCCCAGGCCCGCCGACAGGGCGACGAACATCACCATGATCTCGCTCAGGTTCGTCGCCAACAAAAAGCGGACCGATTTCCGAATATTGCTATAAATCGTCCGGCCGTGGCGGACCGCGATGATCATCGTCTCCAGGTTGTCGTCTTCCAAAACCACATCGGCCACCTCCCGCGCCACATCGGTTCCGGAGTGTCCCATGGCGATCCCGATATCGGCCGCCTTCAATGCCGGGCCGTCGTTGATTCCATCTCCGGTCATGGCGACCACCCTCCCCGCCCGCTGCAGCGCCTGAACGATCTGCAGCTTGTGGGCCGGGCTGACCCGCGCAAAGACATGAACCTTTCCGGAGAGCGCCTTCATCACATCCGGATCAACGTTCGAGAGATGGGTGGAGTCGAGGATCTCCAGTTGCTCCCCGCCGCTTAAGTTCAATCCTTTCCCGATAGCATAGGCGGTGGCGCTCTGATCTCCGGTGATCATCACCGTGTTGATGCCGGCGCTGTGAAACGTTTGAACGACGTCGCGGACCCCGCTCCGGATCGGATCGGCCATCCCAACCAAGCCGAGCCAGATCAAGTTCTTCACCGGAGGAGATTCCGGCACGCCATCCAATTGAGCATAAGCCACGCCCAGAACCCGGAGCGCTTCGCCGGCCATCCGCTCATTCGCGATCTCGATTTCCACTCTCTCCTGTTCGGTGAGCGGTAGCTTTTTTCCATCTCGCACATACCACTGACAAAGTCCGAGCACTTCCGCCGGACTCCCTTTGACCGCCACCAATTGCCCTTGTGGTTCCATGGTGTGAAGGGTGCTCATAAAATTGCGGTTGTCGGCACGGTGATTCATCTTCGCCATCGGATATTTCTCACGCAGACGAAGGGGGTCGACCCCGGCGCCGATGGCGGCGTTGACCATCGCATTCTCCGTCGGAGATCCCTGTATGAGATATTCACCCTCTCCCTTTTTTCGGATCTCGGTCTCGCTGCAGAGAACGGTGATGTCGAGCAGCCGCATTAATTCGTCGCATTCGTCGGGTTGAACCCGCTCGTTCCCCGAAACGAACCGCCCCTCCATCACATGGATGCGCCGCATCCCGGTATAGATTGTCACGACGGTCATCTTGTTCAGCGTCAAGGTCCCCGTCTTATCGAGACAGATGGTCTGAACGGAGCCGAGCGTCTCCACGGCGTTGAGATGGCGGATCAAGACATGATGCTGCCGCATGTTTTTGATACCGAGGGCGAGTGTGGTGGTGGCAATCGTCGGAAGCCCTTCGGGAACCGCGGCGACTGCCAATGAAATCGCCGTCTTGAGCATCTCAAGAAATCCGATCCCCCGGAAGAGGCCGATGAAGAAAACCAGCCCGCAGACGCCCCCCGCGATCAGTACAAGTTGGGTTCCCATCCGATCGAGCTGGCGCTCCATCGGGGTGTCGGGCGATTGCGCCTCTCCGACCAGAAATTGAATCTGCCCCATCTCGGTGTATCGCCCGGTGGCGACGACCACCGCGATTCCTTGTCCGCCGGTGACCAGCGTCCCCATGTAAACCATGTTGATCCGATCCCCCAGCGGAATCTCTCCGGAAGGATTGGTCGAAGCGATCGGGGCGGTCTGCTTGAAGATCGGGAGGCTCTCTCCGGTGAGGGTCGATTCATCGACGGAGAGACGATCGGCCTCGACCAGACGGCTATCGGCCGCCACGTAACTGCCGGGCCGAAGAATCAAAATATCTCCGGGGACCACCTCCTCCCCCCGAATCTCTTTCGCCCGCCCCTCCCGGATAACGAGCGCCGACGGGCGGACCAGGCTCTTGAGCGATTGGATCGTCTGCTCCGCTTGCGTCTCGGTGACATAGCCGATGGTCGCATTGATTGCAACAACGCCCAGGATGACCAATGCGTCGACAGCGCCCCCTGTCAATAGAGATAGCCCGGCCGCCGCCCCCAACAACATCACCGGGAGCGATTTAAACTGATCGAAGAAGAGGCTCCATTTGGAGCGGGGAACCGCCTCGGGAAGGATATTCGGGCCATACTGCCCGAACCGCTCTCTCACCGAATCTTCCGACAATCCTGAGATCTTCGTCTGCAGCGAAGCAAAAACAGCATTGCCCTCCATAAGATGCCAGGGCAGGGCCGGTTTGGTTTCGGGGCGGGAGACCAGGGCTTTTAATTTTGCGGAAATGGAAGAAGAGACCGGGGTCGAAACAACCTCTTTCTTGGACTCGACCGGTCGTTCCGGTTGGGAAGGTTCGACCTTTTCCTCATGGCCGACGACCACCTCCTGAATCAAGGAGGCAATATCGGTGTGAGTGTTGTGCGAGTTGAAGAGGACAAGAAGATTTCCGGTGAGGGGATTGGCGGAGACCTTTTCAACCCCCTCCACCTCGGAAAGGCGGGACTCCAACAATCTTTTCAAAGGCTCTGATCGGTAGAGCCCCTTGACCTTGTATCGAGCTCTCCCGTGGACCGCAACATGAACGGCTTGAACCATATGTCACCTTTATAATAATAAAAGCGACTTCAAAAACATCACTTCACCTTCCTCGCGCCCAAAGCTGGAGGCGCTTGGAAGGGAAAGCGCCTTTAAATTTCTAAGTCTTGGCTCGCTTCTTGGTCGATGTTTCCGATTCAGTTCCGGCGCTACGGGTGGAGGTCGCTTTCTGTTCGGAAGTTGATTTTGGAAGGGCGGTGGTGGCGACCTCTTTGACCCCTCCCACAACGCCGATTAAAATTCCTTTCACGGCATTGACGGCGGTCGCCACGGCTCCCGTCGCCCGCAGCGTGTTCGAGACGGTGTTTCGGACAAGGCTGACGATTTCCGCTTCGATCTCGTTGATCCCTTTCAACGTCCCCACGATCCCGTCCCTCGCGGCGGCCCCGGCTTTGCCGATCAGCTCTTCCGAATCTCCTGACTCGGTGCTCTTCCGTGCCCTTGTCGACCCTCCTATTGAGATTGAACTGCTTGAGCGCCCTTGTTTTCCTTGCCCCGTTGATTGCTCAGAAAAATGTTCAGGGCATACCAAAAAGCGACATGCCACATCGGAGCAGCGACCTTTCCACGGGCCATCTCGAAGAGTCCGAACCCCAGGAGCCCCATCGAGGTCAGGGTCGGCAAATCGATATCTCCTCCCGTAAATCGCTCCACCTTCTGATTTGCATTCTGGAAGGTCTCGACGACCTTTTTCGAAACCGAGCCGGCGGAAAGATCCGGTCGTTCCAATTGAAAGAGTCCGCCCTGTTGGGTATAGTCCGAGATCATTTTGAAATCGATCTCGTTCAAATGGAAGGTATGCTGCACCAGCACGCTCCCGGTCAGCGGGTTCACCTCCACCTTCTGAACCCCCGGAAAACTGGAAAACCGCTCCTTCAGCGCCGAGAAATAGGCTTGATTCCTCTTTTGGGTCGGGATTCTGATCCGCAACCTTCCTGAAGTCTGATGGCTGATATATGCCTTCGGAAGCATCAGGCCGTTTTCTCCGCCTCAGGTCCCGAAGCGGCGGCTTGCTTCTGAGCCTCGGCGATTTCGGTCTTCGCCTCCGCCACAAGGTCTTCGACCACCTCACCGAATTCCGCCACCGTCTCCCGCCCCTTCTCGTACAGAAGGACCCCTCCTTTGATCGCCGCTTTCGCCAGCGGTTTGGCCACCGCCGCCACTATCGGAGCAACAACCGGCGCCAGAACGGTCGCGCCGAGTCCAATCGCCAGACCGGTCAAGATATTTCCCTTCAACCCATTATCGAACAATGCCATTTTCCCCTCCCTCTCGTTTTCAGCCCTGTGACGACCGGAACCATCCGGCGGCTTTCAGATTGATCGGATTTGCCTCAGTTTTAACTTGATACGGTTGAATTTCGCTTGCAAAACATTTGAACCGAAAATTGAACTAAAACCAGTTCCATTTTGAAATAAATCGTCCGGACGATGCAACCCCCCGTTCGGGGATTCCAGCCGAAGTTCATTCTTTGAATTTGATTCTGCTGACTCTCTCCAGGAGGGCGACCCTTTGACCAGGCCCGTGCGGCAATCCCGACGGATAATCGGAAGACCCAATTTAGTCATTCTCAAATTTAAAATCTATACAATTTTTCATTACATCCCTACAAGGTTTGGCGGAAGAAGAAATAAAGGTCAAAGCGGGACGACTTCCCCAGCCGGCGTTGATTTTTACAAAAAATTTACATTTCCTTTAACATCACAAAACCTATTTCTGAACATACTCTTGTTGAAATAATTTTTCAATTAGGTCATACTCCCCGTAAATTGAAGGTGGACCGTAAAGATTTCGGCGGCCCTTGGACACAATATCTATGTGGAACACAATGGAAAAGAAAAACTCATTTCAACCAGAAATTTATGCGGAACTTTATGCCGCACCGCCGCAAACGACACGATCCGGCATCCTGATCTTGAGCCACCAGGGAGAGTTGCTTTATCTGAACCCGACGGCCAAGGATCTCCTCGACGCCATGGAGGGGAAACATGCCTCCTCGGGGAAGAACGCCCTTTCCAATCTTAAAAACCGGAAAGGGAATGCCCCGTCGCCTCACCTGATAACGCGACTTCATCTTTATTTTCAGAACCTTTTCGCGCGTGACGCCGGTTTATTCGACAGCGGAGCGCAGACCGCCTATCCGATCCTTCTGAAGAACGATCTAGTCTGTTTTGCTCGCGCCTTCCGACTGCAGAGCGCCTCAAAGAGGCCGGGAGAGACTCATCTCCTGATTCTGATCGAAGCCTCCACGCCCGATGAAGAGCCGGCGCTCCAATCGCCTCCGTTAACGGAACGGGAACAGGTGGTGGTCCGACTTCTTTTTGACGGCAAGACGAACAAAGAGGTGGCGGTCTCGATGGGAATCAGCGAGCACACGGTGAAAGAGCATATGAAGCGGATCATGAAAAAACTTCGCGTCGCCAATCGGGCCGGGATCGTTGCGCACTTCGCCCACTACCGTCCCGACCATCCCCCGAGAGCGGGAGCCGTTCAAAATGGAGCCGCACTTTAAAAGCCGACAACCCCTCACGCGCCGCGTTTTTTTAAAATATCTGATGGCGCAGGGGGTCGCCTGCCTCCATGAACCAACGCCGCTTCAAAGTGGGGAGAGAACGCCTTGGCCTGAAGGAGCCGCTTGGTCCGTAGAAGGTCGCGATCTTTTTATCTTCCGCGCGGGGAAAAAAGCGGAGCCGATCACCTTCCTCGACTCCGTCCATTGGCAGGCGCTGATCCAACCGGCGCCGGTCTCGAAACGACGCTCCCTCTTCCTGCTGTCGGCGGAATTCTGCCAATCGATTCTTTCAACACGTCTCCCGCTGTTTGAACATCTGACCTTTTCACCGCAGATGAAACCGCCTAACTTTTAGGAAACGGCAACTCTCCCCCGACGATTTTCTTCTTTGAACCGGGACTTCCCGAAGGGGGACTTTGTGAAGGAGCGCCGAAGCGTATCTCCTCCTGTCGCTGCCAGGGCCAGCGCCCGTCCAGCTCTAATTGCAACGCCATGCTGAGGAAGGTTCGAATCAAAACGATCAATCCGAGAACAATGACATTCTCCATCGTCGGCGCCACGACCACCGTGCGGATGATATCGCCGGCCACCAGGAACTCCAGCCCCAAGAGAATCGCCCGTCCCAAATCTTGCCGATAAACTCGATAGGAGCGGCCGGATTCCCCTTGCCGTCGGAAGAGAAAACGACCGGTGGCAACCAGCGCTCCGATCACTACAATAAAAACTCCCGCCGCATCCACCCCCATTCCGATGATTGCCATGAGATCACGAAAGCGATCCATTCCATCTCCATAGAATAAATCAAAGGAACCCCGTCGGCGAGTCCGGACGAAGCCCCTTATCAGTATGCTAGAAAATCCTGCTTTGAGAAGTCAATGTCTCTGATTCTGTCAGAACGATTTCTTCAGAAAATCGGCCAGAATCTTCGCGGTGTGCGAGCGGGTGCGCGCCACTTTTTCCGGCGGCCCTGCGGCCACGATCTCTCCGCCGCCGTCGCCCCCCTCCGGTCCAAGATCGATCAGCCAGTCGGCTTCGGCGATAACATCGAGATTGTGCTCAATCAGGACAACGGTGTTCCCCGCCGCCACCAGTCGGTGCAGCACCCGAATCAGCTTCTCCACGTCGGCCATGTGCAGGCCGATCGTCGGCTCGTCTAAGACGTAAAGGGAATGAGAAAAGAGGGCCGATTCGGCTTCCACCGGCTTTGCTTTGGCAAGCTCCGTGACCAGCTTGATCCGTTGCGCCTCTCCGCCGGAGAGGGTCGGGCTCTGCTGGCCCAAGGTAAGATAGCCGAGGCCGACATCCTGAAGCAAGCGGAGGGCATGATGAATCCGGGAGTGGGCGGTGAAGAATTCGGCCGCTTCGTCGACGCTCATCGCAAGAACTTCGGAGATCGTCTTTTCTTTGAAGCGGACCAGCAGCGCTTCCGGGGTAAAGCGTGCGCCCCCGCAGACCTCGCAGGCGACCGTCACATCGGGGAGAAAACTCATCTCAATCTTCCGCGCCCCCTGTCCCTCGCACGCCTCGCAGCGCCCTCCTTTGACGTTGAAGGAAAACCGGCTCGGACCGTAGCCGCGCATCCGCGCTTCCGGCGTGGCGGCAAAGAGACGACGGATCTCATCCCAGAACCCGACATAGGTGGCCGGACAAGAGCGGGGCGTTTTTCCGATCGGGGTTTGATCGACTTCGAGGATGTTGCGCACCGACTCCCAGCCGCGGATCTCATCGCATCCGATGAGACCGGCTGATCCGCGGCCGCGTCTTCCGGCAAGGAGATGCCGCAGATTATCATGCAGCACGCTTCGAACCAGGGTGCTCTTGCCGCTCCCGCTCACCCCGGTGACGCAGACCAGCCGCCGAAGCGGAATGTTCACCCGCAGGTTTTTTAGATTGTTCAGCCGCGCGCCCAGAATGTGCAACGCCGGCTCGCCCGCTTTGGGCGCCCCCCGCCGCTCGATCAATGGGTGATGGAGCGGATGGGCGAGAAATCGCCCGGTGACCGATTCGGGATGCCGCATCAGCTCCTTGACGGAGCCCTGGGCGACGACCCGGCCGCCGTTGCGGCCGGCGCCGGGACCCAGATCGACGACATGTTCGGCGCGGCGGATCGTCTCCTCATCATGTTCGACCACCACGACGGTATTCCCCTTTCTTTCGAGTTCGTGCAACGTATCGAGCAGAAGGCGGTTGTCGCGCGGGTGCAGGCCGATCGTCGGCTCATCGAGGATGTAGCAGACGCCGCGCAGATTCGATCCGAGCTGCGAGGCCAGTCGAATCCGCTGCGCCTCGCCGCCGGAGAGGGTCGGCGCCGCCCGATCTAGCGAGAGATAGCCGAGACCGACCTGCTTCAGGAACGCCAAGCGCGATCGGATCTCCGCCAACAGATCGCGCGCGATCTCGGCCTCGCGTCCCCGCAGCTTCAATTTCCGGAAGAAGCTCTCCGCCCCTTCGACCGGCAGCGCCGCCATCTGCGCAATGCTTTGATCGCGGAATCGGACGGCGAGCGCCTCCGGGCAAAGCCGCTTCCCCTGACAGTCGGGACAGGTCGCCTCTTCCCCCTCCCACCAAGCGTTCCACCAGATCTCCTCGCCGCTCTGCTCTTCATTGAATCCCGGCAGGACTACCCCCGTTCCATAGCAGCGCTCGCACCAGCCGTGCTTCGAGTTATAGGAGAAAAGGCGGGGATCAAGCTCAGCGAAGCTGCGGCCGCAGCGCGGGCAGGCGCGCTTGACCGAGAAGATCTTTTCGGAGGGGGCGATCTGCACAACCCCTTTCCCGAAGTCCAGCGCCCGCGCCAGCAGCGCCCGCAGTTCGGCTTCTGCCGAAGGGTGGACCTTGATCTCGCCGATCGGCAATTCGATATTGTGCTCTTTGAATCGATCGAGCCGCGGCCAGGGAGTGGTCGGCGTCAGGACCCCGTCGACCCGCAGATGGGTGAATCCTTTCGCCTCCGCCCACTTGGCCAGATCGGTATAATATCCTTTGCGGCCGACGACAAGCGGCGCGAGCAGCGCGATCTTCCGGCCCCGCTCGTCGCGCATCAACCGGGCAAGGATCGCCTCCGGGGTCTGCTGCTCGATCTCGATTTCACAGTCGGGGCAGAATTGCGTGCCGAGCTTCACGAAGAGGAGTCTTAAGAAATGATAGATCTCGGTCATCGTCGCGACGGTGCTCTTTCTTCCGCCGCGGCTGGTCCGCTGCTCGATCGCCACCGTCGGGGGGATGCCGAAGATCGCATCAACGTCGGGCCGGGACGACGGCTGGACGAACTGCCGCGCGTAAGCGTTGAGCGATTCGAGATAACGCCGCTGCCCCTCTCCGAAGAGAATATCGAAAGCGAGCGTGCTCTTGCCGCTCCCGCTCACCCCGGTGATCACAGTGAACCGATCGCGCGGGATTTCTACATCGACCCCCTTCAGGTTATGCTCTCTCGCATTGTGGATCCGGATGATTTCTTTGTTCTCCGCATTCTTCGCCCGTCGCGCCGGACGCTCGATTGACAGGATGTTCCCCATCGCCTGCGCATACTCCCGAAGGGCGGCGCCGGTATGGCTTCGGTCGCACTTGGCCACCTCCTCGGGCGTTCCGACGCAGATGATCTCCCCGCCGGCTTCCCCCCCTTCGGGGCCGAGATCGATGATCCAATCGGCGGCGCGGATCACATCGAGATTGTGCTCGATCACCACCAGCGAGTGCCCCTCGGCCAGCAGCCGCCGAAACGCGCCGAGAAGCTTGGCGATGTCATGGAAGTGAAGGCCGGTCGTCGGCTCATCGAAGAGAAAGAGAAGGCCTGTCTCGCCCACTTTCCTGCCGTGCGCCTCCGCGAGAAACCCGGCGAGCTTCAACCGCTGCGCCTCACCGCCGCTTAAGGTAGGAACCGGCTGGCCGAGACGCAAATAGTCGAGCCCGACGGCCTGAAGCGGCTCCAGCATCCGGACCACCTCCGCCTCGTCGGAGAAAAAGGCAAGCGCTTCGGAGATGGTCATGTCGAGCACGTCGGCGATCGATTTCGGAGATCCCTTTGAGACATCCGAGGGAGCCAGCCTTACTTCCAGCACTTCGGAGCGGTAGCGGCGGCCGTTGCAGTCGGGACAGCGCAGATAAACGTCGCTCAAGAACTGCATCTCCACATGCTCGAAACCGCAGCCGGAGCAGGTCGGACAACGTCCCGTTCCGGAATTGAAGCTGAAAGTTGCGGCGGTGTAACCTCGCTCGCGGGAGAGCGGCTCGGCGGCGAAGGCTTTTCGAATCGCGTCAAATGCGCCGACATAGCTCGCCGGATTGGAGCGGGTCGTTCGCCCGATCGGCGACTGATCGACAAGGACCACATCTCGGATCGCTTCATGACCGCGGATCGCCCGATGCCGGCCGGCCGCTTCGGTCGGCTTTCCTTTGATTTTGCGCAGCGCCCGATAACAGACACCCTGCAGCAGCGTCGACTTTCCCGACCCGCTCACCCCGGTCAGGCCGACCAGACGCTGCAGCGGGATCTTCACATCAACATTCTTCAAATTATTTTCGGAGGCGCCGAGGATCTCAAGCGAGGCGGTCGCCGGCGGCGGTGGGATTTGATCTTCCGGCGTCACGGCGCGTCTTCCGGTGAGGTAGTCGGCGGTCAGGGAGCGGCGCGCTCGCAGGAGCTGTCCCGGTGTCCCGAAGAAAACCACCTCCCCTCCCCGCTCGCCCGGACCCGGCCCGAGATCGAGAATCCGGTCGGCGGCGAGCATCACCTGCGGATCGTGCTCGACGACGATCAGCGAATTGCCGGCCTCCCGAAGGCGATGGAGCACGCCGATAACCCGCTGCATGTCGCGCGGATGAAGCCCGATGCTCGGCTCATCGAGGACGAAGAGGGTGTTGACAAGGGAGGTGCCGAGCGCCGTCGTCAGATTGATCCGCTGGACTTCGCCGCCGGAGAGGGTCCGCGACTGCCGGTCAAGCGTCAGATAGCCAAGCCCCACCTCGACGAGGTAGCGCAGGCGGGTTTGAATTTCACGCAGGAGCAGATCGGTCGCGTCGTCCAGCGGCGCCGGAAGATGCAGCTGATTAAAAAAGTCGGCGCAACGCGTAATCGGGAGGAGCATGACATCGTGGATCGTCAGCCCCGGCAGCGCGGCGAACGTCGCATCTTCGAGCGCAATTCCTGCGGGCTTAAACCGACGCTCGGATGCGAGGAGCCGATCGGCATCATCTCGTGTGCCGAGCCGCCAGAGGAGTGCATCAGGCTTCAACCGGGCGCCGAGGCAATCGCCGCAAGGAAGATAAGCCCGGTATTTGGAGAGGAGAACCCGGATGTGCATCTTGTAGCTCTTCGTCTCCAGCCATCGGAAGAACCGGCGCACGCCATACCACTTCTTCTCTTCCCACGACCCTTCCCCTTCAAGAACCCACTGCTTCTGCTCCTCGCTCAGCCCGCGCCAGGGAATGTCGATCGGGATACCGCGACGGCGCGCAAATCGAATCAGGTCATCCTGACACTCGCGATAGCTTTCGGTCTGCCAGGGACGGACCGCCCCTTGCGCGAGGCTCTTCCCTTCATCCGGAATGACGAGGCCGTCGTCGATCCCCATCGTCCGGCCGAAGCCGCGGCAGCGCTCGCAGGCGCCGATCGGAGAGTTAAACGAAAAGAGACTTGGAATCGGATCGCGATAGGCAATGTCGCAATCGGCGCAGTGGAAGTCGGAGGAAAAGCGCCGCGGCGCGCCGGCCTGACCCGCCTCATCCAGCGGATAGACCGAGACGCGCCCTCGCCCCTGGCGGAGGGAGATTTCCAGCGCCTCGACGAGACGGGGCCGACGATCGGGGGTCAGCTTCACCCGATCGGAGATCACCTCCAGCAGCGCCCCTTCCTCCCGATGAATCCGCGTGTAACCCTGGCCGGCGAGCAGGCTCTTCATCTCCTCGGCCGAGAATTTCTCCGGGATCGGTACGGGAAAGATGATCAAAGCGGCCGCGCCGCTCATCTCTTTTGCAAGGAGTTCCTCCGCGATGCTGTCGGGGGTATCGCGTCGGACGACCCGACCGCAGCCTCTACAGTAGAGCCGGGCGGCGCGGGCAAAGAGGAGCTTGAGATGATCATTGAGCTCCGTCATCGTCCCGACCGTGGAGCGGGAGGTCCGGACCGGATTGGTCTGATCGATCGCGATCGCCGGGGGAATCCCCTCAATCCGATCGGTCCGGGGCTTATCCATCCGGTCGAGAAACTGACGCGCATAGGGGGAGAAGGTCTCGACATAGCGACGCTGCCCCTCGGCATAAATCGTATCGAACGCGAGCGACGACTTTCCCGAGCCGCTCACCCCGGTCACCACAATCAGCTCATGGAGCGGAAGCTCCAGATCGAGCCCTTTCAGATTGTTCTGCCGGGCCCCTTTGATCGAGATTGCATCATTCGACATCACTGATCATCCCATACTATCGATGAAAAACGGCGCGCCGCGCCGGACAAAGCTGGCATTTTAACACGATTTCAAAAATGGAGGCATGAGGAAGAATGGGAGGGAAAAACAGGGCCAATCCAGTAAAAGGAGTCACCTCAACGAGGAGAATACAATGATTTTTTCAGAGTTGCAACCCTCTCTTCTCGTTACCGATCGATGAGGAGCATCTCCGTGGTGGTCCGTTGCGGGGTCTCGATGGTCACGGAGAAATCCCCGGCCGGTAAATCTCGGATCATCACCTTGACCCCGGCGGGCGCCGTTTTTCTTTTGCACTCGATACTCTTCGGGAGGCCCCGCTCCTGCGGTTTGAGGGTGACGAAGATTTTTCTGCCTTGAACATGGACCTCTCCGTCGATTTCATCGCAAGGGGTTGGAAGGGAGACCGGCTCGGTAATGACAATGGCGGTCCCAACGGTCCACATCCGAGAAGCGACCGCCCCCTTTTCAGCGGTCACCATCTCAAGCGTAAAGGTGAATTTCGATGTATCTAAGGCATTGGATTCCGAACCGGAAAGCAATATGAGAGCAATTGATGAAAGGAGGAGGACACGGTTCTGTTTCCCCGGAGTTCGCAACACCATCCCTGACCTCCCGAACGCCCTTAATTGCAGAAAGGATTCTTCCACTATACCCAAACTCGGAGGAAGAAGGCAAATCGATCTTTTTCAGACGCTGCTCCCCTTTGACCTTCTCTTTAAGAATAATACCCGTTGGTACTATTGACTCATCGCCATGATGACCCCTTATACTGAGGATAGAGAGATTCATTCATTAGAGGCGTAAGAGAGTGGCCTGCGCTCGCCTTGAAAATCTTAAAATAAGGCAGATGCAATGAATCATACAAACATAATGTGGACCATTATTAATATGGGAGGAAATGATGAAGTGTAAAGATGTGATGACACCGAATCCCCGATATTGTTCACCCCAAGACAGATCGATTGAACCGGCCAAGATCATGCGGGATGAAGATGTCGGGATCGTACCGATTGCCGACGAAGATAAAAAGCTTCTGGGGGTGGTCACCGATCGCGACCTCTGCCTCGCCGTGGTCGCAGAAGGAAAAAACCCACAGGAGGTCAAGGTCTCCGACACGATGACCGAAAAGGGAGAGCTGGTAACCTGCCAGCCGGAGGATGACATTGAGAAAGCCGTGTCGTTGATGCAGGAGAATCAAGTCCGGCGCATTCCGGTCGTCGATGATCAAAATCGCATTGTCGGAATGATCGCCCAGGCCGATATTGCTCTGAAAATGCAGAAACCAGAGAAGGTGTCCGAAACGGTCGAAGAGATTTCCAAACCGTCGAAGGCAGCGTGAGAAAGGCAGACGATCTGTTTTTTCAAAACGAGGGTGCGGAAGATGCTCTCCGCACCCTTCGGCTCTTTCTTATTCTCTAAGCCGCTCTCTGTTTTCTCCAAAAAGCGACTCCAATTAACCCCAGCCCGATCAGAATGAGCGGTTTCGGTTCTGGAACCGTGGCGGTTCGGGCGTCAACTTGGAACGTTCCGGAAATCGGAGGTCGATTCTCATCTAAATTAAGTTGAATTGCTGGATTGACCCCGTGCTCTGACCCAGAGGTGGCGAGGAGCCTTGATCCTCCGCCGAGCTCGCGATAGAGAAGATGTCCGACCTCACTCCCCTTACAAACCTGCTTCCAAACACCGAGACAAGAATCCGATACGTCTAGGGTTGTCGGATTGGATTGGAATCGCAATTTGTTCAATCCACCGGAGGCAGACCCTCCGGCCCAGGCATTCGCCTCATCCCAGGTCATCAGGTCTTCTGCATCGATCATGTTGGAGCGCTTTGCAAATCTTGCATCGGCCTTGCGATCTCTATCGTCCGTCGGCCCTTTCCCCTGCTCGATCAGAAGGGCATCGGCCCGACCAAGAAACACCACCAATAAACCACCAATGATTAATATTCTAAATATCCCCCTCATCTTTCCCCCCTACTTTTCGAATAGGACCGGCTCGCCTTCTTTCTGATATGTTTTCCAGCTTACAGATTGCCTTCAACCTGAGAACAAATGAAATCAACGCAACAACGATGCAATGCCTATTCCAAGGGGCACGCCGCTTGATTCATGACAAATCAACTGTCCAGCTTGACTCTTTTCAGGTATGCTCAATCGGGAGGGTGAAAAGAAATACATCTAGAATGCACCAGAATGTGCATTTTGTGATACATTCTTCATACATTGGTTCTCGCGGATCAGCCGAGATTGAGGCGGAATGATGAAGCACGAATTTAATGAACAGGAAAAAAGGGTAAGCGAAAAAACGAAGAGACAGAGCCAAGTTCACCGATGGTTGGAACCAAAAGGGAGCGTTTTAGACTGCTTGCCCGGAGTGAAACTCCCGGACCGCCACCCCTTCGACCCCCAATTTGACCAAGCCGTCGATGTCAAGCTTCACCTCGGCTTGATGAATGGCCTCCAGGCGCGCGCGGACGGCGGGGTGCGGCGGGATAAAGAGGCGGCAGCAGTCTTGATCGGGCTGGATCGAGATCGGATAGGTCCCGATCTCTTGGGCGACGGCGATGATTTCATCTTTGTTGAAGCCGATGAGCGGACGAAGGATCGGCAACTCGGCGACCTCTTGAATCACCGCAAGGTTCTCCAGCGTCTGCGAGGCAACCTGTCCGACGCTCTCGCCGGTCAACAATGCCTTGGCCCGCTCCCGATGCGCCAGCGCTTGAGCGATCCGGACCATGAATCGGCGGTAGAGGACCACCCGAAGCGCCGGGGGGGCGCCGACGACGATGTGGCGCTGAACCTCTCCGAAGGGAACGGCATAAAGACGGGAGTCAAATTGATACGCGGTCAGATGTTCCACCAGCTCCTCCGCCTTCTCCCAGGAGGCCTTGGTGACAAGAGGATAGCTGTGGAAGTGAACGAAGGAGACGGTACATCCCCGCTTCATCATCAGGTAAGAGGCAACCGGAGAATCGATGCCGCCGGAGATCAACGCAGTGATCGGGCCCGACACACCGACCGGGAGTCCGCCGGGTCCTCTATGTTTTTCAGTATAGATCAGCGCTTCTCTCGGCAGGATTTCGATGTGAAAGGTTCGCTCCGGCTGTTCCAGATCAACCCGCGCGCCGCTCTTCTCCTGAACGAAGCGGCCGAGCCGCTCATTGATCTCCTGGGAGCGGAGCGGATAGCTTTTATCTCCGCGACGGGCCGACATCCGAAAGCTGGCGAACGGTTTTTCGGGAATCAGCGCGGCGATCGTCTCCTCGATCTCCTCATAGCGGGTGGAGCGGCGCCAGGCAGGCGAATAATTGGCGATTCCGAAGATCGACCGGAGGCGCGCCACGATCTCCTCTGCATTCGCCCCCTCTTCCAAGAAGAGAATGATCCTCCCCCGCGGCGCGACAATTTTTTGAACGCCGAGGCGCGCGGTCGCCCTCTGAATATTCTCGATCAGCTGACGGACGAAGAGAGGGCGATTGTCCCCCTTGAGGGCGATCTCATGGTAATGAACAACCAGGCTGTTGGGCGGCATTGCGGACATAGGGAGGTATCATAACACGAGAGACACCTGAAAACCAGATAAGGATTCAGGAGTTGAGGAGACGAAAGAACATTCGCAGCCTATTTGGACGATTGAGTCTTTCGAGACGGGGAGACGGCCTACGTGCCGGGATCTTGATCGGGTCGAATCGCAGCGCGGCACTGCGGGCAAATACTATGCGAGAACCTCGCGTCCGAATGCTGCGCCACATACTTCTCCAGCTGCTCCCAATATCCGTCGTCTTGGCGGACCCTCTTGCACCAGGCACAGATCGACAAAAAACCTTGCAGTTTTTTGATCATATCGAAGGCCTGTTGGAGTTGGTGAATGGCCCGTCGTTGTTCCAGTTGAACGATGATCTGACGGGCCAAAACCTCCAGTGCAAGTTTCTGATCGGCGCTGAGGGAGCGCGGAACATGGTCGATGACGCAGAGGGTGCCGACCGCATAGCCTGTCGGCGTAATGAGCGGCGCCGCCGCGTAGAATCGGATGTGCGGCGGTTCGACGACGAGCGGATGGCCCGCAAAGCGCTCGTCCGAGTGGGAGTCCGGCACCATGAAGACACTGCTTTGTTTGATTGCATGACCGCAGAAAGCGTGAGGGAAAGGGGCCTCCTGAGCATCCAGGCCGACATGCGACTTGAAGAAGAGACGGTCGGCGTCGACCAGACTCATCAATGCGATCGGGGTGCTGCAGACGCGCGAGGCAAGATGGGTGATCTCGTCAAAGCGCGCCTCGGGACCGGTATCCAACACCAGATACTCCCGAAGCACGCGAAGCCGCGCTTCCTCTGTTGTTATTGAAGACGGGTCGAGTCCGTCGGATTGCATTCCGATCTGCTCACTGTTCAGGCATTCATCCACTTCGTTATTACTCCTCGCTACACCGCCGTTTAAAAATGATGCTGTAGGTATACACCCTTCGGCGGAGAATTTCAAGCTCACTCGACTCCCACTGAACTAAGCCCTCAACGTTCTCTGCGGCACCTCTCGCCCCTCTTCCAGATCGAGCAGATCGATCCAGCTCGTGATATCGGTCCGGTTCGGAGCCACCCGCTCGCGCGTCTTGAGAAATCGCTGACGGCTCTCCTCGTTTTGCGGCGTTCGGCTCAGAAACTCTCTGTTCCAGGCGTCGATCTGCTCCGGGGTATGGATCTTGGCGTTGCGCCGGATCCATTCAACGACTCCCGAGTCGTCCTGCTCGGTCGCCGTCCGGAGGAACGCATCGGCATTCACACCGAGGAACTCAAGGAGCCCTTGATCGAGCGGACAGGGATAGATGTACTCTCCCAATCTGCCGGCCGCTTTCGCCCGCGCTTTGTCGGTCATTCGGGCCAGGTGGGCATAACCGCCGAGCTTTTCATGGGGACTTCTCGGAAACTGCTTCGTCAAATCCAGTGCGCTTACCTTCATCATTCTCACCTCCCAAGGGTTGTCGGTTTTTTAGTTTAGCGTATCTCGTCCTCCTCTTCAACGGACATGTTCCGACCGGCTCTCTTGCAGGATAGGTGCCCGCCGCACTCCCACAAACAGCGATCATCCGAACGGGTTAATTGTCCCCCCGCCGCACTTCTCTATACAATTTCTTTATTGAGGTCCGAAAAGTGGAGCGAGAAGAAAAATGAAACCGCCGATCGGCAAAAAACGATGGGCCATCTCGGAGGGGTATATCCCCGGATGGAGTCATGGTCCGGAGCCGCAGATGACCAGCCATGAGACCGCCTGCCTTCTCAACACAACCGATGAAGAAGCGCACGTCGAGATCACGATCTATTTCAGCGATCGGGAGCCGGTCGGCCCCTATCGCGTTACGGTTCCTGCGCGGCGCACCCGGCATATTCGCTTTAATGATCTGAAAAGCCCCGAACCGATTCCACACGAAACCGACTATGCCAGCGTGATCGAGTCGGACGTCCCGATCGTCGTCCAGCACACCCGGCTCGACTCCCGCCAGGCCGCAAACGCATTGATTACGACCATTGCATATGCCAGCAACGATTAACCGACTGTGTAAGGAGGAACACTCATGGGCGAAACGGTCAGCGACTTTCTGGTTCAGAGACTACTCGACTGGGATATCAAACGGATCTACGGCTTTCCCGGCGATGGCATCAATGGCATCATGGGGGCGCTCAACCGCGCGGGGGACCGGCCGGAGTTCGTCCAGGTTCGCCATGAGGAGATGGCCGCCTTCATGGCCTGCGCCCATGCCAAGTTCACCGGCGAGATCGGCGTCTGCCTCGCTACCTCGGGGCCGGGCGCGATCCATCTTTTAAATGGTCTCTACGACGCCCAACTCGATCATCAGCCGGTGCTCGCGATTGTGGGACAGCAGGCGCGCAGCTCCCTCGGCGGCCACTATCAACAGGAGGTCGACCTGACGACCCTCTTCAAAGATGTTGCGCATGAATACGTTCACATGGCCACCGTGCCGGCTCAGGTCCGGCAGTTGGTCGACCGCGCGATCCGAATCGCCCTCTCCCAACGGATGGTCACCTGCATCATCCTTCCCAATGATCTTCAAGAGCTGCCGATGGAGCCGCCGGAGCGGAAGCATGGGTTTATTTTTACCGGGGTCGGCTACGCGGACCCACGGATCGTTCCGAAGGAGGACGACCTTCGCCGCGCGGCGAACGTCCTCAACGAGGGGAGCCGTGTAGCGATCTTGATCGGCGCCGGCGCAATGCGGGCCGCCGACGAGGTGTTAGAGGTCGCCGACCTTTTAGGGGCCGGCGTGGCGAAAGCGCTGCTCGGCAAAGCGGCCCTGCCGGACGACCTTCCCTTCGTCACCGGATCGATCGGACTGCTCGGCACCCGGCCGAGTTGGGAGATGATGATGAATTGCGACACCCTCCTGATGATCGGAAGCCGATTCCCCTACTCCGAGTTTCTGCCGAAGGAAGGTCAAGCGCGCGGGGTCCAGATCGACATTGACGGGCGGATGCTGAGCATGCGTTATCCGATGGAGGTGAATCTCGTCGGCGACAGCAAGGAGACCCTCCGGGCGCTGATCCCCTATCTGAACCGAAAAAGCGATCGCTCCTGGCGCGAGGCGATCGAAGCGAGCGTCGCCGACTGGTGGAAGGTCTTGGAGGCGCGCGCCATGATCAATGCCAACCCGCTCAACCCGCAACGGGTCGTTTGGGAGCTCTCTCCCCGCCTTCCGGACAATTGCATCATCGCCTGCGATACCGGATCGGTCACCAACTGGTACGCCCGCGACATCAAAATCCGCCGCGGGATGATGGCCTCGGTCTCCGGCAATCTCGCCACGATGGGACCGGGGATGCCCTACGCCATCGCCGCCAAATTCGCCTTCCCCGACCGGCCGGTCTTCGCGCTGATCGGCGACGGCGCGATGCAGATGAACGGCATGAACGAGCTGATCACCGTCGCCAAATATTGGAAGCTCTGGCGCAACCCGCAGTTGGTCGTTCTGGT
>Ga0209810_1001387_pt1 | contig 36918 bp, 32 predicted proteins | sample Coa_R1_7_FD_187159 | JGI IMG/M metagenome (GOLD analysis project Ga0209810, IMG submission 187159) | Surface soil microbial communities from Centralia Pennsylvania, which are recovering from an underground coalmine fire - Coalmine... | ecosystem: Environmental > Terrestrial > Soil > Unclassified... | reverse complement strand
CAACCAATCCCGGACATCCGGCGGCAACAAGAACCCCTGCTCACGACCACTTTCAATGAAGTTCTGCGGCATTTCCGAATCCCACCGAACGCCCCGGACAGAACCCCTTTATGCGACAGCCTCCGCGGAAAGCGCGTCTCGCCCGCACGATCGCTTCCACACGCACGGAGCTGCGGAGGCGCCGTCCGAACGTTGGCCCTGGATGCCTGGTGCGGTGTCGAGGGGCTCATCCGGCTGGATTGCCGGCCCTGGGGGGGCCGGTCGCGACGCGACAACCGCTCACGCCGTCCGCGGATGTCTCTGGTCGCGGGTACTACTCGTCGTAATGCGGGCATCCAAGCCCGCATCCCGCCGAGCAGTGTTTGACCTCCAGGACGAGACCAATCGGTGGAACAGATTTTGAGTTCCCGGGGAGCTTTAGCCGCGACCGAAGATAGACTCTGTCTATCATGGCCGAGGAGAAGACGTTCAGCCTGTCCGATGCGGCGCGCAGGCTCGGCGTTCCGCAGCATCGGTTGATCCACCTTTGCGAGAAGGGCGTCGTCGTCCCGGATGTCCACGATGCGACCGGCAGAGGCTCCAGTCGCGTCTTCTCCACAGACAACGTCCTGGAGCTCGCGGTTGCGCTCCGGCTACGGGAGATGATGCTTCCGGTCACGACCGCAGGCGCTGTAGTTCACGTGCTCCGCGCGTTCGGGGAACGACTTAGTAGAGATCTCCCCCACTCGTCGCTGACTGAGAGCCTTCGCGACAAACGGGCGCCCGACCTCCGGGTGATCATCAGCGACGGACAGACGATCTACTTCTCGGTCGGGATGCCAGATCAGAAACCTAAGCTGTTCGGCGGGATTCCGCTCGACCACCTGTCCGGCAATGGAAGCGGCTTCCGCGGACAGATTGACGCCGTGCGGTCGGCTGCGTCGAGCGCGCTAGGAGGACCCGAGCCAAGTCGGTTCGCGCGGCTCGAGATCAGCATCACGGCGATCGCGAGAGACCTCCGGATCCAGTGACCTTTCCGTCCGATGCTGATGATAGACAATGTCTATCATCATGTTGGCGCGGGAGATTGAAAGAGTTGATCAAGGCCAGGCATGCGAAGCAGCGCTTGACCCGAACGCCCGCGCCTCCTTGATCACATCGCTGCTGAGCTTGCCGAGGAATACGTCCGTCTGATGGAGGCAGCAGCGGAGGAAGGGGCAGACGGAGACGCAATCGAAGGAGAGGAGGGATGACTGCAGCCATCTACGCCCGCTACAGCTCGGAAAACCAGCGACCGGAAAGCATCGACGACCAGGTGTCCGCCTGCCGGAAGCTGGCAAAGGTCCAGTTGCTGACCGTCCCCGATGAGCACATCTATGCGGACCAGGCGCAGTCAGGCGCGCGGTCCGATCGCCCTGCCCTGGCTGCGTTTATGACGGCCGCCCGCGCTGGCGAGTTCCAAGTGGTGCTTGTAGACGACCTCTCGCGCCTCGCGCGGGACAACCACCTGATGCTCTCGATCATCGCCGAGCTTCACTTCGAGGGCATTCGCGTGATCTCGGTTGCCGACGGGCTCGACAGCACCGACGAGGAGTCGACACTGGCCATCCAGGTGCGCGGAATCTTTAACGAGCTCCAGCTCCGCGACCTAAAGAAGAAGACACTTCGGGGACAGATCGGGCAGAAGGAGCGCGGGTTCTTCGTGGGCGAGAAGACTTTCGGCTACCGCTCCGTGCCCGTTGGGGAGATGCGGATGGACAAGAAAGGCCGACCGCGGCCCGAGGGCTACAAGATGGAGATCGAGCCGAAGGAGGCCGCGATCGTCCTCCGGATCTTTACGTCCTACGCCGAGGGGATGCCGCTCACGAAGATCGTTAAGACGCTCAACGAGGAGAACGTGCCCGGAGCTATCCGATCAGCGAAGGGCTGGTCGCCGGCGACTATCAGCAGGATCCTCGACAACGAGAAATACGCCGGCCGCTGGATCTGGAATCGGACGGAGAGCCGAAGGGACCCGAAGACGGGCCGGCGGCGGCGCTTCGAGAAGCCCGAGTCAGAGTGGATCGTTCGAGAGGACAAGGAGCTTAGGATTGTCCCGGCGCAGCTGTGGGAGACGGTGCGGGAGCGCCGCAAGCAGATGCATCGCACCTGGCCTGGCGGCAACGGCAAGCGCGGCTTCTCCGGCGACCAAGGAAGCCGGCAGGACCACTTCCCGACACACCTGCTCGCTGGTGGAATGATCTGCGGCTGCTGCCGCGCCACGATCGCTCAGGTCAGCGGCAAGAGTGGCGGCTATTACGGCTGTCTCGCCGCCACGAAGGGCGCCTGCGAGAACAAGACGCTCGTGCGACGGACCCTCGCCGAGCAGGTCATCCTGGACGCCATCAAGGAGCGGATCTCCGAGCCCGAGCACGTCGCCTATGTCCTCCAGCGCGTCGAGGAGGAGATCGCGAAGCTTCGGTCCGACCTGCCGGACACACTGAAGATGAAGGAGGCCGAGCTGTCAGCCGAGCAGCGGCGGATGGCCAACTTCGTCGACTTCATCGGCGAAGGCCGTGGCAGCCAGGCGCTCGCCAAAGCTCTAGTCGAGACCGAGCGACGAGTCGCATCGCTCACCGCGGAGGTCGATGGCCTCCGCCGCAGTCGGGAGAAGGTCTTCCGCACTCCGCCGGTTGAGTGGATCAAGGACCGCCTCGCCAGCCTCCAGGAGATCCTCGAGCACCGTACGGCCAAGTCGGCTCAGGCGCTCCGGAACATCCTCGGACCGATCCGAATGGAGCTTGTCACGCCAGACATCGGCCGCCCCTTCTACCGAGCCCTCACGACCCTCGATGCCCTGGCCTTAACCGAAGCGGCCCCCGCTGGTGCGGAGGCCGGTTCGAATTCTTTGCAAAGGTGGAGACGCCGGGACTCGAACCCGGGTCCGCAGCCGCGTGAAAGGTGGCGTCTACGAGCGTAGCCGGCGCTCTGATCTCATCCTCGACTCGCCTCGCCGGCGGGGTTGTCGAGGACCAGCCCCGGAAGATGTCCTTGCAAAGGCCGGGGCGAGCCTTCGCAAGTAAGCCTGCTATCTGATCCCGGCGATCCCCGCCGCAGGCCAGCGGGGGCCGAGATGCTCACAGCTGCTTATCAGACAGCGGGAAGCATGAATTCGTGCGTGTCCGCACTTATTGTTTCCCGGGTGTTTTACGAGGCCTCCCGGGACCTCGACTCGCAACCACCCCCACGAACCGACCACGTCGAAGCCTGTCGTCCCCGGGGGTATGTGCACGATCGATTATAGGCCGGGATCGCGTATTCCCCGGTAGCCCGGGCCCTGACGCGGTAACGAAGGAGTTCATAAGAGCTGCCCGTCGACGCCTGCTGGCGTTGCCACAATGTCAGAAAAGGAACCGCCCGTTCTACGATCGAGAGCATGGCAACCAATCAGTGGCTAGAGGCTCCGCCTGAGCTTCCGACCCCGTACACGGGGGCGCGGCCGAGCGATGCGCTCGACCACGCGGGTCAGCTGCCGCCGCCGTTCGAGCCACCGAAGCCCTCACCCTGGAAGCGCACGATCGGTCCGATGCTCGCGGCGATTGCCGCGTTCCTCGCGAAGTTCAAGACGCTGATCCTGCTCCTGCCGAAGCTGAAGCTCCTGACGACCGCGGGAACGATGCTCGTCTCGATCGCGGCGTATGCGTGGCTGTGGGGCGTTCCGTTCGCCGCAGGGTTCGTTGCGTTGCTGCTGGTTCATGAGATGGGTCACGTGATCCAGCTCCGTCGCGAGGGGATCAAGGCGACCGCTCCCATGTTCATCCCGTTCCTCGGTGCGGTGATCAGCGCCCGCTCGCTCGGCGATAACGCGCTGGCCGAGGCCCGGGTCGGGCTCGCGGGACCGATCCTCGGCAGCGTCGGGTCGGCGGCCTGCATCTTGATCTGGCACGTGACGGGCAACGACATCTGGCGCGCACTCGCCTTCACCGGCTTCTTCCTGAACCTGTTCAACCTGCTGCCTGTGGTTCCACTCGACGGTGGCCGCGCGATGGCCGCGATGGCCCCGTGGATGTGGTTCGCCGGGTTCGCGGCGCTGATACCGCTGGTGTTCGTATTCGCGAACCCGCTCATGCTGATCATCCTGGTGTTTGCCGGCCTCGAGACGTTCAAGCGCTACAGGCTGCGCCGCCAGGGCGGCGAACAGCAGCGGGCGTACTACACGGTCAAGCCCGTCGACCGGGTCCTGGTCGCGGTGGTGTACCTGAGCCTGATCGCGTTGCTGGTCGTGGGTATGGACGCGACCTCGCTGCCGCGCACGTTCAGCTGAGCAACATCAGGGTCTACGGAGCGGGCGGCGGACGGCGCATCACGCGCGTCTCGTCATACCTGTCGCGGCGGCTCCACCAGGACGTGTAGGCGATCGCCAGCGCCAGCCCTACCAAGCCGACCACAAACAGGACCGTCCCCGTCGTCTGGATATCGATCCAGCTCGCATGGGCGGTCACTGCCCACCTCAGAATCGCGCCAAGCGCGATGAGAACAATCGCGGTGCCGATGGTCATGCATGGCCCTCTACCCGAAAACCGCGCTCCCGCACCAACAGTCTGGTACGCGTGCGTACCGAGGCCCCGGCGGGGGCCCGTACCGCGCGCTGCGCGCGCCGCCCGGGCCCGCGCCACGAAGCCCTCAGCGCCGCGCTTCGCGCAGCTCGCGCTGCACGTCGCGCGTCATTTCCCGCTTGCGGATCGTCTCCCGCTTGTCATAGAGATCCTTTCCGCGGGCCAGCGCGAGCTCGACCTTCGCCCGCGACCGCGGTCCGGCGAAATACACACGGGTGGGAACGAGCGTCAGCCCCCGTTCTCGCGTCTTACCGATCAGACGCTCGATCTCGGCGCGGTGCATGAGCAACTTCCGCGGCCTTTCCGGGTCGTGATTCTCACGCGACGCCGGACCGTATGGCGGGATATAGACGCCGTACAGCCACACCTCGCCGTCGCGGATCGCGGCGTAGGAGTCCTTGAGCTGCGCCTTGCCCTCGCGCAGTGCCTTGACCTCGGTGCCCCTCAGCACGATCCCGCACTCGTAGCGCTCGAGCAGGTTGAAGCGAAACATTGCCTGGCGGTTGGTGGCAACGTCGCCCGGGGCCGTCTTGCGCTTGCCCGCCTTCGCCATCAGCGTCCGCTCGATCCGTGATTGGGTGTGAACACGTGTCAATCCTCCCGCCCGGCGGGGATCAGGTCCACCCTCCCCCGCGGCGCGTCGATCGCATCGACCTGCACCGAGATCGCGTCACCGAGCCGAAGCGCTGCGCCCGGCCGAGTTCCGAGCAGCATCGTGCCGTCCTCGTTGAGCTCCCACCAGTCCCCGCGCATCCGCCGCACCGGCAGCATTCCCTCAAACGCCAGGTCCGCTCCGAAGGCCACGAACGCCCCCGACCCCACAAGCCCCACGACCTCGCCGTCGAACGGCTGCTCGGGTCCTGACGCCAACAGCACGCGCTGGAGTAGGAAACATCGCGCCACGTCGTCCGCGCTCCGCTCGATCGCCATCGCCTCGCGCTCGCGCGCCGACATCCATGGCCCCGCGGACGCCACCCACGCTCCATCCGGGGGCACGCCTCCCGCGATCACCGACAGCAGCGCTCTGTGGCAGATCAGATCCGGATAGCGCCGGATCGGCGAGGTGAAGTGGCAGTAACGGGGCGACTGGAGTCCTGCGTGGCCCAGGTTCCGGGGGTCGTAGTAGGCCTGCTTGAGCGATCGCAGCACTAGGCTTCTCAGCCCGATGGCGCCCCTGCCCGTCCGTGCGACCCAGCCGTCTAGGAGCTGTGACGCCTCGCCCACCAGCTCGGCGGCCTGCTGCGGCGTGATGTGCTCGGGTACCGGCGGCGTCGGCACCCCCAACGACTCCAGCTGCTCGATCAGCCGTAGCGCTGCGATCGGGTCGGGCCGCTCGTGCACGCGGTACAGCGTCGGCACGTGGCGAGACTCGAGCAGCCCCGCGACCTGCTCGTTGGCCGCGATCATCAGGTGCTCAATCAGCCGGTGCGACTCGGTTTGCGCTTCGGGCCTCACGGCCGTCACGTTCCCCTGGCGGTCGAAGGTGAAGTCGGGCTCAAGTGAGTCCAGCACGAGCGCGGCGCGAGTGCTGCGCCGCTGCGCGAGGGCCGCGGCAGCGGCGCGTGCGGCGGCGAGCGCGGATCCCCACGGCTCGCGCGCTGCATCGCTCCCGCCGAAGATCCGATCCACACGACCATAGTCCAGTCGCTCGTCGGACCGGATGACCGACCGATGAAAAGCCGCGCGGTGAACGGCGTTATCGCGGATGAACATCTCAATGCTGACCGCAAGGCGCTCCTGGCCGGGGACCAAGGAGCAGGCGTTGTTCGACAGTGCCTCGGGCAACATCGCCTCAACCGCGCCCGGCACGTACACGCTCGTGCCGCGACGGTAGGCCTCCCGGTCGGTCAGCGATCGAGAGTCGACGTACACCGAGACGTCAGCGATGTGCACCCACACGCGCCACCCGCCGTCCTGCGCATCGGCCGAGACCGCATCGTCGAAGTCCCGCGCGCCGGCCGGGTCGATCGTGAACGTGGGCAGCTCGCGCAGGTCGCGCCGCCCACCCTCCGCGGCGGCGGAGTATCCACCGTTCGTAGTGGCCCTCGCCGCCGCCTCCCGCGCCTCGTGCTCGACCGCGGGATCAAATGCCCGCCGCAGCCCGCGATCGACCATCAGCGCTTCGATCACATCCCGCGCGACATCCGGCCGACCGAGCCGGCGGACGATCGTGGCCCGCGAAGCGCCGCGGCGATTCCGGCGTCCCTCGCCGGCGCGCACGACCACGAGGTCACCGACTGCTGCGTCGCGATCACGTGTCACCACCAACCTCGGCCCTGGTCCGAAGAACGGCTCCGCGACGAAGAACTTCCCGCGCCGCTGGAGCAGCGCGACGCGGCCGTCGCCGGTGAGGCCCCTGGCCGAGGGGCTCAATGGACTTCGGAGAAGACGACGCGCTCGGCGGCGATCAGCGCCTCATCCCGCCCCGTATGCGGGTTGTCGACCGCGTAGACGTTGGGCCGGATGCCGGCGCCTTCGCGCACGCCGCCGCCTCCAAGGTTGTGGCCGCTCGGCGTAAAGTACTCCCCGACGGTGATATCGAGGGCGCCGCCGTTGGAGAGCGGCTGGATCTCCTGGAAGACGCCCTTCCCGTAGGTCTGCGTGCCGACGACCAGCGCGCGGTGGCGATCCTGGAGCGCGCCGGTGACGATCTCGGCAGCCGAGGCGGTGCCGCGATCGACTAGCACCACGAGCGGAATCGTGGTGGGGATCGCACCGCCCTTGGCGGTGTACACCTGGCGTGGCTGGCTGCGTCCGGCGGTGGAGACGATCGTCCCGTCGGGGACGAAGATGCTCGCGACGTTGACGGCCTCGTCGAGCAGGCCGCCGCCGTTCTCACGCAGATCGAGGATCAGCGCGCGCGCGCCCTGCTGGCGGACCTTGTTGACCTGATCGCGCAGCTCCGCGCCTGAGCCGTCGGTGAAGCTCGTCAGCTCCAGATCACCGAGCTTGACCCCGCGATAGGTGACGACCGTGCCCATCGCCACCGGGATCACCAGGTTGGCGCGCGTCACCGACACGACCCGCGTATGGCCGCCGGAAAGGAGTGTGAGTGTGACCCGCGTCCCCGCCGGCCCCTTGATCAGGCGCGAGGCGAAGTCGGAGGAGTGGTTAGCCAGCGAGACGCTGCCCACCTTGACGATCAGATCGCCGCGCGCCAAGCCCGCCCGCGCTGCGGGCGAACCCGGGAACACGTCCACGATCCGCAGGCCCTTGGCGTCGGGCAGCACGTCGATCCCCACCCCGCTCAGGTGCGGGTTTGACTGGTTCAGAAACGCGCGGTACTCGCCGGGATCGAAGTAATGGGAGTACGGATCGTTGAGGCTCGCGATCGCGGCCTGGAGCCCCTTGTTGACGAGCTCCGCCCGGTTGATCGGTCTGTAGTAGTCGCGCGCCAGCAGATCGAGCACGTCGTGCACAAGCCGCGCATCGCTGTCGCCGACCAGTGCGGACTGAAGCGGCGACGGCAGCCACTGCGGATGGCCGCCAAGCCAGATTCCGGCGAGCAGCACGACCAGCGCTCCGACGATCAGCGCGGCTCGTCTCGGCGCCCGTGAACGGCGAGGAAACATGCACGTCAGAGTAGCCGGGGCGCCGTCGCGGCCCGGCCGACGGTCATCTCTCTACACCCGCAAGAAGCGGCGCAGCGACAGGCCCGAGCCGAGCGCCGACACGATCACGCCGGCCCCGAGCAGCACCGCGACCAGCGCCGTGAAGGCGATCGTGCGAGGCGCGGCGATCAGCGTCCAGTCGCTGGCGAGCGGATCGAGCAGCGCGATCTTGGTGATCGCGAGCACGCCGATCGCAAGCAGAGCGCCCACCGCGCCAACGATGATCCCCTCGATCACGAACGGCCAGCGGATGAACCAGTCGGTGGCGCCGACGAGCTTCATCACCTCGACCTCACGCCTGCGGGCGTACAGCGACAGGCGGATCGTGTTGCCGATCAGCAGAATCGAGGCGATCGTCAACAGCACGGTCAGGCCGGCGGCGGTGATCGTGACGAGGTTGGTCACCTCGAGGATCTTCTTCGTGTCGTTCTTCTTGTTCGACACGCTCTGAATCGCCGGATCGATCGTGCCAGAGCCGCCCCCGGGCGCGGCTGGTGTGAGCGAGGCTCGGACCGCGAGCACGTTCGCCGGGTTGTCGGGGATCACGTGGAACGTGTCGGGGAGCGGGTTCGAAGCCAGCAGTTGGTAGGCCTGCGGATCCTGCTTGGACTGCTGCTGGTAGGCCTGCTGCTTTGAGACGAACTCGACCGAGCGGACGTGCGGAACGGCCAGGATCTCCTTTTGCACCCGCGCATCGTCGGCGGCGGTCGCCGTGGTCTTCATGTACACGTCGACCATCACGCGGCCACGAACGGTGTTCGCGGCGCCGTTGGTCGCCTGCACGATCGGGATGAACACGCCGAGCACGAGCATCGTCACGAGCACCGTCGCCAGCGCGGCGAACGAGGGGGCGGCGTTGCGCCGCATGGCGCGCATCGCCTCGCGCAAGAAGAAGCCGAACCTCATCGCCTGGCCCCTGCCGAAGCCCTCATACGCTGTCGGGCCGTCCCGCCGGGCCGCGCATCCGCTGCGCAAACTCCCGGGTCGTCTCGTCGCGCGCGTACAGGCCTGTTGCCTCGTCGCGCACGATCCGCCCGCGCGAGAGCTCGAGCACGCGACGGCGCATCTTGTCGACCATCGCCTGGTCGTGGGTCGCGACCAGCACCGTGGTGCCCGTCCGGTTGATCCGGTACAGCAGGCGCATGATGTCGATGCTGGTCTCGGGGTCGAGATTCCCCGTCGGCTCGTCCGCGAGCAGCAGCGGCGGATGGTTGACGAACGCCCGCGCGATCGACACGCGCTGCTGCTCGCCGCCGGATAGCTGGTCCGGGTAGTTATGAAGCTTGGTGGAGAGCCCAGTCAGACGAAGGATGTCGGGAACCTTGTGCCTGATCTCCTTGCGGGTACCGCCGGTCACCTGGAGCGCGTACGCCACGTTGTCGTACACGGTCCGGTTCGGAAGCAGCTTGAAGTCCTGGAAGACGACGCCGATGTTGCGGCGGTAGAAGGGGATCCGCTTGCGCTTGATCTCGTGGAGATCGTGGCCGGCGACCCGCAGCGAGCCGTCACTCGGGTCGAGCTCCTTGATCAGCAGCCGCATGACGGTCGACTTCCCCGAGCCAGTGGAGCCGACCAGGAACACGAACTCTCCCCGATCGATCGAGAATGTCGCCTGATCGAGACCGACGTCGCCGCTCGGGTACACCTTCGAGACACCCCGGAACTCGATCACGGGCGGACCCGACGGGGCGGCCTCGGCGCGGCTCTTGGGCTTGGCCGTGCTCGCCGGACCTGGCGGCTTCGGCCTCGGCGGGCTCGTCGGTCCGGTACGGGTAGGCGGTGCGCCGACCGGACTCGAGGCGGGCGTGACGCCGATCCGGCGCCGGGTTCGGTGCGTGTCGTCTGGGGTAGCCATGAGTTGCCGCAGGGTATCGGCCTGGCCCGACCGATGTCCCCTGCCGGGGCTCCTGCAAGCGGAGTTGCAGGACTTTAGTTAAACCAGCGCTTAATTTGCGCCGATAACGGCGTCGCGTTGGAACCCGGTGGCTCGACCGGCGCTACCGTTTCCGCTGCGATGGCCTCGATCGCGCAGACGGTGCTTCCGAACGGCATGCCGCTGTACAGGATCGGCATCGAGGGGACCCGCGCGGTGACGCTGCTGATCGCATTCGACGCGGGAGCACGGACCGAGCGTCCCGAGGAGAACGGCATGGCGCACTTCCTCGAGCACCTGGTGTTCAAGGGCGGCGAGTCCTATCCGGACTACCGCGCGATCAACGAGGCGGCGGAGCGGATCGGGGCGGTGCTCAACGCGTACACGAGCCACGACCTGGTCGCGTTCCACATCACCTCCCGGGCGCAGTACGCGCTCGAGGCCGCGGACCTCCTCACCGACTTCGTCGGCAGGCCGCGGATCGATCCCGACGAGATGGATCGCGAGCGAGGCGTGGTCGTCCAGGAGATCGCGCGGGCACACGACCAGCCAGCGGTGCTGGCCGAGCATCTGATTGACGAGGCGGCGTTCGGAGACCACCCGCTCGGCCGCCCGGTGCTCGGAACGACCGAGCACATCCGCGACACCTTCACCCGCGACGGGATCGTGGCGTTCCGGGCGCGGCGGTGGGCGGCCTCGCGCGGGGCGGCGTTTGCCGTCGGCAACCTCCAGGCGCTGAACGGTGACGGCCACGCCGAGGAGCTGTTCGCGCGCTTCGAGACCGGCGGCGAGCCCGAGGCGTACGAGCCCGCGCCGGCCTTCACGCCGAGGATGCTCGTCTCGGAGCGTGACTCCAATCAGTCGCACCTGCGGATGTCCTATCGCCCCCAAGTCGAGGTGGCCGACGCGCGTCAACGCGCGGCGCTGGCGATCTACTCGACGCTGCTCGGCGGCTCGATGGGATCGCGCCTGTTCGACGAGATCCGCGAGCAGCGCGGCCTTGCGTACTCGGTCAGCTCGACGCCGCACGCATATGCGGACGTGCCCGTCCTGCAGCTGTCGGCCGGGCTGCAGTCGAGCAAGCTGGTCGAGGCGTACCGCCGGATGCGCGAGATCGTCAGCGAGCTGCGCGAACACGGGCCGACGGAGGCCGAGGTCGAGCGCGCACGCGCATTTGCGGCCGGCGCTCGGACGATCGGGTTTGAGAACAGCGGCGCGGTCGCGCGCCACGCCGCGCAGCAGGCGATCGTCCACGGCGAGAGCGTCGACCCCGATCGCGTGATCGCGCTGCTCGACGCGGTCACCTACGACGAGGTGAGGAAGGTGGCCGCAGGCGTGAGTGACGAGTTATCGGTCGCGTGCGTGGGCCCGCACGCCGTCGAGGAGCTGGAGGGGAGCTGAGCCGCACGGTCGTGCGCGGGGGCTGCGGGGCGCGAGTGCTGAAGGGATCGCGCGCGCCGGTGCTCGGCTGGATTTGCGCGCTGCTGCTCGCGAGCTGCGGCGGCGGCCACAGCGCCCCGCAGATACCGGTCGCGAGCGTGGCCCCGACGATCAGCCCCCGGCACTCGCACCCGATGCAGACGATCGGCCCCTCGCTTGCGCACCTGCGCGCCTCGCTGACGCGCGAATTCACCTCCGCGGGCCCTAACACCGGCGCCGAGGTCGTCGACCTCGGTACGGGCCACGTGCTGTTCAGTCTTCGCGCGAACGTCCGCCGTCCGCCCGCCTCCGTCGAGAAGATCTACACGACGGTCGCGCTCGACGGTGAGTTCGGCACCGGCACACGCCTGCACACGACGATCCTCGGGACAGGGCACCTCGATTCCGCCGGCGTGTGGCACGGGAACCTCTACCTCCGGGGCGGCGGCGACCCAACGTTCGGTGACGGAGGCTTCAACCGCGTCTGGGAGCAGGGCTACGGACCCACCGCCGCGCAGCTCGTGTCGCAGCTCCAGGCCGCCGGGATCCACCGGGTGACGGGCAGGGTGTTCGGCGACGAGTCGCTGTTCGATGCTCGCCGCGGGCCGCCGTCGAGCGGCTTCGCGCCCGACATCCCGGATCTCGGCGGCGAGCTGAGCGCGCTCACCTACGATCACGGAGGCGTCACCGGCAAGCTCTCGCCCGCCGCATTTGCAACCCACGAGCTTGTGCTGACGATGCGCGGCATGCACATCGGGGCGATTGCTTCGCAAACCACGCGCAGGACGCCTCCAGGAGCGCGCATCCTGGCGGCCGTGCGGTCTCCGGCGATGTCGGATCTCGTGAGGCTGATGGACGTGCCTTCCGACGACTTCTTCGCCGAGATGCTGACCAAGCGCCTCGGCGCGCGCTTCGGCGCCGCCGGCAGCACCGCCGCCGGCGCGCGCGTGATCGCCAGCACGATCGCTTCCTACGGGGTTCACCCGACGATCGTCGACGGATCAGGCCTCTCGCGCGCGGACCGATCCTCTCCCAATCAGGTAACCCACCTGCTCCAACAGCTATGGCATACCTCGGCGGCCGCTCAGCTGATCGGCGCGCTGCCGGTTGTGGGTGTGAGCGGCACCACTCGCCGGATCGCGCCGGGCACGGCCGCGCAGGGCCGCTGCAGCGCAAAGACCGGCACGCTAGACAACGTCACCAATCTGGCGGGGTACTGCCACAGTCGCGGCCATCACGAGATCGCGTTCGCGCTCTTCATCGACGGGCCGCCGAACTGGACCGCGATCCCGCTGATCAGCCAGATGGTCACCTCGATCGTCCGCTATTGACGCGGCGATCAGCGACCACAAGACGCTTCAGTTCGCCCCCACCGCCCACCCCCACCCCGCCGCGAACCGCCCAACCCGCGGCCAACCGCGAACCCTCACAACGCGGCTTGCATCGCACCGCCGCCACGGCGACAATCGCGGCGATGGAGGCGAGCACCGCGGTCAACCGGGTCGAGCTGGGGCGCTACCTGAGCCGGGTCCGCGAGCGCTGGCCGATCGAGGTCGCGGTGCTCGGCGGCGCCCGCGTCGCGGACGAGCGCGGCGCCTATCCCCAGCGTGAGCGCGGACCGGAGTTCGTGATGATCCTCGTCTCGCAGGCGTGGGACGGGATGCCGTGGCTGGAGCGGGTCTACCAGGCGGGCTCACTGTGGGACGCGCTCGAGATGGGCGCCCCAGCGGACGTTCACTGCTACACGCCGCTCGAGTTCGGGCGCAAGCGACAGTCGATGCGAGCGGTGCGCGAGGCGGTCGAGGAGGGAATCGATCTGACCGAGCGCGCCGATCAGCCCGACGCCCGCTGATCAGCTCGGGCGCGCGCTGATCAGCCGATCGCCACCATCCGCTCGATCGGGATCCGTGCCCGATCGGCCACCGACGCCGGCACCCGGACCTCGTGAATGCCGTCGCGCAGCGAGTCGCGCAGCTTCGACAGCGTGATCATCTTCATGAAGCGGCAGTGCGCGGCCTCGTTGGCCGCGATGAACTCGATCTCTGGCGCAGCCTGGCGCAGCGGATGGAGCATGCCGGTCTCGGTCGCGACGATCGCGGTCCGGGCCGTGGTGGCGCGGGCGTGGCGCAGCATCCCGCCGGTCGACAGCATGTGCACCCCGTGGGAGTCCACATCGCCCGCCGCCACGTACTCCATGACGCTCGTCGAGCAGCCGCACTCGGGGTGGATCAGGAACTCGGCGTCGGGATGAGCCGCACGCACCGCGGAAATGTCATCAGGCTTGATCCCCGCGTGGACGTGGCACTCGCCGTCCCACACGTGCATCGGCCGGCCTAGCGTCTTCTCGACATAGGCGCCGAGGAACATGTCGGGGCCGAACAGGATCTCGACGTCGTCGCCGTGCTCGCGGTAGATGTGCTCCACCACCTTGACGGCGTTGGCCGACGTGCAGCAGTAATCGGTCTCGGCCTTGACCTCCGCCGTGGTGTTGACGTACATGACGACCACCGCACCCGGATGCCGGGCCTTCCAGTCGCGTAGCTGCTGAGGGGTGATCGAGTCGGCCAGCGAGCAGCCGGCGTCGAGGTCCGGGATCAGCACCGTCTTCGACGGGCACAGAATCGAGGCCGTCTCGGCCATGAAGTGAACGCCGCAGAACACGATCACCGACGCATCGGTGCCGGCCGCCCGCTGGGAGAGCCCCAGGGAGTCTCCGACGTAGTCGGCGACGTCCTGGATCTCCGGCAGCTGGTAGTTGTGCGCGAGGACCACCGCGCCTCGCTCGCGCGCGAGCGCCCGCACCTCGTCCTGGAGCGCCGGAATGTTCTCCAGCAGCAGGGGTGCGTCTGCTTCGCCGAGCATCGGTAGGTTCATGGCATCGCCTGGAGAATCAGGGAGAGGTCGAGGGCAGGAGCGCTGTGCGTCAGGGCCCCCACTGACACGAATTGTACGCCGGTGGCAGCGATTTCCCGCAGCGTCTGGAGCGTCACGCCGCCGCTCGCCTCAAGCTCCGCCCGCCCGGCGACGTGCCGGACAGCTTCGCGCAGCTCGGAGACCGACATGTTGTCCAGCAACAGCCACTTGGCGCCGGCCTGGAGCGCCTCATCGACCTCGTCCAAATTCCGGCACTCGATCTCGAGCGGCAGCTCGGGGGCATGCGCTCTGGCGCGCCGCACCGCCTCCCCCACCCCACCGGCAAGCGCCGCGTGGTTTTCCTTGATCAGGATCGCGTCGTACAGGCCCGCGCGGTGGTTGGTGGCGCCGCCGGCGGCGACCGCCGCCTTCTCGAGCGCCCGCAGTCCGGGAGTTGTCTTGCGGGTGTCCAGGATCCTCGCGCCGGTGCCCGCGACGATCTGCACGCACCGCGCCGCCATCGTCGCGACTCCCGACAGTCGCTGAAGAAAATTGAGCGCGGTGCGCTCGCCACTCAAGATCGCCCGCGCCGAGCCATCGACTCGAAGCACCGGCCCGCCTTCGCGCCACACGCCTTCGTCGACCAGCCGCTCGAGGGTAGCGGCCGGGTCGAGCGCTCGGAACACAGCCTCTGCCACCTCGAGCCCAAAGACCACCCCCGGAGACTTCTGGGTGATCGTGGCGCTCCCCTTCGCGTGCTCCGGCACGGTCGCGTTTGTCGTCGCATCGCCGCTGCCGAGGTCCTCCGCGAGCGCCCGCGAGACGAGCTCGGCGATCGTGTCGACTCCCATGGGGCCTACTCCGCGAGCACCCGGACCGTGCAGAAACTCGGGTCGGCGGCGCCGTGCAGCCGCGCGCCCGCTTCGGTCAGCGCGCGCAGGTAGGCGACCACGTCCTCGGTGATCCGCTCACCGGGGAGCAGCGACGGCACGCCCGGCGGATATCCCGCGATCGACTCGCACGAGATCCTGCCGATCGCTGCGTCCACGGGGACGGCCTCGGCAGGCCCCAGGAAGGCCTCGCGTGGCGAGAGGACCGTCTCGGGCTCGAGTGCCCCCGGAGATCGGGTGACCGCCGTCAGCTCGCCGGGGCGCTCGATCCGCCTCACCGTCTCGGCGAAGTCGTGCGCGAGCCGCTCGAGCGCCTCCACCGGCTCGCCGAGCCCGAGCACGAGCACCAGCGTCGCGTGCGTCGCAAGCTCGACGTAGATGTCATACGAGCCCCGCAGCGCCGCCGAGAGCAGGTAGCCGGTGCAGCCGGTGCCGCGGACGTCGACCACGATTCTCAGCGGATCCCACCCGGCGATGCCGGGCTGACCGACGAGCGCGTCGCCCAGAACTGAGCAGCCCGGCACGGCGTCAATCGCCTCCCGGGCCCGCTCGGCCGCGTGAATCGTGCGGTCAAGGAGCGCTTCGCCGTGCACCGCGAGCTGGCGGCGAGCCGCGTCGAGCGACGCCATCAGCAGCGCGCTCGGGCTGGTGGAGCGCACCAGCCGCACCGCGCGCGCGACCGCCTCGGTGTCGACCCGATCCCCCGGTGAGACGAGCAGCATCGCCGACTGGGTGAGGCTGCCCACGATCTTGTGGGTCGAGGCGACCATCGCGTCCGCGCCCAGCTTCAGCGGCGACTGCGGAAGCGAGTCGTGAAAGCCGAAGTGCGACCCCCAGGCGTTGTCGACGATCAGCGCCGCGCCCGCGCGATGCGCGACTTCCGCGCAGCCTTCGACGTCGGCGGCCGTCCCGTAATACGTCGGCGAGACGATGAACGCGGCCCTCGCGTCTGGGTCCAAAGCGAGCGCCTCGCCCAGCGAGTCCGGCGTCACGCCGTGCGCGAGACCCAGCTCGTGGTCGTACTGAGGCGCTACGAAGCTGGCTGCTCCGCCGCTCAACACGAGGCCGTCGATCAGGCTCGCGTGGCTGTTGCGTTGGACGACGACGCGGCTTCCGGGACCGGCGAGCGCCAGGCACAGCGCGTGGTTGCCCTGACTCGCGCCGTTGGTCAGAAACCACGTGCGCTCCGCGCCGTAGGCGTCGGCCGCGAGCTGCTCGGCGCGCTCGTACGGGGTCGGCGAAGGGCCGACGTCGATGCCCTCGATGTCCTGCGGGACGTCGAGCAGCAGCGTGCGATCGCCGAGCGCGCTCCGCAGCCCGGGGTCGGCCCCGTCTCCTCCCTTGTGCCCCGGAACGTGAAACCGGGTCGAGCCACGGAACCCGTATGCGGCTATCGCCTCCAGGTAGGGCGCCGTTGGCTGCGCCGACGGGGGGACCGCGCCCGCACCCGGATCGCGCGGGGCACTCACCTTGCCGCTTTCAGGAGGTACGCGCGCACGAAGCTGTCAAGGTCACCGTCGAGTACGCGGTTGGCGTCGCCGACCTCGTGGTCGGTGCGGTGATCCTTGACCATCGTGTAGGGGTGCAGCACATACGAGCGGATCTGCGAGCCGAAGTTGACGTCCTGGGCCTCCCCTTTCTCCCGCGCGATCTCCTCGCGCCGCTGGCGCTCCTGGAGCTCGAGCAGCTTCGAGCGCAGCATCGTCAGCGCTTCGGCCTTGTTCGAGGACTGCGAGCGTTCGTTCTGGCACTGCACGACGATCCCGGTCGGCTTGTGTGTGATCCGCACCGCCGAGTCGGTCTTGTTGACGTGCTGGCCGCCGGCGCCGCTCGCGCGGTAGGTGTCGATCTGTAGGTCGTCGTCGTCGAGTTCGACCTCGTCGATTTCGCCGACGACCGGTGAGACCTCGACGCCCGCGAAGCTCGTCTGCCGGCGGTGGGCAGCGTCGAACGGCGACAGGCGCACCAGCCGGTGCACTCCCTTCTCGCTGCTGTAGAGCCCGTACGCGTTCTCGCCCTTGACCAGAAACGTCGCCGACTTGATGCCGGCCTCCTCGCCCGGCGAGGCCTCCAGCAGCTCGACCTCGAACCCGCGCTTCTCGGCCCAGCGCATTTCCATTCGCAGCACCATCTCCGCCCAGTCCTGCGCGTCCGTCCCGCCGGCCCCGGCGTTCACCGTCACGAGTGCGTCGCCCGCGTCGTAGCGACCGGAGAACAGGCGCTGCTCCTCGAGCTCGTCGAGCCGGCGCTGGACCGCTCGCACCTGTTCCTCGAGCTCGCGCGCGATCTCGGGGTCCTCCTCGGCGAGCTCGGACAGCGGCTCCAGATCCTCCGCATCGCGCTGGAGGTCGCGGTAGCTCGCGAGCTTGCGCGACGCGCGCGCGTGCTCGGCGCTTACCTTCGCCGCCTGCTCCTGGTCGTCCCAGAAGCCGGCCGCCCCCATCTGCTCTTCGAGCGCTTCGACGCGCTCGCTCAGCGCCTGGGGGTCAAAGATAGTCCGCCAGCAGCGTGAGCTGCTCGCGGATCGACGCGAGACGCTGGGAGAGCGGCTCTGAGGGAGCGGTGGCCATCGCCGGCTACCGTAGCAGCGCTATGCGCCGTGACACTTCTTGAACTTCTTGCCCGAGCCGCACCAGCACGGGTCGTTACGCCCCACCTGCTCGGTCTGATCGACCCGGCGCTGCTGAATCGCGGGGGCCGGCTCGGGCTCGCCGCCGTAACCCTCGGCCGCACCTAACGGCGCCGCCCCGGCGGCGGCCATCGCGAGTGCGCTCGGCTGCGCCATCCCGCCGCCGGAGTAGGTGACACCTCGGGCACCTCCGGTCGACGAGCTCGCCGCCGGGCTCGGCCGGCGCGCGGGCATCGGCGCGGGTCCGCCGTTGGGCCCGGGCATCGGCGTCACCTCGACGTGGAAGATCATCCGCGCGAAGTCGTCCCAGATCGAGTGCATCAGATCGGTGAACAGGCTGAACGCCTCGTTCTTGTAGGCGACCAGTGGCTCCATCTGGGCGGCAGCGCGCAGCCCGATGCCCTCGCGCAGGTAGTCCATGTCGTAGAGGTGCTCGCGCCAGCGCTGGTCGATGATCTGCAGCAGCAGGAAGCGCTCGATCTCGCGCATCAGCTCGGGCCCGAACTCCTGCTCGCGCTCGTCGTAGCGGGCGAGCGCCTCCTCCTGGAGCGCCTCGATCAGCTCCTCGCGGTCGATCGTGTTCGGATCGACGGCCGCCAGCCGTGGACCGGGGGTGAACACCTCGCTGACGCGCCGCATCAGCCCCTCGACGTCCCAGTCCTCGACGAAGTCGCCCGCGGTGTACTCGCCGACGAGCCGCTCCATCTGCTTGACGAGCTCCTCGCGCGCCGCCTCAGACATGTCGCGCCCCTCGAGGATCTCGTCGCGGTAGGTGTAGATCACCTCGCGCTGCTGGTTGAGCACGTCGTCGTACTCGAGCGTGTGCTTGCGGATCAGGAAGTTCTGCTCCTCGACCTTCTTCTGTGCCTTCTCGATCTGCTTGGAGAGCATGCCCGCTTCGATCGGCTCCTCGTTGCCCTCGTCGTCGGTCGGGTGGCCGATCCGGTCGAGCCAGCGATACATGCGATCGCCGCCGAACAGTCGCATCAGATCGTCCTGTGCGGACAGGAAGAAGCGCGACTCGCCGGGGTCGCCCTGGCGGCCCGAGCGGCCGCGCAGCTGATTGTCGATGCGCCGCGACTCGTGGCGCTCGGTACCGAGGATGAACAGTCCGCCGGCCTCGAGCACCTTCTCGCGCTCGGCCTCGATCCGCTTCTCGATCGAGGGCAGGACGTTCGCGTAGTGCTGCTCGTAGTCGGGATCGCCCGGCTTGCACCCGAGCTTGGCGACCTCGAGCCTGGCCAGGTGCTCGGGATTGCCGCCGAGCTTGATGTCGACGCCGCGGCCGGCCATGTTGGTCGCAATCGTTACGGCGCCGGGCGCTCCGGCCTCGGCGATCGTCTCACCCTCGCGCTCGGCGTGCTCGGGTTTGGCGTTCAGCACGGTGTGCGGGATCCCCTTACGCTTGAGCCGCTCGGACAGCAGCTCGGAGACCTCCACCGAGATCGTCCCGACCAGCACCGGCTGGCCGTTGCGATGGCGCTTCTCGATCTCCTTGGCCACCGCGTTCCACTTGCCGTCCTTGGTCTTGTAGACCTGGTCGTTGTGATCCTTGCGGATCATCGGCCGGTTGGTCGGGATCTGGACGACCTGAAGGTCGTAGATCTTCATGAACTCGGTCGCCTCGGTGATCGCGGTGCCGGTCATGCCCGCGAGCTTGTCGTACATGCGGAAGTAGTTCTGGAGCGTGATCGAGGCGAGCGTCTGGTTCTCCTCGTGGACGCGCACGCCCTCCTTTGCCTCGACCGCCTGGTGCAGGCCCTCCGACCAGCGACGGCCTTCGAGGATCCGGCCCGTGAACTCGTCGACGATCTTGACCTCGTCGTCGATCACCGCGTAGTCGACGTCGCGCTTGAACAGCGACTCGGCCTTGAGCGACTGGATCAGGTGATTGACAAGGTGACCGTTCTCGGCGCGGTACAGGTGGTCGATCCCGAGGAAGCGCTCCGCCTTGGCGACACCGCGCTCGGTGACCGACACCGTCTTGTGCTTCTCGTCGAACTCGTAGTCGAAGTCGGCCACGAACGCCTTGCGCTCCTGCGGCATCAACCCATCGGGCGTCTTGCCCGGCTCCATCTGGCGGGCGAGCCGCGCGAACTTCAGATACAGGTCGGCGGCCTGCTCGGGGGCGCCCGAGATGATCAGCGGGGTGCGCGCCTCGTCGATCAGGATGTTGTCGACCTCGTCGACGATCGCGTAGGTGTGGTAGTGGGACTTGCCCTCCTCCGGCTTGGGCCGCCCGCCATGCTGGACCTTCTCCTCGATCGAGGTGGCCATGTTGTCGCGCAGGTAGTCGAAGCCAAACTCCGAGTTGGTCCCGTAGGTGACATCGGCGGCGTAGGCGGCGCGCTTCTCCTCGTGCGGCTGCATGTTCTGCAGCACGCCGACGGTGACGCCGAGCATGTTGTAGATCGGCCACATCCAGGACGCGTCGCGGCGGGCCAGGTAGTCGTTGACCGTCACCACATGCACGCCGCGGCCCCCCAGCGAGTTGAGTACGACGGCGAGCGTCGCCGTCAGCGTCTTGCCCTCGCCCGTCTTCATCTCCGCGATCGCACCGTCGTGCAGCACCATCCCGCCGATCAGCTGCACGTCGAAGTGGCGCATCCCCATCGTGCGCTTGCCCGCCTCGCGCACCATCGCGAAGCATTCATACAGCAGCTCGTCGAGGCTCTCGCCGTTGCGGGCGCGCTCGCGCAGCCCGTTGGCCGCCTCTCTCAGCTCGTCGTCGGTGTAGAGCTCCAGCTCGGGCTCGAAGCCGTTGATCCGACCGACGCGCTGTTCATAAGTCTTGAACTTCTTCGCCTCGCCCATGCGAAGCGCGCGGTCCAGGATGGACATGGGGTTAGCGTAGCAGTGGGTCTAGCGGCCCCGGAGGGGTTTCCTAAGCCGGTCGGTACGGGGTTCCAAGCGCTCTGAAGTGCTTCCTGAAGCCGATTCCGAAGGCCGTCGGCGTGCCGTCGTAGGCCTTGATCAGCGACGGGCCGTTGGTGCAGGTCCAGTAGGGGCCGGCGTCCCAGGCCCAGCCCAGATAGCTGATCCCGTGGCGGTCGGCGAACGGCATCATCCGGTCGATGTACTCGTGCCGGCAGTCCGTTTCGCCGAGCTCGCCGACCACGATCGGGACCTTCCTGTGGGTCGCGAGGATCGCGCCTCGGCAGCTCGGATCGCACGGCGCCAGCTGCCCGTAATTGTGCTCTGAGGCAACCAGCTGGCCAGCCGGATCACGCGGCTCGTGCTCCAGCCAGCCGCTCAGGTCGAGCGACCAGCTCACGCCGCCGAGCATCAGCGGCTGCGTCGCCCCGGCCGAGCGCACGGCATCGACCAGCTGCTGCATGCCGGCCGAGCGGTAGGCCGGCCAACGGTCTCCGTCTGCGCCCGTTCCCGCCGGGATCATGCATCCGTGCAGCCAGCAGCTCCAGCTGATCTGGTAGGGCTCGTTGAAGAGGTCGAACAACAGGGCGTGGTCGCGCTTGAACGTCGATGCGACCGAGTGCCAGAAGGCCGGCGAGTGGTCGGCGTCGGCCATCGGCACCTGCCCGGCGGCGGGGCTCGCGCCGGGGCCGGCCCAGTGCAGGTCGAGGATCACGTACAGGCGTGCCTTGTGCAGCGCCGCCACGTAACGGCGCACGATCCGGCGGTAGTTGGCGCCGCCGTAGCGCCCGGGCGTGTGCAGCCCCAGCCAGCAGTCCTCGTTCAGCGGGACACGGACGGCGTTGATGTCCCAGGCGACCATCGCCGCGATCATCGACGGGGTGTCGATCTGGTTCGGGTGAGGACTCTCGAAGAAGCCGGTGTTCTGGATGCATGCGTACTCGAGCCCGGAGCGGTCGACGCCGCGCAGCTGCACGACGTGGCCGTGATCCACGAGCCTGTTGCCATTCACCTGCAGATTGGCAGCTGCCGTCGCGGTCGCGCCGCCCGCTGCCACGCCGGCGAGCGCGCCGGCCAGCACCCCGATCGCCCGCCGGCCTAAGCCGCTGGTGATATGTCCCCCGTGGGCGGCGGCACGACCTCGGCGGGAATTCGCCCGCCGCTGGCAGCCCGCGACTCGCGACGCTTGCGTCGCTTGTCGCGATGGCGCTTGACCTGCACCGCCAGCTCGTCGCTGACCATGTTGACCGAGTGGACGATGTCAGGCGACGCGTCCCTTGCTCGCAGCGTGACGCCCTTCAGGTGGAGCGTGGCCTCGGCAACCTGCGAGTCGCTGATCGCCGGATTGCGCTCCTCGAAGAGCTCGAGCTCGAGCTCGGCGTACTCCGACACCTGCCGTTCGACCTTGCGAAAACGCTTCTCGACATGCTCTCTCAGGTCGTCTGAGACGTGCAGGTTTCGGCCCTTGACCGCAATACGCATCTACCGACCTCCTTGGTGGGACCGATGGATTTGCGCGGTCGCCCATCCTAGCCCTCAGCCGCTCGTTTGTCGATCGGCGAGAATGCCCGCGTGAGCCTTCGCGTCGCCTGGTCGCTGGAGCCTGCCACGCTGCTCCTGACGCTCGCCTTGGCAGCGCTGTACGCGATCGGATGGCGCCGCGCACGGGGGCCGCGCGAGCCCCATCCCCCAGGCATCGGGCGCCTGCTGCTGTTCGGCGCCGGGCTCGCCGCGATCCTCGGCGCGCTGATCTCGCCGCTTGACACCTTCGGCGACCAGCTGATGGTGTTCCACATGGCGCAGCACATGCTGCTGCTCGACGTCGCGCCGATCCTGCTGATCCTCGGGCTGACCAAGGGCGTGCTGCGACCGGTCACGCGCCGGTTGCACGCGATCGAGCGCCGGGCCGGGTACGTCGCACACCCCGCGTTTGCGGTCCTGCTGTACGTCGGGATGCTGTGGCTCTGGCACATTCCGGCCCTCTATGACCGCGCCCAGGGCAGCGCCGGCGTGCACGTGCTCGAGCACGCCTGCTTCGTCGCGGCCGGGGCGCTGTACTGGTGGCATCTGCTCTCGCCGATCCGCACGCGGATGCGGCTGGGCGGGCTCGGCCCGATCGTCTACATGGCCAGCACCAAGCTGTTCGTGGGGCTGCTCGGGATCGTGCTCGCGTTCGCGCCGCGCATCATCTACCCCTTCTACGCTCACCAGCCGCACTACCTGGGTTTGACCCCGCTTCAGGATCAGTCGATGGCGGGGCTGGTGATGGCGCTCGAGCAGTCGATCGTGATGGGGATCGCGCTGGTGGTGCTGTTCGTGCAGATGCTGGCGGAGTCAGAGCGCGAGGCGCAGCGTGCCGAGCGGTTCGAGGTGGCGGAGGTGTAAGACGGCGCCGCCGGGCGACGCGGGCGACGACGCTCGTGCCGCCGCGCGCCGTGGCGCCCCGCCAAGCGGTCAGGCCAGCGCCGAGCGCCGCGGCTGCTTGACCAGCAGCGCCGCCCCGAGCGCCCCGCCCAGATCGCCGAGAGCCGCCACATGTACGTCGGGCGGCCGCTGGTCGTTGAACAGGTGCGGCTGCATCGCTTCCGAGATCCGCGCGACCATCGGCTTCCCGAAGCGGACGCCGAGGCCGCCGCCGATGATCACTGCCTCCACATCGAGCAGGTTGATGGCGGACGCGATCCCGGCGCCCAGGGCCTCGATCGCGGTCTCGATCAGCTCCTTCGCCAGCTTGTCGCCGCGCTCGAGCGCGTGAGCCCACACCGCGCTGGTCAGGCGCGTGCGGCCACGCTCCTTCATGATCTGGAACAACTCGGTCTTGCGGCCCTTCTCGTGGAGCTTGCGAGCCCTCGCCTCCATCGCGCTTCGGCCGGCATAGGCCTCCATGCAGCCGCGCCGACCACACGGGCAGCGGGCGCCGTCGATCTTCACGACCATGTGGCCGATCTCGGCCGCACCGCCGCGGCCCAGCCACGGCTTCCCGTTGAGGATCAATCCGCCGCCGACGCCGGTGCCCCAGAACACCCCGAGCAGCGACTTGTACGGCTTGCCCGCTCCGAGCTTGAACTCCGCGTCGGTGGCGACCTGTACGTCGTTGCCAAGGAACACCTGTGCGCCGAGCGCGTTGGCGAGCGTCTCGGACAGCGCAAATGTGCCCTCCCAACCGGGGAGGTTGCGCGCGCTCGTGACGGTGCCCGCCGTGGCGTCGATGATCCCGGGCGAGCCGACGCCGATCCCCTGGAGGGCGGCGCAGTCGAGCCCGGCGCCCTTGGCTGCCTCGCTCAGCGCCGCGGTGAGCTGCGTGGCTACGTCGCTCGGGCCGCCGTCAGCCGGCGTCGGCCGCCGCGCCGACCCAAGCACGTTGTTGCGCGCATCGACGACGATCGCCTCGATCTTGGTGCCGCCGAGATCGATCCCCCCTCGGACCGCCTTCGTGCTGGTGGACGTTGCCATCGCGACCGATCCTACCCCCACGATTCCCGGTAGCGCTCCTGCTCCACGGTCGGCTCGTCGAGCTCGACGCCGAGCGCCGCCAGCTTGAGCCTCGCGACCTCGCGGTCGATCGCGTCAGGCACCGGGTGGACGGCCGGGCCGAGCTCGTCGGCGCGCTGCACGAGCTCCTCGACGCACAGCGCCTGCAGCGCGAACGAGACATCCATCACCGCGGCCGGATGACCTTCTGCGGCGGCCAGGTTGACAACGCGCCCGCGGGCCAGCAGGTTCAGCCTTCGCCCGTCGGCCAGCTCGTACTGCTCGACGAGCGGACGCACCTCGCGCACGCCGCCGCTCGCCAGCTCGCGCAGCTCCTCGAGGTCGAGCTCGACGTCGAAGTGACCGGCGTTCGCGAGCAGCGCCCCATCCTTCATCCGCTCGAAGTGCTCACGGCGGAGCACCCGGCGCGAGCCGGTCACCGTCACGAACAGATCGCCGCGCTCGGCCGCCTCCAGGGACGGCATCACCTCGTAGCCCGCCATCCGCGCCTCCAGCGCGCGCAGCGGATCGATCTCGCAAACGATCACCGCCGCCCCCGCGCCGCGCGCGCGTTCGGCTACACCCTGCCCCGCCCAGCCGTACCCGAGCACAACCAGCGTCTGCCCGGCCAGCAGTACGTGACTGGCGCGAATGATCCCGTCGAGCGCCGACTGGCCGGTTCCGTGGCGGTCGTTGAGCGCCCGCTCGGTGCGGGCTTCGTTGACGGCCATCACCGGGCATTGCAGCTCGCCGTCGTCCTCCAGGCGCCGGAGCCGAACGAGCCCCGTGGTGGTCTCCTCGGTGCCCCCGATCAGCCCCTCCATCACTTTTCCGCCCTGGGCGTGCGCTGTCATCAGCAGATCGGCGCCGTCGTCGAGGGTGATCTGCGGGCGCCCTGAGAGCAGCGAGCGCACGTGCGCCACGTAGCTGTCGAGGTCCTCGCCGTGCCGAGCCCTGACCTCGACGCCACGGCTCGCGAGCGCCGCCGCGACATCGTCCTGGGTCGACAGCGGGTTGGCGGAGCACAGCGCCACGGCGGCGCCGCCTCGCTGGAGCACCTGCACGAGGTTCGCGGTCTCGGCGGTGACGTGCAGGCAGGCCGCCACCGCGATTCCGTCAAGCGGCCGCTCGTGGTCGTAGCGCCCGGCGATCTGACCGAGCACGGGCATCCGCGACGCTGCCCATGCGATCCTCGCCTCGCCCTGCGGGGCGAGGCCGACGTCGGCTACGTCGTGAGCGGCTGAAGGCGACGATCGAGCCACGTCACGATCGTCTCAGTAGCGGTAGTGATCGGACTTGTAGGGCCCCTCAATCGGCACGCCGAGATACGCGGCCTGCCGCGGGGTCATCTCTGTCAGCTTCGCTCCCAGCGCATCGAGGTGCAGACGCGCGACCTTCTCGTCGAGGTGCTTGGGCAGCGTGTACACGCGCTTCTCGTAGATGTCGTTGTGGCCATACAGCTCGATCTGCGCGATCACCTGGTTGGTGAACGAGTTGGACATCACGAAGCTCGGATGGCCGGTGGCGTTGCCGAGGTTCAGCAGCCGCCCCTCGGACAGCACGATGATCGCGTGGCCATCGGGGAACAGCCACTCGTCGACCTGCGGCTTGATGTTGATCCGCTGCACTCCCGGAACGTTGGCCAGCCCGGCCATGTCGATCTCGTTGTCGAAGTGGCCGATGTTGCCGACGATGGCCTGATGCTTCATCCGCGCCATGTGCTGAGCGGTGATCACGTCGCGGTTTCCGGTGGCCGTGATGAAGATGTCGGCCTTATCGATCACGTCCTCGAGCGTGAGCACTTGATAGCCGTCCATCGCCGCCTGCAGAGCGCAGATCGGGTCGATCTCGGTGACGACGACGCGCGCCCCCTGGCCGCGAAGCGAGTCCGCGCAGCCCTTCCCCACATCGCCGTACCCGCAGATGACCGCCATCTTGCCGCCGATCAGCACGTCAGTCGCACGATTGATCCCGTCGATCAGCGAATGCCGGCAGCCGTACTTGTTGTCGAACTTCGACTTGGTGACGGAGTCGTTGACGTTGATCGCCGGGAACAACAGCTGTCCGCGCTCGGCGAACTGGTAGAGCCGATGGACGCCCGTGGTGGTCTCCTCCGTCACACCCTTGATCGCGGACGCGAGCGCGCTCCACCGCTGCGGATCCTGCTCGAATGCGCGCCGTAGCAGCTCGAGCACGATCCGGAACTCCTCGGAGTCCGCGGTCGCAGGATCTGGCACCGCGCCCGCCCGCTCGAACTCGACGCCCTTGTGCACGAGCAACGTAGCGTCGCCACCGTCGTCGAGGATCATGTTCGGACCGGTCGCGCGGCCGTCGGCACCGGGCCAGGTGAGCGCCTGCTCGGTGCACCACCAGTACTCCTCGAGGGTTTCCCCCTTCCACGCGAACACGGGGACGCCGCGCGGATCGTCGGGGGTCCCGTCGGGACCGACGACGACCGCGGCGGCGGCGTGGTCCTGCGTCGAGAAGATGTTGCAGCTGGCCCACCGCACCTCGGCACCGAGCGCGACGAGCGTCTCGATCAGAACCGCAGTCTGGATCGTCATGTGCAGCGATCCGGTGATCCGCGCTCCCGCGAGCGGCTGGCCGTCCGCGTACTCCCTGCGCATCGCCATGAGGCCCGGCATCTCGTGCTCGGCTAGCTGGATCTCCTTGCGGCCGAAGCCGGCAAGCTCGAGGTCTGCGACCTTGAAGTCGGTCTTTGCGGTGGTGGTGCTCATGGGATCTCTTTCAGTGGTTTCGGATGATCTGCGCTGCCGGCGGCTGATCGCAGCTCACACGGCAGCCAGCAGCCTCTCGTGCTTCTGCTGCTCGAACCGCAGCCAGTCCTCCGGGTCGACGTGCTCGGGGCGGTGTGCGCTCGCATGCAGCCACGTCTCGACCGCGTGCCTCAGCTCAACATCGGACTCGAGCCGGGCCGCGAACGCTACGTCTGAGAGCGCGATGTCGAACCGCGCAAGGAGCTCCTTGAGCGTTCGCAGCCGCTGGAGCTCGGCCGGTCCGTAAAGCCGGTAGCCGGATTCGGATCGGGCCGGGGCCAGGAGTCCGGTACGCTCGACGTACCGCAGCATTCGGGCCGACCACCCGGTCGTCTGTGCGGCCTCATGGATCGTGAGGGCCTCCATCGCGGGCAACATTACCACGAGCGTGTCAAGGTTTTCGTGGGTTACATAACGCGAGCAATTGCTCGAGATCGCCAGCCCCAACCAGCGCATCTAGACCGGGCGTCTACGACACTTGTCCAGTACCGCCTACCACTGGAACTCCTTGGGTCCTAGGATGGATCTCGGCATCGAGCCCGGGAGGAAGTGCAGCGGAGACCTTTTTGAGGGGTACCGAGACGCGACCTAGGATCATCCAGCGAAGCAGGCGAATCTATGGCCTTGCGCTGCTCACGCTCGTGAGCGGCGGGTTCATGAGCGCGAGCGTGGCGTCCGGCCATCGCGACCAGATGCTGCGGGCTCACGCGTTCGCTCACGCCCACGCGTTCGCCCATGCTCGGTCGGTCGCCCACCGCGGCGGCGCCGGTCGCGGACACGCCTTCGGCCATTTCGGCGTCGACGGCCACGGCCGCGGCCCCGGTGGCGGCGGTCCCCCAGGCCACGGCGGCGGCGGTCCCCCCGGCCACGGCCCCGGTGGCGGCGGTCCCCCAGGCCACGGCGGCGGCGGTCCCCCCGGCCACGGCCCCGGTGGCGGCGGTCCCCCAGGCCACGGTGGCGGCGGTCCTCCCGGGCATGGTCCCGGTGGCGGCGGCCCGCCAGGGCTCGCCGCCGGCGGTCCTCCCGGCCACGGCCACGGCCCCGGTGGCGGTGGCCCGCCAGGCCACGGCGGCGGCGGTCCCCCCGGCCACGGCCCCGGTGGCGGCGGTCCCCCCGGCCACGGCGGCGGCCCGGGTGCTGGCGCGTCCAGCAGTTGCCATCACGGGTGCGCCGGCACGGGAACACTGCGGCCGGCACGTGCGTTCGCCGCCGCGCCGACGCCGATTCCCTCTGTCACGGCCGCTCCAACATTCTCCGCCAGCCCGTCCGGCCCGGTCCGGCCCACCGCGACGCTGACCGTCACCCCCACCCCGACCGGCGGTGTCACCGTCACGCCCGTGCCCGGCTTCGGGCCCACGATCGGGACGCTCCCACCGTCCCGCACGGGGACGATCTTCGGCGGCCCGACCACCACCAGGGGCCCCGCGCGGGGAACGCATGGCCGCTCAGGGCACGGCCCGTCGCCGATCACCGTGTCCCGGTCGACCATCATCTCCCGGTTCATCCGGGTGGTGCCGACGGTGGTGTGGCTCGCGCTCGCGGGCGCCCTGTTGCTGGCCGCGGTCGCGGCGGGGGCGGCGGTTTTCACGGCCCGGCAGGCGCGACTTCAGGCGGCCAGGGTCGCGGCGGTCAGCGCGGCCGCGATGACCGACTCGCTGACCGGCGTGCTCAACCGGCGCGGGTTCATCGACGCCGCCGAGCGCGAACTCGCCAGGGCCAGGCGGTATGGACGCCCATTCGTGCTCGCGTTCATCGATGTCCGCGGGCTGAAGACCGTAAACGACACCGAGGGCCACCTCGCCGGCGACGAGCTGCTACGCCAGGTGGCCGGGCTGCTCAAGGATTCGGCTCGCGCCGACGACGTCGTCGGCCGGCTCGGCGGCGATGAGCTCGGCCTGCTCCTGCCCGAACAGACCGCGGAGAGCGCGGTGCGCGTGATAGGCCGGATCCGCGGGCGCGTGCCCGATCGTCGCAGCACGATCGGGATCCACGCCCCCTGGGACCTGACGATCGGAATCGCCGCGTTCCCCGCCGACGGCCATTCGATCGAAGAGCTGCTCGACGCCGCCGACCACCGGCTCTACGAGCAGCGCGGAATCTCGCTGCGCTGAGCACCGCGGCCGCACGCGACCGTCAATCCCGCCTACCCTAGCCTAACCCTGCGACAACGCAGCCTTGAGCCGCTCGAGCACCACGACCGGCGTCGGGTCGACCCCCCGCAGCACCGCGAGGTACAGCGAGACCAGGTCGCCGAGCAGCACGAGCGACACGAGCCGCTCCGTGCGGCTCTGTCCAATCGATTCAACACGAAAGGTGGGCGCTCCGTGGCTTGCAATCAGCCCACGGGTGAGCTCGATGCGCTGGCGGATGCGGGGGTGCAGGTCGCAGTCGTCGAGGAACACGGCGCTGAACCGCCCCACATCCGCGGCGCCTTCCCAGCCCGCGATCTCGTTGTGGTCGAGCTCCGGTAGCTCGTCGAAGAACGACGGAGCCTTGGCGTTCTCGTTGATCTGCGTCTTCCAGCGGTAGGCGATCGGCGCGGTCAGGCCCGCGCCCGCGATCTGCGGAATCGTCCCGTGCAGGCCGCGGGCAAGCGTCTTGGGCAGCGAGTCCTCGGCGTCTGGATCCCAGCTGTCGAGCAGCTCCTCGGTGTGCGCCGCGGCGACGTCGATCTCGGCGTGCAGCCTCTCACCGGCGCCGCTAAGCCCCGCGACCTCGAGCGCGACCACCAGCGAGTACGCGACCGCCACTCGCGGTTGAAAGCCCCCGGGCAGCGGGATCACCGGAACCGAGTCCGCCCGTGCGGCTTCGGCGAGCTTGCCGCCGGTCGTGGCGACGATGCGGCGCGCGCCGAGTGCGCCCGCGGCCTCGTAGACCGCGAGCGTTTCCTCGGTGTTCCCGGAGTAGCTGGAACAGAGCACAGTCGTGTCCGGCGTCGTCCAAGCCGGCAACGCGTAGCCGCGGGCCAGCACGATCGGGCGCGAGGCCCGGTCCCCGAGTGCGGCGCGCGCCAGCGCGCCGCCGATCGCGGAGCCGCCCATGCCGGCGACGACCAGGCCACCGGGCGCATCGTGCGGCTCGATGTTTGCCGACTGCACGCGCCATAGGGCGTCACGCAGCTGCTCAGGCAGCGCGAGCACATCTGCGAGCTGGCCCGACTGATCGACGGCCGCCACCGCGTCCCGAGACAGGGAGACGGTAACGCTCACGCGATCACCCCGCAGGTCGACGAAAGCCTCGCGCTCAAAACCTGATCGCTCCGTCCGGCAGCTCCACTCCCGGGAAGATTCGCACGCCCGCGGCGAGGACGTTGCCCGACCCGATCTGGGCGCCCTCGCCGATCACGACTCCGCCCTCGAGGTGACAGTGATCGCCGATGCGCACACGCGGCGCCACGATCGAGGAGCGGATCGTGGTCCGCGCGCCGACGCTCACGGCGTCGAACAGCACCGAGCTCTCGACGTGTGCGCCCTCCTCGATCGTCACTCCCCGTCCGAGCACCGCGCGGCCACCGACGACCGCTCCGTCGGCGACCGTTGACGAGGGCCCGATGTGTGCCGGTGCGACCACCCTTCCCCGCATCTCGCCGTCCTCGACCAGCGCACGCCCCGCACCTTCGAGCCGGGGCCCGATCTCCGTCTCCACCGTGCCCTCGAGGATGTCGAAGGTCCCCTGCAGATAACGATCCGGCGTTCCGATGTCGAGCCAGTAGCCACCGGACTCAAACCCGTACAGCCCGTGTCCGATGAGCGCCGGGAACACCTCCCGCTCGATCGAGATGTTGGTGCCCGCGGGCGCCATCCTCCCGAGTATCGAGCGCTCGAGCAGGTAAGCGCCCGCGTTGATCAGATCGGTGTCGATCTGGTCTGGACTGGGCTTCTCGACGAACTCGATCACCGAGCCGTCGGGATCGCGACGGACCAGCCCGTACGCGGAGGGATCCTCGACGGCAACGAGCGCCAGCGTCGCGCTGGCGCCCGTCTGCTCGTGCTGGCGCCGCAGCGCGGTGAGGTCGATGTCCGTCAGGACGTCGCCGTTGAGCATGAAGAAGCGTTCGTCGAGCAGCTCCTCCGCGTACTTGAGCGCGCCTCCCGTGCCGAGCGGGCGGGACTCCTCGATGTAGCTGAGCTTGATGCCGAGCTCCGACCCGTCGCCCAGCACCTCGCGAACGGCACCGGCCATGAAGCCGCACGCAAGGATCACGTCGTCGACTCCGTGGCGCCGCAGCCACTCGAGCATGTAGGACACGAACGGGCGGTTGACGAGCGGAACGACCGGCTTCGGGATCGTCGAAGTCAGCGGCCGTAGCCGCGTCCCCTCCCCCCCCGCCAGGATCAGCGCCTGCATCCGCCGCTGCGCCCGGCCCCCATCACCGGCCGATGCCCTCGTACACGAGCCCCGCGTCACGGACGTGCTCGGGCGCAATGCAGTTGCGCCCGTCGATCACGACAGCACCCACCATCCGCTCCGCCGCGGCCCTCCAGTCCAGCTCGACGAACTCGGGCCACTCGGTCACCACGACGCAGGCGTGCGCACCATCAAGCGCCTGGAGTGCCGAGTCCGCGAACTCGACGCCACCCATAAGTTTGCGCGCCTCCTCCTCGGCGATCGGGTCGTACGCCCGGACCATCGCCCCGTCCGCCTGCAACCGCGCCGAGAGGACGAGCGAGGACGCCTCGCGCATGTCGTCGGTGTTCGGCTTGAACGCCAGCCCGAGCAGCGCCACCTTCTTGCCGACCAGCGACCCGAGATGCTTGTGCAGCTTGCCCATCACCCGCCGCTTCTGCAGCTCGTTGACCTCGATCACCGCGGTCAGCAGCTGGAAGTGATAGCCGGAGTTGCCGGCGAGCTGCTTGAGGGCCGAGACGTCTTTCGGGAAGCAGCTTCCCCCGAATCCGATCCCGGGCCTGAGGAAATGCGTCCCGATCCGGTGGTCGAGGCCCATCCCGCGGGCGACTTCGAGCACGTCCGCGCCGGTCTCCTCGCAGACGTTCGCGATCTCGTTGATGAACGAGATCTTCGTGGCCAGGAACGCGTTGGCCGCGAGCTTGATCATCTCGGCGCTGGCGATGTCGGTGCGCACGAGCGCCGCGTCCAGTGGTGCGTACAACTCGACCACCGCATCGCCCGCCCAATCACGGTCGTCCCCGACGACGACCCGATCAGGGCTCAGAAAGTCCTGCAGCGCCGAACCCTCCTTCAGGAACTCGGGGCAGGAGACGTACGCAAAGGCGCTCTTCCCCTGCTCATCGAAGATCCGCTTGATCGAAGCCCCGGTCCCGACCGGCACCGTTGACTTCATCACGAGCGCGTGCTGATCGGAGGCCGGCATCGCGTCGACGACCGCGTGGACCGCTGACAGGTCGGCATCGCCCGAATAGGTCGGCGGCGTGCCGACCGCGACGAACAGCAGCCTGGCGTGCTCGAGCGCCGGCGCTAGCTCTCGCCCGAAGTGCAGCCGTCCTCTGTTCCGCGCGAGGCACTCGGCCAGGCCGGGCTCGTAGATCGGGATCTCGCCGCGCTGAAGACGCGCGATCTTGTCGGCATCGACGTCGACGCACCACACCTCGCTGCCCAGCTCCGCGAAGCCGGCAGCGGTCACGAGGCCGACGTAGCCTGTGCCGATGACCGCGATTGGCGCGCGTTCTGAAGCCATCAGAGCGCCGCAGGGTAGCGGGACGCGCTACGCCGGCGTCAGCGACGCGGCGATCGCCACCATCTGCTGGTTGCTCAGGTCGTCGGTGAGGGTGTTCGAGATCCAGTACACGGCGTGCGGCGCCTTCCACGCGACCACGCTCAGCTTGTGGCCGTTGAAGTACAGAAGCAACTGCTTGCCGTTCACATTGCGCGTCTCGGTCGGGCTGTTGAGGATCGGCGGGTTCATCCACGTCGTGCCCTGGACGCCGTAGTACTGACCGAGGGCCGGGTTGAGGACCAGCGTCAGGCGGTATGCGAGATCGCTGCCGTTGGCGTCGGGAATCCTGTACGCGCGCGGATATGAATCGGGCTTCGGGCCGATCGCGCAGGTGCTGTCGGTGCAGTACCGCGACCCGGCGGCGATCATCCGCGGGAAGTAGACGGCGAACCCGGGATCGACGACCGACGTGGCCATCGCCCTGCCGTCGGCGGTGTCGTCGATCACCGACGGTGGGGCGGGCGGGCCTCCGCCGTGGTGCGGCGCGCCGTGTGGCGGTCCCGGGGCGGGCGGCGCCGGCGCCTTCGCGACGGTTGCGGTCATGAACTCCTTGAAGGCCCGTTGCATCGCGCCCCAGTCGGCGCTCACGTAGCAGGGGGTCTGGCCGGTCGCGGTGACGGGGCACGGAAGCAGGATCGCCGGGAACGGGATCTGCTTGATCGTGTGGCCGGCCGAGAACACGACGAGGTTGAACAGGTTGATCAGGCCATCGATGGTGTGAAGGTCGTGATCGGTCTGGACGTGCTGGCCGAAGATCTTCAGCAGCTTGTCGCGGTTGGCGAGCATCTGCGAGGCGCCGTACGCGTCCTTGGCCCAGCGGATGAAGTCCTGCTGTCGCGCACTGCGCACGATGTCGGTGTCGGTATGACGGAAGCGGACGAACGCCAGCGCGTCGGCGTCGCACAGCTTCTGGTAGCCGGGCTGCAGGTCGATGCTCGAGTAGTTCGTGTAGGCGGTGTTGTTGTAGTACCGATGGTCGACGTCGGCGTAGACGCAGCCGATCGCGTCGACGAGCGCTTCGAAGCCGCTGAAGTTGACGTCGATGATGTGGTTGACATGCAGCCCCGCGAACACCTGGCTGCGCAGGACGTGCAGGAGCAGGTTCGGGCCGCCGATCGAGTACGCGGCGTTGATCTTCTGGGTCGTAATCGCTCCGCCCTGCGGGATCTGAACCTTCAGGTCGCGCGGGATCGAGATCACGTTGATAGTGGACGAGTTGGGATTCAGCCGCACCAGCATCAGCGTGTCGGTGTTGGCCGTTTTCCACGGCGTGCCGACGCGGTGGTCTGAGCCGATCACCAGGATCGTCTGGGGGTTGCCAGGGTTCGCGATCGTCACGTCCGCGTGCGGCAGGGCGGGAGTCAGTCCCAGGTCCGCCGCCGCCTGCTTGAACTCGAGCAGGCCGGCGACGGCAGTCGCGCCCGCCGTGAAGCCGATCACGATCAGGGCGCCTAGCGCAAAGCGCCAGAGCATCCCGCCGCGGGTTCTCGGGATCAGCCTCACGCGAGGCCCCCCTCGATCGCGCGCAGCCCCGGCTCGCCGCCGTCCTGTTCGAGCCACATCGGGACCCCCCTGACGAAGTCGCCAAGCGCGCGGCGGTAGCGCGCCAGCGAAGCCAGCGACACCCACTCCTCCGGACCGTGATGGCCGGCGCCCTGCGGCCCGAACTCGACCGCCGGGATCCCCGCCTCGAGAAATGCGACGGCGTCCGACGCGCCGTCGCGCCCGACGCTCATCACCTCGCCGCGCGTCGAGCGCGCGACAGCGTCGCGTAGCGCCCGCACGTAGGGATCGCCACGCGACACCGAGACCGGCGGATGGATGAACGTGCGCTTCACCTCGATCCCTCCGATACCCCGGACCTGCGACAGGATCTCGCCGGGATCCTGCCCAGGCAGGTAGCGGATGTCGACCACCATCTGGCAGAAGTCAGGAACCTTGTTGACCGCGTCCCCGCCATGGATCCGGCCGAGGTTGATCGACGGCCGGTCGAACAGATCGGAGGACTCGCGCGTGAACGGAAGCGACTCGATCGCGCGGAAGACGTCGATCGCCTTCAGCACGGCGTTGTCGCCAAGCCACGGCGTAGAGCTGTGAGCCGAGCGACCATAGACGTTGATCCGCATCGCGAGCACGCCCTTCGCCTCGACGCCAATGTGCATGTTGGTTGGCTCGCCGGTTATCGCGAAGTCACCGCCGAGCCCGCGCTTGACGACCCCATCGGTCGAGCGCACGTCGAGCTCCTCGGACTCCTCGTCGGGGACACAGACCAGGCGGACACGAACCCGGTCCTGGCGCTCGAGGTCCTTCAGCGCACACATCATCGCCGCCAGCGCGCCCTTCATGTCATAGGAGCCCCGGCCGATCAGCCGGTCGCCCTCCACTCTCGGATCGAACTGCTCCGGGCGGCCCGGAACGACATCGAGATGCCCGTGCAGCACCACGCATGGTCGGTGCTCATCATCGGGCCCCACCTCGGCCACCAGCACCGGAAGCCCATTGTGCTCGTGATCGCGTACCACGATGTCCCGGGATTCGAGCCAACCCTTCACGAATCCTGCGGCAGCGACGATCGCCTCCGGCCTGGAGGTGTCGTAGGAGATCAGGCGCCCGGCGAGGATCCGCTCGTCGACCATCCGCCACAGCATAGGCACCGGGTCCGGCGGCGCGACCGGACCCCCCGCATCGCCTGGATGTCCAGGCTGCGGGCGAGGGTTGAAGGCCTCCCCGAGGCGCGCCGATCACCTCGCAAGGACCATTAGCTTTAGTCAGCTTTCAGCCAGCCACTTCCCGATAAGGGCAAACCCGTCGTGAGGCGGGGACGCAAAGCCACGGGACCCCCAAACGGGGTCAGCCGGGTTACCGAAGGAAGCCTCGCGGGTGGTGGCCAGCCCGGACCGGAGGTAATCCATGACTCGCAGGTTGGTACGCGCTGCTTCTGCTCGCGGCGCACTCGCGTTGTTCATCGCAGTCGGCGTCAGCCTGCTATGCGCAGCCGGCGCCGCGGCGGCATCCGCCCCGACCGTCACGACCGGCGCCGCGACCGGGGTCGGCACGAACTCCGCAACCGCCAACGGCAGCGTGAACCCGCAAGGTCTGCCAGCCACCGCATACTTCCAGTACGGCACGAGCAGCAGCTACGGGAGCCAGAGCTCAACCCAGACACTGTCCGGCAATCTTGTGCCGAATCCAAGCTTTGAGACCGGCACGACCAGCGGCTGGTCGATCGGTGGCTCGGTAACCCCGAAGACCTTCCAGGCGCAGACCGGCTGGGCAACGCAGGGCTCCTACTCGGCCAGGTTCACGACCGGGACGATCTCCTCAAGCGGCTACTCGGAGGTCGATGTCAACCCCTACATCAAGGGGATCACGGCGGGCGCCCAGTACACCGTCTCGGCCGATCTCAACGTCCTCGGGCTGAGCTCCAAGCAGCACGTGCTGCTCTATGTCACATGGCGCAACTCGAGCGGGTCGGGCCTCGGCAAGGTCCAGGCCGGCAGCACCTCGTCGCTCGGCACCCGGACGCTCTCGGCGACGCTGACCGCGCCGAGCAACGCCACCCAGGCACAGGTCGACGTCACGGTCGAGGGCGGCGGCGTTGCGGATCTGTACTACGACAACGTCGAGCTGGCGGGCGGTGGCAGCTCCTCCACGCAGGCGCTCAGCTCGCTGCTGTCGAGCCTCGGGCCGGGCACCACCTACCACTACCGGCTGGTGGCGTCGAGCAGCGCCGGCACGTCTTTCGGCGCAGACCAGACGTTCACGACGGGCACCCCGGACACAACCGCGCCGTCCGTGCCCGCCGGCCTGAGCGCCACTCCGGGCAACCAGCAGGTCTCGCTGTCGTGGAGCCCATCGAGCGATCCCGACAGCGCCGTCGCCGGCTATCAGGTGTTCCGCAACGGCTCGCAGGTCGCCACCGTCGCCGGCACCTCCTACACCGATAGCGGCCTCACCAACGGCACCTCCTACACCTACGACGTGAAGGCGTACGACCCCTCGGGCAACGTCTCGGCCGCTTCGGCGACCGTGTCTTCGACGCCCCAGGCGAGCTCCGGCTCGGGCCCGGCGGCGGGCGACCTGTATGTCAGCGCGAGCGCGCCCGCGGGCGGCGACGGCTCAGCAGCGGCGCCGTTTCAGACGATCAGCGCCTGCGCAGCCGCGCTGACCGCCGGGCACACCTGCTGGATCGAGAACGGCACCTACTCCGACATGAACGTGTGCCCGGCCAACAGCGGCACCTCGGACACCA
>Ga0209810_1001386_pt1 | contig 36945 bp, 25 predicted proteins | sample Coa_R1_7_FD_187159 | JGI IMG/M metagenome (GOLD analysis project Ga0209810, IMG submission 187159) | Surface soil microbial communities from Centralia Pennsylvania, which are recovering from an underground coalmine fire - Coalmine... | ecosystem: Environmental > Terrestrial > Soil > Unclassified... | reverse complement strand
CTGCTGGTCTCTTACCAGTCGGGGTACCCAGTCATCGCCTCTTAGCATCTCTAAGATGGCTCCTCGGATCAGGGTGATGGCATAGGTCTCGAACTTGATGCCCCGCTCCGGATCGAACTGATCGACGGCCTTGACCAGACCCACCACCCCGGCGCCCACCAGGTCCTCTCTTTCGATGCCGCAGGGCAGGGGACCGAACAGCCGGCCGGCGGTGATGGAGACCAGGTGCGCATAACGCTGGATCAGCAGCTCCCTGGCCTCCTGGCAATAGTGCTCTTTGAATTGCCGCCAGAGTGTGGTTACGGGGACTTCGCCCATGAACATGCCTCCTGGGATGCGTGTCGGAAGAACGGCACGGCAGAGTGGAGATATCTTCGTGTGTTTCATCGCCGATCCGCCGCCCAAATCGCGGGGCATGGGGTCGAGAAAGAGTTCGGCAGGGAACCCGGCGCAAAGATGCCTTACTGATTGTCGGCTGGAGAAGGGAAAAGAGTTATAGCGAAGAGTAAGGTTTTTTTCTCTTTTTGCCTTACTTGCGGCAGGGAAGGAACCGATCGCAAGCGCGTCGAATTGGCCGAGCAACAAGATGCGGGCCGGATAAGCCCCTTCTAAAGGAGGACACTCCCATGAGTTTTAACCTGCGCTGGCGGCTTACCCTGATGATGGTGTTGGAGTATGGCATCTGGGGAGCCTGGTTTGCTGTCGCCGGGGAATATTTCGGGAAGAACCTTGGCTTTAATGGGATTCAGATAGGTGTCCTGTTCAGCCTGCTTCCATTGGCGACCATTATCTCTCCTTTTATTGCCGGCCAGATAGCAGACCGTCATGTGAATACGGAGAAGTTTCTCGCTATCCTGAATCTGCTCGGCGGGGTCCTGATGTTTTGGATCGCCCGACAGCACGAATATAGGCTGCTGGTGCCATTGCTGTTCATCTATTCCCTCTTCTACGCGCCTACTCTAGCCCTCACGAACTCTCTAACCTTCCACCATCTGTCGAGTGCGGAACGAGATTTTGGCGGCATCCGGGTCGGAGGCACTCTCGGTTGGATCATCGCAAACTGGCTGCTCGGACTGTGGCGCCAACTAGCCGGGCATCCGGTCTCCGGCGATCTGTTCTATCTAGCTGGGATCCTGTCGATACTATTGGGGTTGTTCTGCTTTGCCCTACCAAAGACCCCGCCTGCTCGGGAGGGGACGAATCCGCTCGCTTTCCTCGAAGCTCTGGCGCTGTTGAAGAGTCGCAGCTTCCTGATTTTCATGATCGTCTCTTTCATCGTGGGCACGGAACTAGAGTTCTTCTATATGTTCACCTCTGCGTTCTTGGGAGCGCCTGTCTCGCTACATGGCATTGGTATTTCCGACAACAACCTGCCAATCGTAATGACTGTCGCTCAGATAGCCGAGGCGGTTGTAATGCTGTCTCTGCCATTTGTATTGCCCCGATTAGGCGTGCGTAAAGGGCTCACGCTTGGAATCATCGCCTGGCCGATCCGTTACGCGATCTTTGCTTTCCTACCTATCCAATGGTTGGTCATCGCCTCGCTGGCCCTACACGGTTTCTGCTATGTCTTCTTCTTTGTCGTTGGGTTTATCTACGTGGACGAGGTAGCACCCAAGGATATCCGTGCCTCTGCACAGAGCTTGGTCGCCCTGACTGTCCTTGGGCTAGGGCTTTACTTCGGCAGCTTGTTTGCGGGACAGATTCAGAAGATGTACACAACGATTATTCTGCAAGGTGGTAAGCCCGTGTCGGTGACCGACTGGCACATGGTGTTCCTGATCCCGTGTATACTGACGCTTCTTTGTGCCATTATTTTCCCGCTGCTGTTCCGCGGCGACACGTCCCGGCAGGCGGTCGTAGCCGGGGAAGCGGCAGAATTCACGGAGACGGCGCCCGTGCCGAAATAAGGAGAAAAAGCATGTCGCTGACGGAAGCACAGGCCCACGCATTCGACGAAGAGGGCTATCTCTTTTTACCGGAACTGTTTTCGCCGGAAGAGGTGCGTGTCCTCAAAGCCGATGCCCTGGAGAGTGAGAGCCGGGAGAATGCTTTTGCGATCTCGGACAAGGTCGGCAGCGCAGCCCTGGCTTTGTGGATGGAGACACGCGATGATTCGCTCGGAGCGCTGGTGCGGCATCCGCGTCTCGTTGTCCCGGCACGCCAGCTTCTGCGCGATGAGGTCTATCACTGGCACAGCAAGGTGATCTTCAAGAAAGCCCATTCGGCCGGCTCCTGGGTGTGGCATCAGGATTATGGGTATTGGTACCATGACGGCCCGCCGGAAGCGCGCATGCTCTCCTGCATGGTCTTTCTGGATGCGGCCCGCGAAGACAACGGCTGCCTGCAGATCCTGGTCGGCTCTCACAAGCTGGGCCGGCTGGAGCACGAGCACATGGCCGAGTACGTCGGCGGGCAGATGGGCGTGAAAGAGGAGACCATCCAGGCGGTCGCCGGAGACCTTCCGGTACGTAAGATGACCGGCGCGCCCGGCGGCGTGGTCATCTGGCACTCCAACACCTTCCACCGCTCCGAGGCCAATGCCACCGACTATCCGCGCACCGCGTTCATCGCCTGTTACAATGCGCTCTCCAATGCCCCGGATCCGGGCAAAGGCCACGGCAGGCCCGTCCCCATCACGATGAGTTCTGAAGACTCGATCCGCCGCTATGCAGAACGCGCCGTCGCTCCGCATATGCCCTGAGCTCAGGAAGAGAAGAAAAATCCGCCCCCCGGGCCATGCCAGGGGGCGGATCGATTCAGGCTTCCGATTGGCTAGGGTAAAGTCAGCTTCTGGCTGACACTGAAGGTGCCTCCGGTGAACTTGCCGGACACTTTCAAGGTGACGACCGTGCCGGGAGTTCCCGCCGAAGAAGGATAGGTCAATGTCGCTGTGGCCGTGGCCCCGGCGGCGATATTGCCCAACGTCACCGGCAAGGTAGTGCTGGTGGCCGCGGCTCCCAGAGTGGACTTGGTGATCTCAGTGCCGGGGGCCGTCAAGTAGCCCACGTTCTTGAGGGTAAACGTGGCCGTATAGACCCCGGTCGTGCTGTTTCGGGTGACATTATAGGAAGTCAGCCGCAAGGTGGTCACCAGGATCTTGAAGTTCTTGGAAGCCGAAGTCGCGCCGCCGGGATTGACCACCGTGATCTTGGCGGTGCCGGGGCTGGCAATGTCGGTAGAGGGCACGGCGGCTTTGAGCTGGGTGGAAGAGACGAAGGTGGTCGTCAGCGGAGTGCCGTTCCAGTCGATCGTGGCGCCACTGACAAAGCTGCTGCCCTTGGCGGTCAGGGTGAAAGAGGAGCCGCCTGCATCGAGGGAGGAGGGGCTTAGAGAGGACAGCACGGGCGTCTGGGCGGCCTGTATCGAGACTTCCCACATGGAGCGTCCATGCGTTCCGGCTCCCAGGAGGCCCAGGCCGGTGTTGAGGTCCAGGTCCACCACGCGGGCGTTGGGCAGCCCGATGCCAACCTGGGTCCAGGCGCCGCTGCCGGAGGAGGCGTAGACGCCCATATCGGTGCCGATATAGATCGTCGATGCGGTGTGATCGTACTTGACGGCATTGACCGGCAGGTTCGGCAGGTTCCCGGAGATGTCGCTCCAGGAAGAGCCGCCGTTGGCCGTTGCCAGGACGTGGGCAGCTCCAAAATGATCGGCAACAGCGAAGGCATGTTGCGCGTTGGTGGGATCCACGGCGATGTCGGCGATGTGAGCGGTGATGCCGGCGGGGGTCACGTTCGTCCAACTCGTCCCATCGTTGACCGTCACGAAGAGGACGCTGGAGGCCGCATAGGTGCCACCTGCGGCGACATAGATGGTGTTGCCGTTGACCCCGATGGCATCGATCGGGCCGGTAGCGGCGAAGGAGCCTTTGCCGATCCAGCTATTGCCTTTGTTGGTCGTCTCGTAGAGGGTGGTGGTGCCCAGCAGCAGCCGGGACGTATTCGCCGGGTCCATCACATAGGGGACGTAGAAGTTGGAGTTGTCCGCAAAGTTGATCCCGCTGGTGATGGAGAAGAAGCTGCTGCCGCTGTTGTCCGAACGGTCGATGTCCGGTCCGGTGAAGGTCTGATAGATGGTGGTGGGGTTCGCCAGATCCACGCGGGTGTGGCCGCCGTCCCCGCCGATGAGCAGCGTCCATCCCAGATTGCCGGTAGTGCCTTCAGTGCCGTTATCCTGGCTCCCACCGTAGGCGATGTTGCTGTTGGTGGGATGCAGGGAGATGCCGGTGAACTGGATGGTCTCCAGGTCGCCGTTGATGTCCTGCCAGGAAAGACTGGAGGGGTTGGAATTGTTGAGCCGCCAGATGCCGCCGTCCGAGCCGCTGAGCAGCTTGCCATTGGCATCGAAGGCAAGGGCGTGCTCATCCGTGTGAGGGCTGTTGCCACTGCCGTCGGAAGAGATGTCGGTCCAGGTGGCGCCGCCATCGGTCGATTCGATCAAATTGGGTCCGCCCCCATTGCTGCTGCCGCCGGCAAAGACGACGTTGGCATTGGAGGGGCTGACCGCGATGGCGTTATTGTACCAGCCCTGTCCATAGGGGCTGACTCCCATATAGTTAGGGGTGTTGGTCAGTGCCGTCCAGGTCGTGCCGCCGTCCGTGCTCTTTTCCAGGGCCAGCAGGCCACTGGTTTGCACCGATTCGATAGCGGCATAGAGCGTCGCCTTCGTGGTAGAAGTAGACGGGAACAGGGCGATGGAGATGCGACCGTTATTGCCCCCCATCGGGAAGTTGCCGGCGGCCGACCAGGTGCTTCCGCCGTTCGTCGAGCGATACACACCGTTGAGGCTGTTGGCATAGTAGGGCCCGATCGCCGCATAGAGCGTGCCGGAATTCGCATCGAGCGCCACGTCGCTGTAGCCCAGGGACGTAGACAGAGACGTGGTGGTATTGGTCCAGGTCGAGCCGCCGTCGGTGGTCTTCCAGATGCCTGTCTGTCCGGAGTAGGCATAGTTGCCGGCGGGCAGTCCCGGCCGGTTCACCGCCACGTAGACGGTGTTGGGATCGGTGGGGCTGATGGCGATCTTGCTGATGGTCGCCATCGTGAAAACGCTCGATCCCTGAAGAGTCCAGGTCGAGCCGCCGTCCGTAGACTTGAGTACGCCATAGCCGTAGGCGCTATCGCCGGAGTTGTTGGCCTCGCCGGTGCCGGCATAGATGACGTTATGATTGCTGGGAGCGATGGCGATAGCGCCCATGGCCAGAGTCGCCTGATTGTCCGTGAGGGGCGTATAGGTCGTGCCGCCGTCGGTGCTCTTCCAGACCCCGCCGCCAGCGGTCGCCACGAAGAGCGTGTTGGCGTTCGTAGGATCGGCCGCGATGCCGGCGATGCGGCCGGACCAGGAAACCCCGGCATTCAGAGGCGCCGGGCCGAGATCCACCCAGGGATTGGTGGCGGCCAGCGGGGAGACCGAGGGCTGTGGCACGGAGGGCATCGTGCCGGGTATAGGCTCGACGCGCTGGGCCTTCGGATGGATCGGGGGTGGCGCCGCCAGGGCGGCGGCGCCGAGGAAGAGGCCGAGGACGGTGGTCGCGGCCGTCCGCAGCGTGCCGCTAAACGTGCGGCGTACACGCTCCGAAAGCGATGGAGGGATACCGGATGACATGAAAAGATGCATGATTGCCTTTCCTGGCGCCTCAATAGCGCCATCTATTTCCTGAGGCCGGTAGGGGACCAGGAGGATGAATGATGATGTGCCAGAGAGGACGAAACCCATTGCGTGGATCAAAAAGATGCCCGCAAACTCTAGCTTCAGGGCAATCCATCCTAACACAATCTTGCGCGCTCTGTCAATCCTCAGGAAGATCGTCCAAAATTAAGCCGGGAAGCCTCGTAACGTTCCGTTTGCAATGCCCGTCTAAGAACCGAACAGTCTCCCCGTTCACGCGGTCGCCACCGGCAGGGGAGCTCACTTGCCGGAGGCGGCCTCGGTTACACGGCGTTAAAACACCGTGCTAAGACCAAAGTCCGCCTGCGCGGACCCCGACCTTCCAGGGAAATCTCCCCTCCCCTAAGATTGGGGAAGCGGTCGGGGGTGAGGGCCTTAACCCCGAAAGGAGAACGAGCATGCTCCGAAAATCTCACTTCTTTGCCATGCGGCTGATAAGCCTATGGGGCCTATGCGGGCTTGGCTCGGCCGTGCATGCGCAGGGCATTCTCTATCCGGTCGGGGATATTCGCTCCCAGCCGTTCTACGTGAAAAATTTGCGGGTCAACACCCGAATCGACGATGCGGTCGCGGAAACGACGGTCGAGCAGACGTTCGTGAACACGAGCGCGTTCCCGCAGGAAGGGACATACCTCTATCCCTTGCCGGAAGGGGCGTCGCCGACCGCCTTCAGCATGACCGTAGGCGACCAGACGCTGGAGCCACGTGTTCTGAGCAGCGACGAGGCGCGCGGCATCTACGAAGAGATCGTGCGCCGCCGCCGGGACCCGGCGCTGCTGGAATATGTCGGGCGCAATCTGGTGCGCGTCCGCGTCTTTCCCATACCTGCCCACGGCGAGCGCACGATTCGCCTGCGCTATACCGAAGTCTTGAAAACGGAGGGCAGCCTGCGCCGCTACGCCTATCCGCTTTCCACCTCCCGATTCGGCGCCCAGCCGGTCGGAGTCATGTCGATCGCCATTCGACTGCAGACGAGCGCGCCGCTCAAGAACCTCTACTCGCCTACCCATGCGCTCTCCATCCGCCGTCTCGACGACCGGAGCGCCACGGCATCCTGGGAGGGCCGGGAGGGCGAATCCGATAAGGACCTGACCCTCTACTTCAGCACGAGCGATGGCGACGTGGGACTGTCGCTGCTGACCTATAAGAGCGGCGACCGCGATGGCTACTTCATGCTCCTGGCCGCGCCGCGCGTCACCATTCCCCGCGAGCGAATCCTGCCCAAGCATATCGTCTTCGTCCTCGACCGCACGGGGTCGATGGCCGGCCCGAAGATCGAGCAGGCGCGCAAGGCGCTGCTCTACTGCCTCAACAGCCTGCATCCGCAGGATCGCTTCGACGTGATTACCTTCAACGAATCGCCCGACCTGCTCCTGCGGCAACTGGCGCCGGCGACCGAAGCGAATATCGCCAGAGCGCGCCGCTTCGTCGCCGACATCGACGCCAGCGGCGGCACCAATATCGAGGACGCGCTGCATGCGGCGCTGAACCTCCTGCGCGCCGAGCCGGGACGCGAAAAGATGGTCGTCTTCCTGACCGACGGCCTGCCGACGGTCGGCGAGACCGACATCGACACCATCCTGCGGCACGTCCAGGCGTGGAATGGCGACTCGCATACCGCCGAGCAGGCGGCGTTCCAGGATGGCGGCCGGCCGCGCGGGCCGGGCATAGATGGCTGGAATGAGAAAGCGCCGGCAAACGCGCGTCTGTTCTGCTTCGGCCTCGGCTACGACGTGAACGTGCCCTTCCTCGACCGCCTGGCCGATCTCGGACGCGGCGACGCCGACTACGTCAAGCCGGAGGAAGATATCGAGGTGAAGGTTTCGGCGTTTTTCGCCAAAGTCTCTTCGCCTATCCTCTCGGATCTGCAGCTGGCGTTCGATGGAACGGACGTGTATGATGTTTATCCGAAGGTCCTGCCGGACCTTTTCAAGGGTACGCAGTTGGTCATCACGGGCCGATTTCGCGGCGAAGGCGGCGGGACCGTGCGTCTGGCCGGCTTCGCGAACGGCACGGAGGAAAAGTTTCAGATGGGAACCGGCTTCGGCGCGGCGGAGGGGCGAAATGCGTTCCTGCCGCGCATCTGGGCCGCCCGCAAGATCGGCTACCTGGTGGACCAACTGCGTCTTTCCGGCAACCCGGAGGGCAAGCAGGAGGTCATCGATGAGATCGTGCGCCTCTCGAAGGAGTACGGGATCATCACCGAATACACCTCCTTCCTGGTAGATGAGCGGGAGCAGGAGCAACTTGGTCTCCATCTCCAGGTTAACGGCGACTTCGATAACTCCTCTATCGTTCGGCAGGAAGTGGCCCGGCGCGCCACCCAGTATGGTATCTCCGGCCAGGATGTCACCGACCAGAGCCTGCGCGCGAAAAGCTATGCGCAGGCAAGCCAGACGGCTCCACGCTATCAGTCGGCCGGAGGTGGAATGGGCGGTCGAGCAGGCTTCTTCGGCGGCCCGCCCAACGCTATGGGTCGTGTCTCTATCAACCGCAGGCTGGGTGGCCCTCCTGTGCAGCTAGAGCAAGTGCCTGGGGAGGCGACCGTAACGGTCCAGGATGTGGGCGACAAAACCTTCTACCGCCAAAAAGACAACGTCTGGGAAGATAACGCTTACGACCCGAAGAAGCAGTCGCTGGTCAAAATCAAAGCCTTCAGCGACGCGCACTTCGCCCTGCTGAAGGCTCTGCCTAAGCTTGCCGCCTACTCCTCCGTGGGCGATGATGTGATAATCAGCCTCGGCAAGACCGCCGTGGAGATCGGCAAGGAGGGCAAGGACAAGCTGACCGATGCCGAACTGAAGGGGCTTACCGGCAAGTAGGCGACTTCCCTATCTAGCTGCTTCCCGGAACGGTCTCATACCACGCGAGGACGTCCGGAAGCGGCTCGGCGGCATATTCGATATGAATTACCCGCCGATGGTGGGCCGACTGTGCGCTGGAGGAGGCATGCAGCAGCAAAGGGCGCATGAGCATGGCTCCTCCACGTTCCACCTCGCAGACTGTTTCCGGCACTTCTGCACGCAGCCGCTCGATCTCGCCGGGTTTCAGCTTACCGTAACGATGGGTGCCCGGCAGCACGCGCAAAGGACCGTTCGTTCGATCGCACCTATCCAGGTGCAGGCGAACGGTCAGCATCCGCTCCAGCAAGGAAGCCGGCGCCTGCGCGTGAGCCACCCCCGCCTTCTGAGACCAGTGACCGAATCCCTCGACATCTCTCCGTTCCGCAACCGCTATCGAGAGATCCTGATGCCAGGGCACTTTCCAGTTGGCGTCGGGCATCTTGTCGAAATAGATGGCCCGCACGGCGAAGCAGTCCCTTCCCAAAAACGGCTCGACGAGCGTCCGAACAGCCTGAGAAGCCGCCAGTTCGCAGACAGCCGGCACGGCCTGCAAGAGATTGCGCAGGGCATACAAGCCGTGGCCCGCCGCGCCTTCAGCGTCACCCGCTCTCCATGCAAACTCCTCAAGAAGCTCCGTTATCGTGCTCTCATCCATTACGTCTGGCGCAATGGCGAAACCATTTCGCTCCAGGTCGCCATTCAAGGCTGACGTGCTCCTTTCTACTCATTGCCGCCACCGTATTATAGCCTAAGAGCCTGTACGTAAACGCCGATATGCGCACGAATATCAAAAGCTTTTCCGTCCGCAGGACGGTTGTCCGCTTCCTTAAAGTTCCCCCTCTCCTTGAGAAGGAGAGGGGTTAGGGGTGAGGTCCGTCCGCAGGACGGTTGGCCGAAGGCCCTCCAGACGGGTATTTCAATGCCCGGCTAAGAAGCCAGCAGGTTTCCATACAGGCTCTAAGATCAACGCGGGCAAGGAGATAGCAGATCCAGACAGGAAGGGATAATTAGACGTCGAATATGAAGATGATATTTATCTTCCTTGACTGATTTGGGTGGAGAGGCTGAGTTATGAAGAGGCGGAAACGAGTCGTGATCATCCTGTCCGCTGTGGTGTTGCTGCCATGTCTCTGTTTTGCCGGATTAGCTATCTATATCCAAATCTATGGCCAGGTGGACCGTGCGCAGCCGGCGCAGGCTATCGTCGTGCTGGGGGCGAAGGTGCAGCGTTCCGGGCAGCCGGGCGCTAGCCTGCGGGCGCGTACGCTTCGGGCGGTCGCGCTGTACCGGCGCGGACTGGCGCCCAAGATCATCTGCACGGGAGGCATCGGCAGCTTCCCACCCGCCGAGTCGCAGGCTTCCGCTACTTTGGCCGAAGCGCAAGGCGTTCCTGTAGAAGATCTCCTTCTGGAAAGCAAGTCGCGGAGTACGATGGAGAACGCCCGCTACGCCGCCGACATCTGCCGGGCGCATGGGTGGACGCGCGTTATCGTCGTGAGCGATCCCTACCATCTCTTTCGCGCCCGACGTGATTTTGAGCGTTTTGGGGTTATTGCCTATCCCAGTCCCGCTCTGGAGGGGCAGAGCGACCGCAATCTCCGATACCGCATGACCCTGCGGGAAGCCTGGCTAGTAATGGAAGAGGCTCTCCATCTCTAAGCTAACAGGGCAACCAGATGTCGCCAGGGTGGGACCTTAACTCTCAATAAGGAGGCTGCCGGACTTTAGCTCCTGCGCCAGCAAGACCCGATCTACGGAAGCGATCAGCTCGGTGGGATTGAAGGGCTTGGCCAGGTAGGCGCTGCAGAGCAGCAGCTCACACTGGATCAGCGCGCTGTCCTCGGCAAGCACCGTCAGTAGGATGACCGGCAGGTCCCGGGTCCGTTCGCAGGCGCGCAGCCGCTCCAGGACTTCCAGCCCGCTCATATAGGGCATGATCACGTCCATGACGAGCAGGTCCGGTCGCTCCTGCTCGATTTTCTCCAGGGCCTCATATCCATCCAGCGCCGTCACGACCTCATAGCCAGCGCCTTTCAAATTGATCTGTACCAGGCGGGCGATATGGCGCTCGTCGTCGACGGCCAGCACCTTCTTCCCGATGGGTCTCTGCATTGCCAGCTCTCTCGTTTGCATCCTGTCTGCCAGGGCCGTATAAGCGGATAAAGCGATGAAAGCGTTGGAGCACAGGTCATTGCCTGTCTTCGTGGACGGCAAGGAGACAACGGCAGCGGCAAACGACGCGTCACGTCGCTGGGAAACGGCATCTGCGCGCGTATAGTGTTATCGTAGCGTTCTACCGTTCAATAATCGTTTAATACTCTCAGTTTTTCGTGACTTCTATAAATTTATGCCGTGTCGCAACGCTTCTGGATAGCTCTCGGACTATTGGAAGGGGAAGTCTGGAGAGGACAAGAAAACCCAATGGGAATCGGGAGGGTAAAATGAGGCTGGAAATAGGATCGGGGCGTCGAATCCGGATGCTGCCAGGGATAGAGCGCGGGTGAGCAAAAGCAAGCGGCGTAAAACACGGAGCCGGCAGGCGAAAGAAGACCTATCGAAGCCAGGACGGTCGAAGCGCGAGGTCGAGAAAGCCCATCGGGAACGCAAACGGACAGGGCGCAATATCCTCCTCGGAACGCTGCTCCTGGCTCTCCTAGCCTTTCTGGGGTTGATGGCGTATATCGATGCCTACGGGCAGGTTGAGAGGGCACAGGCCGCTCCGGCGATCGTCGTGCTGGGGGCATCAGTGACGGAGCAGGGAAAGGCCGGAGACAGCCTGCGAGCGCGCACGCTCCACGCGGTAGACCTGTATCGTCGGCATCTGGCCGGTAAAATCCTCTGCTCGGGAGGCGTCGGCAAAAATCCGCCTGCCGAGGGGCAGGTGGCCGCGGCGCTGGCCCGGACCGTGGGCGTGAACCCCGCGGACCTGATCGTCGAAGACCGCGCCAAAAATACCGAAGAGAACGCGCGCTATACCGCCCGAATCTGCCGCGCCCACGGCTGGGACTGCGTGATCGCGGTCAGCGATCCCTACCATCTCTTTCGCGTCCACCGCGACTTTGACCGGGAAGGCATCACCGCCTATACCAGCCCGGCCAAAGACTGCCGGCGCAATCGCGAACCGCTCCTACGCTTCGTCTGGACCGCCCGGGAAGCGCTCGCCATCCTGCGCGATCTCGTCTGGCCCTGGCCGCGTTAAGCCTCCGCTGCCTTCGGCTTTGCTCCTTTTAAGACCGAACTGCCTGGACAGACCTCTCTCAGCGCGGACCGGCCGCCTGCCACCCTTGATTCTGAGAAGGAGAGAGGGCGGCCATGCCGGTCACCGTGGCCTCATTCAGATACCAGGCCATGAGCTGCCCGGTCACCGCGTTCTCAAAGACGATATCCGGATGCCCGTCCCCATTGAGATCGGCAATGGCGACCGCCTGCCATCCAGGAGTCTGTGTCTTGCTTACATAGGCCCCTCCCACGACCGTGAGCCCTTTCAAATACCAGACTGCCAACTGCCCGGTCGTTGTGTTCTGGAACAGCAGGTCCGGAGAGCCATCTCCGTTGAAATCGCCCGTGCCTACACATTGCCAATGTGGGTCCTGGACGAGGGAGATATACGCTCCGCCCTCGGCATAGTTGCCAAATTGTGGGCTCATAAACCAGACGGCCAACTGCCCGGTAGTGGGATTGCTGAACAGCAGGTCCGGATAGCCGTCTCCATTGAAGTCGTTGATCCCCACGCACTTCCAGCCAGGGGCGGGCTGGGGATAGATATAATCGGTGCTGGGCGCGCCATTGGAGAAGGCGACTATGTCGTTGTTCTCCATATACCAGACGGCCATCCGGCCGGTCGTTGTGTTCTGGAACACCAGGTCCGGCAGGCTATCGTTATTGAAGTCGCCGCTGCCCACCAGCCGCCAGTGCAGATCTTGAGGAGGATAGACGTAGACGCCTGTTGCCGCGGTGCCGTTCATATACCAGAGGGCGATCTGGCCGGTCGCCAGATTCTGGAAGAGGAGATCGGACCGGCCGTCGCCGTTGAAATCGGCAGGCACAACGCGCGGATTGAGCTGGAAGACCGTGCCGTCGCCAAAAAGGCCGCCTTGCAGGCACGCGCCGGTAAAGCTGCCGTCGCTGTTCTGCAGAAGGGAGGAGAGCTCGGCGCCATCTGCAAAGAGGGGGCTTCCTACGGCAGCGAATGCGTGGATCGTTTTGAAATTACCTTGTGGCGTGATCTTGAACACGACGCCGCTGCCGCCAGCTCCGCCCGCCTGGGTTCCTCCGTAGAAATTGCCATCCGTTCCGGCGATCAGCACGGTTGGCACTGCGCCATCGGCATTCGAGAGAGACTGGTAGGTGTCGTATAGGATAGAGAAGGTGTGCAGGGTCGTCAGCGAATTCTGGGGCGAAAGGCGAAAGATTGTGCCTGTGCCATTGGCTCCGCCGGATATGGTCGTCCCGTAGAGGGCGCCGTCGGCGCCAAGAACCAGGCTGTCCGGATAAGCCCCATCTGCATTGTGTCCCCTGTCATTCGGATTCACATAGGCGAACGCATACAGCAGAGTGAACGTGCCCTCCGGAGTTAGCTTGAACAGGGTGCCGCTGCCCCAGGGGCCGCCAAAGTCCGCCGTTCCATAGAGCGTTCCATCCGGAGCCTGCAAGAGATTGCCAGGACCGAGGCCATCGGCATTCAACTCGACGTCGAGGGCTTGCATAATGGGAGCAAAGGTGTGCAGCGTCGTGAGCGTTCCGCCGAGCGTAGAGCGATAGATCGCGTCGCCAAAGGCGATATAGAGGTAGCCGTCGCTACCCTGGATGATGTCGCCGCCACCGGGGCTATCGAAGGTATAGAGGTTGGTGCGCACCCCGGCCGGCGTGATTTTAAAGAGCGTGCTCGGTATCGTGCCGCCCTCGATGCCGTACCAACCTGCGGTCAAGCCGTAGAAATTGCCATCGCTCGCCTGAATCACGCTGGCCGGCGAGCCGCCCTCGTTATAGTCGAAGGCGGCGATGGTGGTCACAACACCGCCGGGCGTGTACTTGAACAGAGTCCCATAGTAGAGATTGGCGCCGCCGGAATGGGTAAGACCGTAGAGGCTGCCATCCTGACCCACGAACAGATTGAATGGTCCGCTCCCATAGGGGGTCGGTCCGTAGAAGTTCAGAAGCACCTTCTCCGTGGCCGCAGAAGCCGGCATCGCCAGCAAACCTATCAGCACTAAGCCGAACAGCAGGCCAAGAGCCTGACCGGTTTCCCCCAGGCTTCGCATAAGACCTCCTCCTTTACCGAGGCATATTGAGGCCGCCGGCATCTAATGTATCCCTACGCACAGCCAGTCCGGAGTCTGGCTGGGAGTGATGTAAGCGCCGTTGACGGCGGTGACGCCGTTCAGATACCAGATCGCCATCTGGCCGGTGGCTGCGTTCCGCAGGACTAAGTCCGGATGGTCGTCGCCGTTGTAGTCGTTGACGCTCACGCACTGCCAGCCGGGCAGGGGAGTGGGCGTGATATACGCGCCGCCCGTGGCATAGACGCCATTCATATACCAGACGGCGAGCTGTCCGGTAGAAGCATTCTGGAACACGAGGTTCGGCTTGCCGTCGCCATTGAAGTCCCCGGTTCCCACGCATTTCCAGCCAGGAGCCGGATTGGGAGAGATGTAGGCGCCGTTCACGGCGTAGTTGAACGGATAAAAAGGGTTCATGTACCAGACGGCCATCTTTCCCGTTTTTGTGTTCTGAAGGACAAGATCGGAAACGTTATCTCCGTTAAAGTCCTCAACGGAAACACACGCCCAGCCCGGCCCCGGATTCGGGTAAAGGTACTCGCCCGACTGCGCGTAATTCCCCTGCATCGTCCAGTCGGCCATCTCGCCCGTGGCCGTATTCTGAAAGACGAGTAACGGCGGCTCGCTCGGGTATATGCCCCTGGTTCCCACACACAGCCAGCCGGGCTGCTGCGGAGGATAAAGAAAGGCGCCGGCGAGCGCGGTGCTCGCGTTCATGAACCAGGCGGCCAACTGGCCGGTACCGGGATTCTGAAAGAGCAGGTCCGGCAGGCCATCGCGGTTGAGATCGGAGTTGGCTTTTCCGTTATTGAGGCGAAATACGATTCCGATGCCTTCACTGGAATCCGTCTGAAAATCCGGTTTGCCGGTCACTCCGAAGATCAAGCCATCGCCAAGTTGAGCCATCCCCGCGATGGGATTATAGCCATAATAGCTGTCCCCGGTGAAGGTGAAGATCGTTGTCAGCGTACCGCTTGGGGACAATCGGAAGAGCGTTCCAAATCCGGTGGCTCCCCCGCTGCTGACGCCTCCCTGGGTAGTGGAACCATAGAAGAGGCCGCCTTTGCTCAGCAGCAGCGGCGCCACCGGATGCGCGCCATCCGGATCGGTCCCATTTGTGCTGTAAGCGGAGAACGTATGGAGAACAGTCAGCACTCCGCCGGGTGTGATCTTATAAACAGTCCCGGATCCGGGGTCGCCGCCATTGTAAGCCGTCCCGTAAAAGCTGCCATCCGGCCCTTGAACCAGGGCGGCCTGCGGATTGGCTCCCTCGGCATTCACCCCGGAACTTCCCGTCAGAGGCGAGAAGGCGTGCAGCGTGGTGAAGGCGCCTGCCGGGGTGATCTGAAAGACGGTCCCGGTTCCCCCCGCGCCTCCCAGCGTGGTCGTGCCGTAGAAATTGCCGTCGCTGCCCTGCGCCAGAGACGCCCACGGCTGCGCGCCGTCACTATTGACCGGTGGCGTGCCGCTGGTGGCGCTGAAGGTATAGAGCAGGCTCAGCGCGCCGGCAGGTGTGATCTTGAAGACCGTCCCATTCCCGTTCGCGCCACCCTGCGAGGTGGTGCCATAGAAGTTGCCGTCGGCGGCCAGAAGGAGCGCGGCCCGCGGATGGGCTCCGTAGACTCCGCCGAATGAAGCCAGCGTGGTGAAGGCGCCTGCCGGGGTGATCTGAAAGACCGTGCCCACGCCATTGGCGCCGCCGGCAAAGGTCGTGCCGTAGAAGTTGCCGTTCGTCCCCTGAATCAAGCCGGCCATAGGATTGGCGCCATCGGCGTTTGTCCCCGCGGCCGATGGCAAAGAGAAGGCGTAAAGGGTGGTCAGCGTCCCGGTGGGAGTCATGCGAAATACCGTGCCCGCACCGTTCACGCCGCCTTGCTGGGCGGTCCCATAGAGATTGCCATCGGCGCCTGGAATCAGCCCGTTGGGAATGGAGCCGTCGGCATTGGTCCCCGCTGGAATCGACGTGAGTACGGTCAATACTCCCTGCGGAGTGATCTTGAAGACCGTTCCGACGCCATAGGTCCCTCCAGCATAGGTTGTGCCGTAGAAGCTGCCATCGCTTCCCAGCGCCAAATTCGCGTTGGGATTGGCGCCATCGGCATTCGTTCCTTGCGTGCCGTTTGTCGCCGAGAAGGAATAAAGGCTGGTCAGCGCTCCCTGCGGGGTTATCTTAAAAACCGTGCCCGTGCCGTTCGGGCCACCTCCACGCGTGGTGCCGTAAAAGTTGCCGTCGCTGCCTGATGTCAGGCCGTTCGGGCCGGCACCGTACGCTCCCGCGAAGGTATAGAGACTGGTAAAGACGCCGTTGGGAGTGATCTGGAAAATGGTGCCATTATCGTTGGGGCCGCCTCTATCCGTGGCGCCGTAGTAGTTGCCGTCGCTGCCCTCTACCAGTCCCTCCGGGGACGATCCATCGGAGCCATTAAAAGTGTGTAAGGTCGTCAGGGTCCCATCCGGGGTCATCTTAAAGACCGTGCCCATGCCATTCGGGCCACCTCCACCCGTGGTGCCGTAGAAATTGCCGTCACTGCCCTGAATCAGGCTGGTCAGCGAGCCTTCCTGACCGTCGCTGTCGACGTTAAAAGAATAGAGTGTTGTCAGCGATCCCTGCGGAGTGATTTTGAAGATCGTGCCCGCGCCGTACACGCCGCCGTACAGGGTAGCGCCATAGAAGTTGCCGTCGCTGGCCAGTATCAGGCCGCCGTAGGGATTCAGTCCGTCGCTGGACGGATAGGCCGCCGGGAAGGTATGGAGCGTGGTCAGCATGCCACTCAGGGTGAGCTTAAAGACCGTGCCAGCGCCATTGGCGCCCCCCTTAGAGGTTGTGCCATAGAGATTGCCATCTGGGGCAGCCACCAGAGGCGCGGTCGGAAAAGAGTTGTCCGGGAAGACATAGAGAGGGGACATTACGCCGGCTGGAGTGATACGGACGATCGCGTTGTAACTCACGCCATAAAAGTTTCCGTCGGCAGCCTGTACGAGCGGCCCCATGACTTCAAGCGTATCGACGGTGACCGGCGTGAAGGCGTGCAGAACGTTCAGTTGGCGTGTCTGCGCCGGCAGGGGAGCCGGACCGATCAGGCAAAGAAAGATCGAGAAGATCAGCACAATGACGGTACGACGACAATTGGGCGACAGCATGGCGCCTCCAGGAAGATAAAGATAGACTGCAAGCAGAGGCAGATCGAGGAAGGGGGGATTCTCATCCGGTCAGCCACCCCATCATAACATATAGATTGACGACCGTCAAACGTTTTTGTACAATAGCTCCATGCAGTCAACCACAAAACAGGCACGAGAGGAGAAGGCAATGCGCGCGCAACTACTACCAGGACCAGGGACTTTAGGAGTGATCCTGCTCTGTCTGGCGGCCACTCCGCCCGTCGCCCATAAGCCGCCAGCTCCCCAGAAACGCTTTTATACCGTAGTGGACCTCGGCACGCTCGGCGGCAAGGAGAGCTATGCCGAGAGTGTCAACGACGACGGCCAGGTGGCCGGCATGGCGCTCTCGCCCGATGGTCCGCACGCATTCCTGTACGACACGGGCAAGATGCGCGATCTCGATACGCTTGGGGGCGGCAAAAGCACGGCCTTCGCCATCAACGGCAAAGGCCAGATCGCGGGCCAGGCGGAGAATGGCGACGAGATCCAGCACGCCTTTTTTTACAGCGAGGACAACATGACCGACCTGGGCACGCTCGGAGGCGCAAAGAGCGCGGCGCGCGGAATCAACGACAAAGGGCAGATCGTCGGCTGGGCGCAGACGACCGATGGCTCGACCCATGCCTTCCTCTGGCAGGACGGCGAGATGACCGACATCGACGGCGACAGCGATTTTGGCAGCAGCGCCTTTGCCATCAACGGCGCCGGTCAGGTAGTCGGACAGGTCCTCGTAGCGGAGAACGACATCGGCCACGCCTTCCTAATCAGCGGCGGCAAGATGACCGATCTAGGAACGCTCGGCGGCAAGAGCAGCCTGGCGTGGGCTATCAACGACAAAGGGCAGATCGTCGGCGCGGCGCAGACGGCTGCCGGGCGCTATCACGCGTTTCTCTGGGATGGCAGCAAGCTTCTCGACCTGGGCCTTCTCAGCGGCGCGAAAGGCTCCATCGCCAGAGGTATCAATAATGCCGGTGAGATCGTCGGCTACGTAGATATGGGCGGGAATGAGCTGCGGCCCTTCCTCTATCGCAACGGCAAGATGCTCGATCTCAATACCCTCCTGCCGCCCGGTTCCGGCTGGCTCTTGAGATCGGCGCACGCCATCAATGATCGCGGGCAGATCGCCGGCTTCGGCACACATCACGGCGTCCTCCGCGCCTTCCTTCTCTCCCCGCCCGCGAAATAGGCCGTCATCGCTTCCCGAAAAATATTTAAAATAGTTACTGTCAGCGACTTGCAGGGAAAATCAACGTCAGTAGTGAATGGAATAATGTCTACTTTTCGCCGGTCGCTAAACCGATTAGAATAGCGCCAGAAACCTAGATGTAGGGTTCTCCCTCTGGCTGGTGCGCTAGATACCGTGCCGTATCGCCCTCATCCCCAAAATGGGCGTTGGGTATTAGGCGCTGGCGTCAGGAACACTTCCCAACGCCCAACGCCAAACGCCAAACGCCTCCTTAAGGCGAATACCCCCTATGGCGAACAGCAGCGATTTCGTTCACCTGCATTGTCACTCCGAGTTCAGCCTGCTCGACGGAGCGAACCGGCTCGACCCGCTGATCACCCGCGCGGCCGAGCTGGGCATGCCGGCCCTGGCCCTCACGGACCACGGCGTCATGTACGGCGTCGCCGAGTTCTACAGCAAGTGCAAGGCCAGCGGCGTCAAGCCGCTCCTCGGCGTGGAAGCCTACGTCGCTCCTCGCGGCCATAAGGACAAGCAGCCCCGCCTGGACGGCGCGGCTTACCATATGGTGTTGCTGGCCCGCAACCTGCAGGGCTACAAAAATCTCCTCAAGCTCACCTCCATCGCCGCCCTCGAAGGCTTCTACTACAAACCGCGCATCGACCGCGAGCTGATTACGAAGTATCGCGAGGGCTTGATCGCCACCAGCGCCTGCCTCGGTGGCGAGGTCTGCTCGGCCTTACTGCGCGGCGACTACGAGACCGCCCGCGACACCGCCGCCTTCTACCGCGACGTCTTCGGCCCCGAAAACTACTACATCGAGATCCAGAACCACAACCTGCCCGAGCAGATCCGCTGCAATGAAGACCTACTCAAGATCGCGAAAGAGCTGAAGCTGCAGGTGATCTGTACCAACGACGTGCATTATCTGGGCAATCAGGACGCTGATGCCCACGACATTTTGCTCTGCATCGGCACGGGCGCGACCGTCGATGAGACCGACCGCCTCCGCTACGCCACCCAGGAGTTCTATCTTAAAGACGCGCAGGAGATGCAGACGCTCTTCCGCGAGACGCCGTTCGCCGTCGAGCAGACCCTGGAGATTGCGGAGCGGTGCGACGTGGATCTGGAGTTCGGGCGCTGCCCATTGCCGTCGCCGGGCATTCCGGAGGAGTACACGCCGCACGAATATCTCACGAAGCTGGCCGAGGAGGGAATCGAGCGCAAGTACGGCGGCAAGGCGCCGGACAAGGTCTACGAGCGGCTCAAATACGAATTGGACGTGATCCAGACGACCGGCTTCTCGCAGTACATCCTCATCGTGCGCGACTTCGCCCAGTTCGCCGCCGCCAAGGGCATCACGTATGGCGTGCGCGGCTCTGCCGCCGGCAGCCTGACCTCCTACCTCGTGGACATCACCGACATCGACCCGGTGGAGTACGGCCTGACCTTCGAGCGCTTCCTCAACCCCGAGCGCGTCCAGATGCCGGACGTGGACATGGACTTCGAGGACGCGCGGCGGGCCGAGGTCATCGAGTACGTCACCAAAAAGTACAGCCCCAACCAGGACGACCCCACGCAGGCGCGCGTCGCGCAGATCATCACGTTCGGGACGCTGGCCGCCCGCGCCGTGCTCAAGGATGCCGGCCGCGCGCTCGGCATGCCCTCCGGCGAGGTGGACAAGCTCTGCAAGATGATCCCCACGCTGCCGGTCGGCATGACCATCGATAAGGCGATGGAGGCCAATCCGGAGTTCAAGAACGTCTACGTGCGCGACCCGAACGCCCGCAAGCTGATCGACACCGCCCGCCGCCTGGAGGGAATCTCCCGGCACGCCTCGGTCCACGCCGCCGGGGTCATCATCTCCCACGATCCGCTGGTCGAATATACCCCGCTGACCCGCTCGGCGGACGGCGGCTGCGTGACCCAGTACGTGGCCGGGACGCTGGAGAAGATCGGCCTGCTGAAGATGGACTTCCTGGGGCTGATCAACCTCTCGATCCTGGCGCAGGCGGTCCAGACCGTGGAGAAATCGACCGGCACGAAGCTGGACGTGCGGAATCTGCCCCTGGACGACGCGAAGACCTACGAGCTGTTAGGCAACGGAGAGTGCGTGGGCGTGTTCCAGTTGGAGTCGCCGCAGATGCGCCGCTACATCCAGGAATTGAAGCCGACCAGCGTGCGAGACTTGGCGGCGATGGTCGCGCTCTATCGTCCCGGCCCCATGGCGCACATCCCCCGCTTCGTGCGCTGCAAGCACGGCTTAGAGAAGATCGAGTATCCGCATCCGCTGCTCATGCCGGTTTTGGAAGAGACGTATGGGGTCATCGTCTACCAGGACCAGGTCATGCAGATCGCGCAGGCCATCGCCGGCTATTCCCTCGGCCAGGCGGACATTCTCCGCCGCGCCATGGGCAAGAAGAAGAAAGAGGAGATGGCCAAGCAGCGGGAAAACTTCCTCAACGGCGCGAAAGCGAAGGGGATTCCCGAAAAGAAGGCCAGCGAGCTCTTCGATCTGATCGAGCCGTTCGCGGGCTACGCGTTCAACAAGGCCCACGCCGTCTGTTACGCGATGGTCGCCTACCAGACGGCCTACCTCAAGGCCAACTATCCGGTCGAATACATGACGGCGCTCATGGCCTGCTTCAGCGACAAGAGCGATAAGCTCGTCACCTGCATGGACGAGTGCAAGCGCATGGGCATCCCGGTCCTGCCCCCGGACATTAACGTGAGCGAGGCCGACTTCACGGTGGACGGCAAGGCGATCCGGTTCGGACTGGCGGCGATCAAGAACGTGGGCCGGGCGGCGGTCGAAGTGATCTTGCGGGCGCGCGAGGAGGGCGGACCGTTCGCGTCGCTGGTGGACTTCTGCCATCGCGTGATGGGCGGCGAAGCGGGCGGCGTGACCCGGAGCACCATCGAGGCGCTGATCCAGGCGGGCGCATTCGGCGCGCTGTCCGGCCATGCCAACCGCAAAGCGCTGGTCCACATCCTCGACGATGCCTGCCAGAGCGCCACCCGCGCCCAGCGGGAGAAGAAGATGGGGCAGGGGTCTTTAGCCGAGCTGTTCGGCGACGACAGCGCGACCGCCGCCGTCGAGACGATCTCCATTCCTTCGCTTCCCGACTATCCCCGCGACCAGATCCTGGGATTCGAGCGGGACCTGCTCGGCCTCTACCTCTCCGATCACCCGCTGCAGGCGTTCCTGGACACCTTCGCCAAACAGAACGCCACCCGCATCGCCGACATTGCGGAGATGCCCGACCGCGCCGAAGTCTTGCTGGGCGGCATCATCACCAGCATCAAGCCGTTCACCTCCAAGAAGAGCGGCGAGCCGATGGCCTTCTTTACCCTGGAGGACATGACCGGCACCGTCTCCTGTACCATCTTCCCCTCCAACTACGCCGTCCAGAGCGCCAACCTGCAAAAAGACCGCATCGTGCTCCTCAAGGGCAAGACCAGCTACCGCGACCGGGTCCGCGACGACGAAGAGGGCGGCCACATCGTCGAAATCCTGGCCGACGCGGTCACCCCGCTGACCAAGGCAGCGGGTAACAGCAGCGACGGTCCGCGCAGCATCCACATCCGCGTCGATCCGTCCAAGAAAGAGGTCTTGCGCTTCGTCAAAGAAACCGTCGAGCAGCATCGCGGCAACGGCAACGCCCAGGAGATCTACCTGCACGTCCCCGACAGCGGCCAACTCCATGTCGTCCGCACGCCGCTCTTCGCCGAATTCACCGAACCCTTCCGCGCCGCCATCGAGCGCCTCCTCGGCAAACAGACCATCTGGGTAGAATGATCTTGATAAAGATACTCTTATCCGCCACCTTGATCGCTATCGCATCCTTGCAACCAACAGCGGCGAAGGTGCCGCTGTCGAGTCCCTCCGTCCTGCTTGAAACCCATTTGAAACGCTGTGAGGCCTGCGGCCTATCTGGAGTAGTATTGCTAATGGCAGCAAGATCACGGTGAGCCTTCCGGGCGGTCGCCTGTATCTCTTGACCGATGATTCTAGAACCATGCTTGCGCTAAGGTTTGCAGATCCAGAGCAGGTGGATACCCGCAGCGAGACGGCAAAGATGATTGCGTCCGCAGTTGAGAGCGACTATGCCCCGCTCCAAAGCGCGCTCGATCCGCGCATCGATTTCGATGCCTATAAGAAAGAAATAACGCCGTATATCCCATCTCTCAAGCAAGAGATGGGAGGCTTCAAATCGGCCGGCCAGATATGGCAGCGGGCCTACGAGTTCGAGGGAGACGGAGAGGCAGCCATCTTCGTCTCCCTCAAATTTCAAAAGGGATACGCCGTACTGAGGGTGATTCGGAATGTACAGGGAAGGATCATTCAGATCAGTCCCCGAAATCCGGTTCCACCTTTTCCCTGACGCACGAGACCCCTCGGATTCGGAATGCTGCAGGCTACAAGGAAGGTTTAATGCGGCGTTGCCTGTGCCTGGTTGGACTTAGCGCTCTGCCCCAGAGGGTTGACGCCGCGGACCACATAGAAGTACGTTTGTCCGGACGTCACAGACGTATCGGTAAAGCTGGGACCGGAGCGAGCGACTCCGACGGTCGTATACGGCCCGCCGCTGGTAGGGGAGCGTTTGATATTGTAAGAAAGCGCCTCGGCGCTAGGCGTCCAGGTGAGCGTCACCGAACGCGTGCCTGCCGTTGCGACCAGACCTTTTGGCGCGGCCGGTCGGGTCGTGGGGGTATGCGGCGATAGCAGATAGGCATGGTAAACAAAGTTGATCTGACCGTTCGCGATGATGTCCCCGGCGGTATCGATGCCCTGGGCTGTGCTGAGTGTGATGCCGGTATTGCCATAAATCTGGGTGTTGAGGTCGCCGAGAACGCCGTTGCTATAGATGAAAGCGTGTTGGACACCCGGAAAACCCGACGTGCTTACCATTCCGACGATCTGACCGCCCGCATTGATGGCCTGCGCGGTCCCGTAGGAAAAGCCGGGCAGGACCCCCAGATCGCTCATCTCGCCGTTCTGCCACAGAACCGGGTGCTCCGCACCCGTGCCGGTCAGCGACCACCCGGCGATCTGGCCGTTATTGTTGATGGCCGTAGCCTGGCTGATGGTCCCGCCCAGGGTCCCGAGATCGGTCATTACCCCGTTCTGCCATACGAAGGCGTGCTCTACTCCGGAACTGGCGATGGCCTGGCCGACGACCTGCCCCAGATCGTTGATGCCGTAGGCGCCACTACCGGAAAAGCCAGGCAGCGTACCCAGGTCCGTGAAGACGCCGTTTTGCCAGAGGTAGGCGCGCGAAAGGGACGAGGTGAGGCCGGCGTTTATCATGTTTGCGGCGACCTGGCCGGCTGCGTTGATGCCAGAGGCGTTACTCTGGTTGTAGCCAGGCAGGATGCCCAGATCCGTAAAGACGCCGTTGCTGAACAGGAAGCTGTGTGGGGTGAAGCTGTTGTTGCCCTCCACAATGACCGTGCCGGCGATCTGTCCGGAGTCGTTGATGGAATTCCCGACCGTGATATAGTGGAAAAACCCCAGGCTATGCATCACGCCGCCACTATAGAGGAAGACACGGGACTGGTTGACGCCATCTGTCGATACGCCGGTCACCAGTCCCAAGGGGCTGATGCCGAGCGCCTGGCTGTAGCCGACGCCGGGCGGTCCCAATGTCCCCAGATCGACCATCTTGTAGCCCTGTACGGCAGCAGTCGAAGTGAGAGCAGGCAGACAAAAAGAAAGCGTGCAGAACAAACATAGCATCCCTGTGATCTTACGTGACATCGTTTCTCCTTTTCGGGTGAGCCAGTTGCCTACATGCTTCTACTCCTCCCCGAAAAATCTGTCACGGTACAGGATCGTGATGCAATCTTATCAAACAACATCCTCGCCGCGCTCTTCGGTGCGGACGCGGATGGCGTCGTCCATAGGCAGGACGAAAATCTTGCCGTCGCCAGACTCGCCGGTGCGGGCATGACGCTCGATGGTCGTAAGGACTTCCTCCACGTCCTCATCTCGCACGACGATCTCCAGCTTGACCTTCATCGGCAGGTCGATGGAGTAGCTGGCGCCCCGGAAGCTCTCCCGATGCCCCTGCTGCTGACCGCTGCCCCGCACGTCCGAAACGGACAGGCCCGTAACCCCGATCTCGCCCAGCGCGATCTTCACCTCGTCGAGCTTGATCGGCCGGATGATCGCTTCGATCTTCTTCATTCTCAGAACCTCTAGGAAACTTCTGCTTCCCCTTCCCTTACCGAGGGGAGGGGCAAGGGGTGGAGTCTATTCTGCCTGAATCCGAACGGAGACTTCGGTGGTGGCGGCCAGGGAGCCGGGGTAGGAGCCCCGGAGCGGCGCTACGTCGGCGGCGTCCTGGCCATAGTGGACCTTGATGTAGGCGTCGTTCGCCAGCAGATTGTGGATCGGATCGAAGCCGTGCCACCGCTCGTCCGGCAGCAGGCATTCGATCCAGGCATGCATAGAGGCTTCCGGCGGCGTCCCGCCTTCAAGAGGAATCGTTTCTCGGCCTTCTGGACCCTCGGCGCGCACCTGCACGGCGATGTCGGCGCGGTGGCCGTCGGGGAAGAAGTAGCCGCTCACGTAGCGCGCCGGGATTCCCTGCCGCCGGCAGACCGCCAGCATCAGGTGCAGAAAGTCCTGGCGCAGATCGCGCGCCTGATCGAACGCCGGCTGCAGGGCAGGAGGAGCAGCTTGCGTAGAGGCGAGGATGTAGACCCGGTGGAGCATGCGGGTCAACGTTAGAAGGAACGAGGCCATGCCGTCTCCTGCCTGGCGGCGCGCCACATGAGCGATTCGGTCCGTCTCCGGGTCGTCCGGCACGCGCTCGGTGAAGGCCAGGTAATCGGCGTAGCGCTGCAGCAGGCCCTCCGGCAGCGCGAACTCCTCCTCGTCCGTCCAGGGCAGGCGCGCGAACGGGTCCTGCAGGCGCGTCTCCACCAGCGACTCCGCAAAGACCATCATCTCCGAATGCGGCGCGTCCAGGCGGAACGTATGGACGCGGCCCGACGGCAGGTCCGTGGCGGTCACCGGCGTGGGCGGGCGCACGGTCAGCCGGAACTCCAGGCAGGTCTGGTCCCGGTCGCTCTGGGGCATCAGCCGCGCTTCGTAGGCGCTTTGCGTCGCCGGGGTATGGTAGACGGTACGGATAGTGTGCAGAACGCGCAGGCGCACGGTTGCGATTTCCTCTGGCCGGCTCAGCGCTGCTCGATCGGTTTCCACGGAAGGTCGCGCGGCCCGACGTACTCGGCGCGCGGACGGATGATGCGCTGGCCTGGCTTGTATTGCTCCAGCATGTGCGCGCACCAGCCGGACGTGCGGCTGATGGCGAAGATCGGTGTGTAGAGATGGATCGGCAAGCTCATCTCATAATAACAGGAGGCCGAGAAACAATCGACGTTCGCGTAAACGCCGGGCCGGCCCGCCGCCAAACGCTCCGGCGTATTGGAAAGCTCATCCACCAGCTTCTCGATGGCCGTAGTCGTCTGGAACCATTTCAAGTCGTTGTGCAGCGTGCCCAACTGCCGGCTCATCTCCCGCAGGTGCATGGCGCGGGGGTCGGGGGCGCGGTAGACCGGATGGCCGAAGCCGGGGATACGCCCGCGCGTCTCACCGGTCAACTGCGGGCGCACGTAGGCGTCCACGCCCTCCGGGCCGCCGATCTTAAGCAGCATCTCCATCACCTCTTCCGCCGCGCCGCCGTGACGCGGGCCGGAGAGCGTGCCGATGGCCGAGACTTCGCCGGAATACATATCCGCCAGGGTGGCGACCGTGACGCGCGCCGCAAAGGTAGAGGCGTTCAGCTCGTGGTCGGCGTGGAGGATAAAGTCGATGTCCATCGTCCGGGCGGTGAGCGGGTCCGGCTCTTTGCCGGTGAGCATATACAAAAACCCGGAGGCCAGGTTCAGGTCCGAGCGCGGCGGGACCGGCTCCTGTCCCTGACTCAGCCGCTCGATCGCAGCGACCATCGTCCCGATGCGGGCCTGCATCCGCAGCGCCTTACGCTGGTTGGCCGGCTCAGAATTGTCGCCGGCGTCTGGGTCCACCATGCCCAGCGCCGACATGCCCGTGCGAAGCGCATCCATCGCCGCCGCCTTTTTCGGGAATCCACGCAGCAGGGCCAGCACCTCGTCCGGCAGCGTACAGTTCGCGGCAAGCTCGCTACGGAACCGGTCTAGCTCCGCGCGATTCGGCAAGTCCCCCTTCCATAAGAGATAGACGACTTCTTCAAAGGTGGCGTGGTCGGCAAGATCATGAATGTTGTAGCCCCGATAGTAAAGGTTGCCTTCCGGCTGCACGTCGGAGATTTCGGATTCTCCCACGACGACGCCCCTCAACCCACTGGCTTGCGCGGTCATTGTCAGTCCTTCTTCATGGATGGAATGGGGCCGTTCATTGGCCGATACATTCTAGCACGTTTTCAAGGCGGACGCAACGCCGATTGCATTGCCTGCCGCTCTCTGGTATAATGGCCCAGACGGGGATGGTCTGAATCGCTTATAGCACAGATGTCACGGATCACACGGATAAAAACCTCCTATCCATACGGGCGAATCATGCTTTGCCTGCTGTGGGTCTTCCTGGTGGCCCTTCCGGCTGCCGCGCAGAATAGTCCGGCCTCCCTGACCCAGCGCCGGATCAACGAGATCGCCGCCGCGCTGGAGCGCGCCCACTATCAACTGATCGAAGGGACCGGCGCGCGTCATTCCGGCGAGACGCTTCCCGACTATTTCGCCCACCTGATGGCAAAGCTCCCACAGGAGACGCCAGCCCAGCATAAAGCGCGTATCGAGGGCTATCTGGCCGCGCTGTCGCGCGTGACGTCCGCCTCGGCGCCTCTGCGCCGGATGCCTGTTCTCAACGATAACAGCGCGCGCAATCGGCAGGTCTGGCAGCGCGCCGTGCAGGCGCTGGCCGAGCTGCCGGGGTATACATCGCGACTGCGCACCGAATGGCCGCATGAGGCGCAGAAACTGTCTTCACCCGCCGCGAAGCCGGACAGCTTCGATTCGGAGCTGGCGCACGCCGTCTGGCTGGTCACCACCGCCCTGAGCGCTCTCCGCGACGCGCAGCCGTAAATGAGGGTAAATCCTTTCCTCCTAAAGTTCCCCCTCTCCTTCTTAAGCAGAGAGGGAAATCAAGCTTTGAGCAGCAAGCTCCCCTCTCCTTCGTAAGGAGAGGGGACAGGGTGAGGTTTCTGGGGTGAGGTCCGTCCGAAGGAGAGGCAGAGCCGCAAGGCCCGTGGTGAGACGGGGCGAGGTGGGGTGAACCCTCTGCCGCATTCTACCGACAAAAAAGATGAAAGTCGTTCCGATATTTTTACTGACGGTCTTGGGCTGCGGCCTGGCTGCCGCGTCGAGACCGGCGTGGGGTCAGGAAGCCGACGATCCGATGACCTTCGCCGAGGCCGCCGTGACGCTGCTGGCCAGGGGCGATAGCGCCGGAGCGGCGCATGAAGCTCGATTGGCGCTGCAGCGCGGCCCGGAAGACGCGATCTTCCAGGCACTGGCCGGAACGGTCCTGCTCCAGACCGGCGACGCCCACGGCGCGCTGACCGCCTTCACGAACGCGACGGCCTGCGCGCCCCAGGATGGCTTAGCCCTCTACGGGCGTGGGCTGGCACAGTTGGCGTGTGGAGACCGTTCGGCAGCCCTGGCGAGCTTTCAGCGCTCCGAGCAGCATGGCGGCGACCGGAACTATCTGCTGCTGGCGCGCCGCTATACGCAGTGGCTCGGCGGGGGCCAGATCGCTTCCGGAGGCGGCAGTCTCCCCGGCTCGTTCCAGGCCGCCCTATACGCGCTGCAGGGCATGACCGCTCTCCGGCAGGGAGACCCGCAGCGCGCTCTCAACGAATTGAAGGCGGCGCAGAATGCATTGCCCGGCAGTCCGGTCCTGCAGCCCGCCGGGGTGTTGATGACATTCGAGGCCGCCCGCCCGCTGAATACCTCCGCGCCGCGCCTGGCCTCCGCCGGTGGACTGGATGCGCCGCTGCCGAAAGAGCCTGCCCTGAAAGGCGAGGTCGTTCTGACGCCGCAGGATCTGCCGTCTGGTGTCGCTTACGTCGGTTACGATATCGATGGACAGGCGTTCAATCTGGTCAATGTGCAGCCCTATGTGTTCCAGTGGAATACGCTTGACGTTCCCGACGGCTGGCATACGGTGATCATCCAGGCCTACGACCCGAGCGGGAAAGAGATCGGGCGGTCCGAGCGGCGTGTGCGAACGCTCAATCGTCGCTCCGGGGAGACCGGAGAAGCCAGTCTGGCGGAACGGCGCTCCCGGCTGCGCAGCGCGCTCTGGCAGGCGCTGGCCCTGCATCCCGATCGCGCCGCCTGCGCTTATGCGCTGGGAACCACCTATCGCGCGCTGGGCGCCAGGCCGGCGGCGCGCCTGTGGCTCGAGCGGGCGGCGGCCCTCCGCCCGGACTATCGCGACGTACGCCAGCAGTTGGCCGCCTGCGGCGGATTGCCGGCTGGCGGCGAGGCTATCTGGGGCGGCCTGACGACCGAAAAGGTGGTCGCGCTTACCTTCGACGATGGTCCTAAGCCCGGCGCGACGGAGCCGCTGCTGACGATCCTGCAGCAGGAGCATGTTCCGGCGACCTTCTTCGTGATCGGTCGGCACGTGCTGGAGTATCCGGAAGTGACCCGGCAGATCGCCGCCGCCGGCATGGAGATCGCCAACCATAGCTTTACGCATCGCAATCTGGCCCGGCTGTCCACCGAAGACGACGTGCGCGAGCTTCTGCAGACCCAGGCCGCGGTGCAGGCGGTGACCGGCAGGACGCCCCGCTTTGTGCGCCCGCCCGGCGGAGACTGGAATACGGCGCTGGAGGGGATCGCTAAAGAGTGGGGGTTGACGCCCTGCTTCTGGACGGTGGATGCTTTTTCTGCCGAGGTGGTCGGCGCGCAGCAGGTGGCCGAGACAGTGCTCAAGCAGGTGCAGCCCGGATCCATCATCTTGATGCACAATGGCAAGATGACCACCATCCAGGCCTTACCGGCGATCATCCGGGGGCTGCGGGCGCGCGGTTATACGTTCGTGACCATCGACACTTTGGACCGCCGGCTGAATGCGGCCTCGGCGGCCACGCGGAACGCGGCACGGCTGGCGGCCATTGCCAACGCGCACCGTCCCGAATAGGACAAACAGGGGTAAATGCTTTCCTCTCTTCCCACTCTCCTTACCAGGGGGAGGCAGGGCCGCCAGGCCCGTGGTCAGACGGGGGTGGGGTGCATTTACGTTTATAATAGACTCAGGAGTGTGCCTTATGCGACGATACGATCTGATGCGCGGTGTGGCCACGACCGGCGCGCTGCTGTTGCTGGCCTCTGGAGGCGTTCTCGCCTCACCCGGGACCCCGGCGCCGGAGAACAGCCTGATGGGCGTGCCCTTGATGGCTAACTACCGCGAGGTCCTGCATAAGTACGGCCAGCCCCAGGAAATCCAAGTAGGGGGTGGCAGCGGTGTTCCGGCAGGCGGCATGGGCGGCGCTCAGTCTGGCCCTAGCGGCATGCGCGGCATGATGCCCGGCATGGGCGGCCCGGCTGGGATGCGCGGTATGATCCCTGGCGCGGGTGGTCCGCCTGCAGGTCTGCCGGGCTTTCCAGGTGGTGCCGGCGGCATGGCCGGTGGTAAGTTCGGCATGATGGGCGCTCGACCGGGCATGGGTGGCCCTCCCGGCGCGGGAGGACCTCCTGGCATGCCTGGCATGGGTGGTCCGGAAGGTGGTCGCGGCATGATACCCGGTGGAGGCGGTCCGCCCGCAGGTCTGCCGGGCTTTCCAGGCGGTGCCGGCGGCATGGCCGGCGGGAAAGCAGGCATGTTCGGTGGCAATGCCGGAGGCGGCAATGCCTCCCAGGGAACCGAGCAACAGGAGACGACCTGGTGGTACCACTTCCCGCAAAAAGGTCTGCACGTCGCTTTTCTGTTCAACCATGAGGGCCGCGTCATTCAGATCCAGGAGTACGGCTGGAAAGGTGGCACCCGGACTCGCCAGGGCATTGGCCTCGGCTCCACGTTGGGACAACTCATCCAGCGGTACGGCTGGAGCAATGACGGCGAGCACGCCAACCTGGGTGGGCACGAGATGGTCACGATGCGTTACGGCGGCAACCATAAGCTCGCATTCCAACTGGTCGATAATAAGGTAGTCGGTATCACGCTCGGCGCAGTCCATTAAGAGGCGGCTCTTTCCGGCGCCAACCCTACAGGGCCGGAGGCAATGAGGAGAGATAAGTCATGCAAACAAAGATAGCAGGGTTGTGCGGCGTTCTTGGACTGAGCCTGCTGGCGCTGCCGGCCTTGGCCGGCGGATCGGGTCCCTTCGGCATCGAGAAGAGCCTGATCGGCATCCGGATGCTGGAAGGTTACAAGGATGTCCTGCACAAATTCGGGCCGCCCACCCGCGTCTATCGCAACGATGAGACGGTGGGGCTGATCGAGGCCTATGATAATAAGGGCAATCCGACCGGAGGTATCCTCGGCTTTTCCGATTCGCTGGCGGTCCTCGGTGGCGGATCGAATGGGGGAGGGATGCCCGGCGCCGCAGGCGGGATGGGCGGCATGGCGGGTGGTAAGTTTGGCGCCCGACCGGGCATGGGGGGCCCTCCCGGCATGGGCGGACCTCCAGGCATGCCTGGCATGGGTGGCATGGGTGGCCCGGCTGGTAGGCGCGGCATGATGCCCGGTATGGGCGGCCCACCCGGCTTTCCGGGCAGCATGGGCGGCATGGCCGGTGGCATGGCAGGCGGCAAAGCGGGTATGTTCGGTGGCGCCGTCGGCGGCGGCGGAATGCCTCCGGGCGCTGGAGGCGCGGCGGGAAACACCGAAACGGTCAGCCCGCGCGTGGGCTCTTACGTCGGCGGCGAGACTTTCGAGGATGCCGGCGGATTCAAATGGGTCTACTTCTATCCCAAGCAGCAGCTCATCTATGAGTTCATCTTTAACCGAGATGGCCGCGTCGAGATCATTCTGGAGCGCGGGCGCGGCTTCGGCGCCCCCACCAGCCGGGGCATCCGGCTTGGCTCTTCCGAGCGCGCGGTTCTGGACACCTATGGGTGGCCGGATAGCATCGACGACGAAGGCGTCTCCTTCGGCTTCAGCTACATTCTCAAGCATCACGTCGAGTTCACCATTACCCGCGACAAAGTGACCGGCATCGCGGTGTTCCTGCGCGAGGATCAACGTATCCGCTTCCTGCAGAACAGCTCCCAGATGGCTAGCCAGCCAGGCGGACGTCCGGGAATGGGCGGGGGTATGCCCGGCATGGCGGGTGGTAAGTTTGGCGCCCGACCGGGCATGGGTGGCCCTCCTGGAATGGGCGGTGGCATGCCCGGTGTAGGCGGTGGCGGCATGGGTGGTAGAGGTGGCGGAGCCGGGGTCGAGCCATAACGGGTATCGGCTGGCGTCATCTACCGGCTGTAATTGCTGACCCCGAAGGTTTGATGAGACCTTACCCCTGATCCCCCTCTCCTTCGTAAGGAGAGGGGGAATTTAAGTCTCCTCTCCCCAGGAACAGCGGAGGGAACGGGGGTAGGGCTTTTCTCGCCCGGTCACTCTCACCCGCTCCTCTCGAACCTTCAGTGTCCGTTTTTGTGGAGGACATGCATGGCCCGCAGACGCCTGGATCTCCCTGAGGAAAGAACGCGTCGCCGCCGCCGATCCGTCACTGTGGCGGAGATCGTCGAGTTTCTGGAATACCTGGCTCCGCCGAGCCTCGCCTCGCCGTCCACTCCTTATGGCCTGCAGGTAGGCACAGCCCTGGCGCCCGTCAAGAGCGTCGTCCTCAGCCCGCTGCCCAGCTATCATGCTATCTCCTGTGCCGCTGCCTATAAGGCAGCCCTGCTCGTCACCGCCGCGCCCCTGCTGATGGCGCCCGCAGAGTCCCTGCGCTGGGACGATCCGATCGGCGCTAAAGCCGCCCACCTGACACAGCGGCAGATCTCCCTCTATGCGCTGGCGAATTCCAATGCCTCCGCGCCAGGCGGATTCGACGACAGTCTGGCGGATCGCCTGGGACTGGGGACTACCGGCGTCTTGATCCCCACGGTTGCTGAAGGCCAGCTAAAGCTGGTCGTCTTCGTCCCTCCTCAGGACCTGGCGCGGGTCCGCAAGGCCGCCGCCGAGGCGGGTGCCGGCGTCATCGGCGCTTACACGCATTGCTCGTTCCGTACGCTGGGCAAGGGAACCTTCCTCCCCGGAGCGGAGGCCAACCCGGCCATCGGCAAGGCCGGCCGCCTGGAAGAGGTCGAGGAAGCGCGTTTGGAGATGCTGGTCCCCGATCGGGACCTGTCGGGCGTGCTCACCGCCGTGCTGGAGGCGCATCCCTACGAGGAAGTCGCCTACGACATCTATCCGCTTCGCAATCCCGGAATCGTCTATGGCCGAGGACGTATCAGCGAGCTGCCCTTGCAGGTATCGCTGGATACCGTCCTGGCGCAGGTCAACGACGCGCTCGGACTGGGACCGGACAACCAGGCACGCTGCTCGCACCGGCCGGGAACGCCCATCGGCTCCCTGGCGGTCGCCAGTGGTACCAGCGCCAAAGAGAGCCTGCTGTGGGCCGCGCACCGGCTGGAGGCAGGCGCCATCGTGATGGGTGGCGTAACGCTGACAGATCAGATGCTGGCCGACAGCACCACGACGGTCCTCATCGACGTCGGGTTCGCTCCTTCCGTCGCACCCGGCTTGCAGCGGCTGGTGACGCAGGTACGCGACACCTTCGACGCAGACGGCATTCAGGTGGTCTACGTGCCTTAGACGCTCAGCTATTCCTGCTCCACCATATAGACCGAGACGGCAGTCCTATCCACAGGACGAGCCGCGTTACTGCCGGTTCGTAAACGAACCGGGCTTGAAAAAGCCCCCGTGCAAATGTACGGGGACTTATTTTTGAAAATCGGACAGGTATTTGTTCTTGTTTTTGCCGGATAGGCAGGAAAATGCATCACAGTGGAGAACATTCAGGCATGTTTTAAGTACCAATAAGGAGAGCAAACCCAAACCGCAGGAAGCGAAGGAGACGAACTCATGATCCGACAGGCCGCACTTCCATGCCCACACTGCAGCGAAAAGATGACAGGCACGCCTGCGGCCTGTCCGCACTGTGGAATGCCTCTGGCCTGGAAGCCGGCGCGCAAGCCTCGCGCGCATAAAAGATGGATCGCGGTGATGTGGACGCTCTACCTGTTGATCCCGCTGCTTAGCTTCACGCGCCTCAACCCTGGGACGTCGTTTCTGCCCTTAACGATGGGCTGCAGCCTGGTCTCCTTCGGAGTGGCGCTCTGGCTTGTCTTCCAACGCAGTAAGGCCGACATGCTAAACGGTGGCCTTAAGCTTCTTCTGGACGCCGCGGCGACAGTCGCCTTGATCTTTGTGCTTGTCCATAGTGGTACTCTCACGCACGTTCCCGCTCTGCTTGCCGGACGGTAGGAGCCTCACCTGCCCTACCCTCGACAATAGGGAGGGAAGGGGGCCTATTGCAGTTCCCTCAACTTTTCAGCCGCCAATTCACGACGCAGTTGCATCGGACTGACGGGCGACCGTTCCTGGCGGGCGATGAGGCCGGCAATGCCTGGCATCGCCGTGTGGGCATCGGGTAAAGAGGCCAGGAGATAGCGGGCGGCGGCGAGGGCTTCGTCGGTGTGATCGCGGGCGGCAACCTGGGCGGAAAGGAGAGCGCTCTGGAAGCGAGGCGTACGGCGCAGTTTCTCGCAGCGCAGCCAGACGCTTTCGATAGCGTAGGCCGAGTCGATCGTATCCGCGATAGCTGCCGCGATCTCTTCCTCTTCCGCCAGATTCTCTCCAAACCGCTCGTAGCCATGCAGCAGCAGCGTGAGCGCCAGCCGCCGGGCATCTTGCGCGGTTTCTCCCAGGATTGTTAATGGATCGGACGTTTTCTCCGTGCGGGGCGATGTCTCTAAAAGTCGCCGCCCGTTTTCGACGAGGGGGAGACGGCTCTGCTTCGCGCGGCGCAGCAGGGTATTGACGATCGCCAGCCGCACGATCTCATTGGCGCCTTCCCCGATGCGCAGCAGCCGCTGATCCCGCCAGGCCCGCGCAACCGGGAACTCCTCGGTGTAGCCGTAGCCGCCGTGTATCTGGATCGCCTCGTCGGTCATGGCGCTGTAGGTCTCCGAGCCGATGACCTTGACGATATTGCATTCGATGGCGTACTCTTCCGAGGCGCGATGGTAATGGGTGGCGGCGTCCTCCGCTTCGGGATCGATGCCCTCGAACGCCCGGTCCAGATACCCGGCCAGCCGGTAGACCATGCTCTCCAGGGCGAACGTGCGCGCGGCCATCTCCGCCAGCTTATGCTGGATCAGCCCGAATTCGGCGATGGGACGCCCGAAAGCTTTACGCTGTTGAGCGTAGCGCGCACAGACCGCCAGCGTCTCTTTGAGCCCGCCGACCGCCCCCGCTTCCAGCTTGAAACGGCCCATGTTGAGCGCGCAGAAGGCCGCATAGTGCCCTTTGCCTACCTCCAGCACGTTTTCGACCGGGACCGGCACGTTCTCCAGAATCAGCCGCCGTGTCGAAGTTCCGTGCATCCCCAGCTTATGCTCCTCTTTGCCGAACGAAACGCCGGGAAAGTCGCGCTCTACCAGAAAGGCCGTCACCTTGCCATCCACCTTCCCGAAGACCGTGAACAACTGCGCGAAGGCGGTGTTGGTGATCCACATCTTCACGCCGTTGAGAAGATAGTGTCTCCCATCCGGCGAGAGGACTCCTTTCGTCTGCATAGCCAGGGCATCGGAGCCGGAATTGGCTTCGCTAAGGGCGAAGCTGCCGATCCATTCGCCACTTGCCAGCTTGGGCAGGTAGCGGCGCTTCTGGTCATTGTTGCCGAAATAGAGGAGGGGTAGCGTCGCGATGACGGTGTGCGCTTCGTGCGTTAGCGCAAAGGATTGCTGCCAGTTGAGCTTTTCGGCGATAAGGGCCGAGGTGGTGTGCTTATAGCCGAGGCCGCCAAAGACCTCCGGCACGTCGGCGGCCAGCAGACCTAGCTCGCCCGCCTTGCGCATCAGGGCGGCCATCAGGTCATGGTCGCCGCTTTCGATGCGCTCCACCTGCGGCAGCGCCTCTTTCCGCAGGAAATCGCTTGCTGTCCGGGCGACAAGCTGATCTTCCGCGCTGAACTCTTCCGGAATGAAGACGTCCTGCGGAGCGATCTCCTCCACCAAAAAAGCGCCCCCTCCGGGCCGAAAGCGGTTCTCCATGTATCCCTCACCCCCTGATTCCCCTCCCCCATAAGGCGCGAGAGGGAGATTCTATTGAGGGCCTTAGCCCGCTTTGGCGGGCTTTGTATCTTAGCGCCGGGTTTCAACCCGGTGAAAAGGGGTTTTAACCTCGTGTCACGCGAGCATCTGCGCGATCTGCGGCAGCTTCTCGGCGATGGCCTGGAGGAACAGCGCCGCCTGCACGCCGTTGATGAGCCGGTGGTCGAAAGTCAGCCCCAGATTGACCATCGGGCGGCCCTCCTGCTGCGTGACGCTGCCGATGAACAGGACCGCCACCGCCGGCGCTACCAGCACCGGAACGGCATCTACTACCTCGTAGGCGCCCATATAAGTCAACAACAGTTGCACGGACGCATCGGCCTGATCCTCGCCTTCGCGGGCTTTGCGAATGTTCTCCTGGGCTGTCCGGATAAACTCAGGATACGTAAGCGTATCTGCCTCGGAAACCACTGCCGTGACCAGCTCTTCGTTCTCCCTGGCGACCGCGATGCCCAGATTGGCGTGCTCCCACTCGCGGACCGTCTCGTCGCCGATCAATGTAGAGCGGAACCGCGGCTGCTCCTGGACCACCTTCGCCACACAATAGGCGAACGTCTGGAACTCTGTAGGGCGGAAGTCTTTGTTCTGCTCGCGCTGCTGCTGGACCGCCTGCTGGACCGGGCTCCAGTCCACGGGACGGCGGATGGTGCCGGCGATGACCGTCTGCGCGCTGCGGCGCATCCGGAAGACGAAAGCGCGCTGTTGGGAGCTGAGTGGATATTCGCGATACGCGCCCGCGGGCGCGGCCTGTGGCTGCGCGGGAGCTTGCTGCTTCTGAGCGAGCCATCGGTCCACGTCTTCCGGCAGAAGGGTGGCGCCGCGAGCCGGAATGCGGTTCAGGTCCGCATCGTTCACGCCCAGTTTTTTCGCATGCAGGCGCGTTCGGGGCGGAATGCGCGCTCCGCTGGCTTCGGCCACCTCTTCAAACGCTGCTGCCGACGCCGGCGCCTCACCGATCGCCTGAGATAGACCTACGGGTGGCGCGGTCGTGTCTGCGCTGGCCGGAGGCACGCTCACCTCCGGCGCGCCGACCTCCGTCTCGATCCGCGCGATGGGAGAGCCGATAGGCAGAATCGCGCCCTCCTCGGAAAGCCAGGTTTCCAGCACACCCGCGACCGGGCTTTCCACTTCCATCGTGGCCTTGTCGGTCTCCATACTATAGAGCGGCTCATCGCGCTCTACCCGCTCTCCCGGCTGCTTGAGAAATGCGAGGATCCGTACTTCCGTCAGACCCTCGCCCATCTGGGGAATTACCACTTCCTTGCTTGCCAAACCATCTCTCCTTACCTGACCCCCCCATCCAATCGCCGACGCGCTCCCCATTCCCGAAAACGCTTGCTTCGCTCGCGAAGGTGAGGGGAGAGGATGATCCAGGTTAGCGTCTGTTTATTCCATCGTGGCTCGTATCGCGTGAAGGACCTGCTCCAAGTCGGGCAGGACAGCATATTCCAAGCTGGGACAGAAAGGAATATGCACGTCCTCCCGGCTGACAAGCTGGGGAGAAGCCTGCAGCAGATAAAATCGCTCCGAACGA
>Ga0209810_1001384_pt1 | contig 36961 bp, 36 predicted proteins | sample Coa_R1_7_FD_187159 | JGI IMG/M metagenome (GOLD analysis project Ga0209810, IMG submission 187159) | Surface soil microbial communities from Centralia Pennsylvania, which are recovering from an underground coalmine fire - Coalmine... | ecosystem: Environmental > Terrestrial > Soil > Unclassified... | reverse complement strand
CTTCGATCCAGTGCCATTGGGCGTCCGAAAGATCGGTGGTATAGGCTTTGCGGGTCGGCATGAAAGCTTATTCCATGCCGACCACGCAAACTTTCCGAGTTTTCGGACAGGCTCTTAGAGTAGAAGGGACACACGAAACAGCCGATGCCCTGCGGGAGGGGGACAACAGCGCAGGGCATCGGCCCGGAGGCCGGGGTCGCGGGGCAGCAGGTCAGGAGACGTGATCGCGGGAAGCCAGGGCGTCGTGGTAGGCATCGAGCGCGGCGCGGGTCCGCATGATGACTTCGATGCCGTCGGCCGCATTGATGATGCCGTCCACGTTCTCAGGCGCAAATAGCGCCTCAAAAGGATCGACAGCCGGCGTGGCTTCCTCCGCCCAGTAGGCGCACAGGTGGCGCCGTACCGTGCGGTAGTTGGCCCGCATCCAGGCGCGCAGCGCCGTATAGCGGGCGTCGCGATCGGTATGCACCCCGTCTTTGGCAGCCCAGCAGAGCAGGTCGACCAGGTCCTCGTAGCGCTCCTCGAAGGCCGCTACGCGCTTCCTGAGCCGCACCTCCGCGCGGACGCGCAGGCGATGACGCACGCTCAGGCAGGCGACGGTTCTTTCGGAAACGCTCCGCCACCCGGCTCGCGAAACTGCCGCCGTACGGTTGGCATACTCCTGCAGGGCCCGCGAGTAGCGCGAGAGCTGCTGGTGAGTCGCATGCCAGTGCAGGCGCAGCCGCGGCAGCAACACAGGGGGCAGATCGATCCGAATGGCCATGACTCTCTCCTATCGGCTCCGGTTTCCTGGATACCCGGCCATCCTGCCGGGCATCGTGATTTGAATGTGCGGCGGTTTTGAAGGAACCGCTCTTTTCTGTAGCGCAGGTCCGAACGTTCTTTATCTATCGCATTAGGTTAAGAAAGGCTAACACCTTTCTCGATGAGGACTGCGGCGTCGGAAAGGAATGCATTTCGCGGTCCTGCCCGGCAATGCTGGATCAGGACTCGCGCAATTTGGCGAGGTAGTTCATCCGCAGGTCGTTGAGGCGGCGCTGGACTTCCCGCCGCTCCGGCTCCGAGAGATCGGCTTCCGCTTTGCCCAGCAGAAACTGCAGACAGTCGATAGCCAACTGCGCGGCCGGAAGGTCTTTATGCGGCTCTCCCGTGGCCGGATTGGCGACCAAGCCCATCGCCTGCCAGGCATAGGCGTCGAAAACGCCCAGGAGCGTTTGCACGAACGTGCGTACGTCCAACTGCATAGCCGCCAGAGAAAGAAGCATTATCGGATCGAGCGCCGGCATACCTTCTTGCGGCGCCTGCTCCGCTTCCGCGTGGGAGGATGTATCTTCCCCGGCGGCTTCCTCTTGCGTCTTACTTTCGGATGAAGAACCTTCGGTGGGTGGTGCCTGCGTCGTGGCAGCAGAATCTTCTTCGGGTGTGGATGAAACGGTGGACTCTTCCGCCGCACTTTCCGGATGGGGCTCGGAGGCGGCCTTCTTTTGCGCGGCGCGGCGCTTGTCCACGACGGTGAAGGCCGGTGGGTCCTGGTCTGTCATCGTCGCTACTCCTCATGCCAGGCGCCGGGGCGAAATCCCGACGCTTCGGGTATCGGGCTGGCCCACGCGCTTTCCGCTTTTGGGTGGCGACAGTATATCATACTGCCCGGTAGAATTCAATATCCTGCAGGCATTTTTTTCAAAGATTTTTTCAGGCGATTTTGCTGCTTTTGCTTGAAATATAATGCTTGTCATTAAATCCCTCTGATCGCCAAAACCTGATCGCCCCAAAAAGCACCATTTTGTGCATGGTCGGCCCGGCAAAAACCGCGAAGGCATGGAACACGTAAGAGGAATGGGGCCTTCTCTGCAGCCGCTGAACGTCCCCTCGCCTTGACAGGGGGGTGGGTTTTGGGTACACTACGCGCAAGTGAGATTTCATGCGGCCGGCCGCTACGGACAGCCGGTTTCCGCACGCGAGGCAGCGCGGCCCTTCCCATAGCGAAGGGCCGATTTTGACACAGCCGGAAAGGGGAACGCTTCCCGTTATGCTACTGGGCACGCAGCGGATCGATGCGCAGGGCCATCTGGAGATCGGAGGATGCGACACCACGCGTCTGGCAGCCGAGTTCGGCACGCCGCTCTATGTGATGGATGAGGCCGCGATCCGCGCCAACTGCCGCCGCTACCGCGCCGCCTTCGAGGCGCGCTATCCGCAGAACGCGATCTACTACGCCAGCAAAGCGTTCCTGACGCTGGCGATGGCGCGGCTGATCGCCCAGGAGGGCCTGGGCATGGACGTGGCCGCGCTGGGCGAGCTGTATACGGCGCTGGAGGCCGGCTTTCCCGTCGAGCGGCTGGCGCTGCACGGCAATAACAAGTCGCGCGAGGAGCTGGAGCTGGCCGTCTCCCATCGGATCGGGCACATCATCGTCGATAACTTCCACGAGATGGACCTGCTCGGCCAGGTCGTGGCGGAGGCAGGAGCGACCGTCAACGTGCTGATCCGCACCACGCCCGGCGTCGATCCGGTCACCCATCGGCTGATCCGCACGGGGCAGGCGGATACGAAGTTCGGCTTCAATATCATGGATGGCTCCGCGCTGCAGGCGGTCAAGCGCGTGCTGGCGACGCCGGGACTGCAGTTCCGGGGCCTGCATTGTCACATCGGCTCGCAGCTGCTGGATGCCGAGACCCACGTGCAGGCGGTCGAGATCATGGTCGGGCTGATGCGCGCCGTAGTGGAAGAGACCGGAGCGCCTGTGGAGGAGCTGAACATCGGCGGCGGGCTGGGCGTGCGCTACCTGCCCGAAGACTGCCCGCCGAGTTACGAAGCGTTCGCCGAGCAGATCGCCACGACCTTGAAGCGTGCGCTGGACGCCGCCGGGCTGCCGTATCCGCGGCTCGGCCAGGAGCCGGGACGCGCCCTGGTCGCCGAGGCCGGCACGACCCTCTACATGGTCGGGGCCATCAAAACCGTTCCCATCACCGAGGCGCCGGGCGCCCGCACCTACGTCGCCATCGACGGCGGCATGTCGGACAACCCGCGCCCGCAACTGTATGAAGCCGCCTATAGCTGTCTGCTCGCAAATAAGGCCGATCAGTCTCCCGACGAGGTTGTGACTATCGCGGGGAAACACTGCGAAACGGATATTCTGATCTGGAACGCGCGGCTGGCGCGTCCGGAGCCGGGCGACCTGCTGGCAGTGCAGACCACCGGCGCGTACAACTATGTGATGGCCAGCAACTACAACCGATTCCTGCGACCCGCCATTGTCTTCGTCGCGGATGGGCAGGCAGATCTGATCGTGGAGCGGGAGAGCCTGGAGGACCTGATCCAGCGCGAGCGCCTGCCTTCCCGTCTGCGCGCCACATCGACTTCGACGAACGGACGAAATGGTCAGGAGTCTGCCCTTCGCTCGAAGGCGCCATCGGATTTCTCCATTCAGGCGTAGTTTTTGCGAGGGGAACGGTAGGAAGATATAGGATGACCTCACCCCTGCCCCTCTCCTTCCTGACGAGAGGGGAATACATAGGAAAAAAGCATGTTTCAACATTTTGATCCCAAAACATTTCTGATTGGATTGATCGTCATCATCCTCAGCATTGCGCTGCACGAGTTCGGGCATGCCTTCTCCGCTGACCGGCTGGGTGACGACACGCCGCGCCGGCAGGGGCGCGTGACCCTCTGGCCGGACAAACACTTTGAGCCGGTCGGCTTCCTCATGATCGTCTTCACCATGCTCGCCGGTTTTGGACTGGGATGGGGCAAGCCGGTTCAGGTGAACGACCGCAATTTTCGGCACCCGAACCGGGATATGATCATCGTCACGATCTGCGGTCCTCTGATGAACCTGCTGCTGGCGGTGATCGCAGGCCTGATTATGCGCTATGTTCCCCTTGCCGGTTATAGCTACCTGTTCGCGAGGGATTTTCTGTTTATCAATCTTGCCCTGATGTTTTTCAATCTGATCCCCATCCCCCCGCTGGATGGCTCGAAAGTGCTCTACGGTCTGCTGCCGTATGACCTGGCCGTTCGCTACGAGCGTTTCATGGGACAGTTCGGTTTGATCCTGCTGCTCCTGATCCTCTTTACCAATGTGATAGGGCAGATCATCGGGCCGGCAACATTCCGAACGGCTTACCTGTTAGCCGGAAACGGTCTTTTCGGATAAGAACGAGAGGGAGTGCGCACTTGGTCGCTTCGCCACAGCAAACATCAACATGCAAACGTCTCCTGAGTGGGATGCAGCCCACGGGCACAGGCGCCCTGCACCTGGGCAACCTGGAAGGCGCGCTGCGGACCTGGATCCGCCTGCAGAATGAGTACGAGATGTTCTGCTGCATCGTGGACTGGCACGCGCTGACCACCCGCTATCAGGAGGCGGATCAGATCGCGCCGGCCAGCCGCGAGGTCGCCGCCAACTATATCGCCTCCGGGCTGGACCCCAAAAAATGCGCCATCTTCCTGCAGAGCCACGTCAAGCAGCATGCCGAGCTGCACCTGCTGCTCTCGATGGTCACGCCGCTGGGCTGGCTGGAGCGCGTCCCGACGTTCAAGGAGAAGCGGGAGCTGATGCAGAAGCGCGGCGGCGGGGACGATTCGATCTCCTACGGACTGCTCGGCTATCCCTGCCTGCAGGCCGCCGATATCCTGGCCTATCGTGCTAACGCCGTCCCGGTCGGCAAGGACCAGGCGGCGCACCTGGAGCTGACCCGCGAGATTTGTCGCCGCTTCAATCACCTGTATGGCGAGGTGTTCCCGGAGCCGCAGGCGCTCATCGACGAGACCACGGGCGTTTTGCCGGGGCTGGATGGGCGCAAGATGAGCAAAAGCTACGAGAACGCCATCTACCTGAGCGATCCGCCGGAAGTGGTAGAAGAGAAGGTCAAGAGCGCCTTCACGACCATCACCAAGCTCAGGAAGACCGATCCCGGCATCCCGGAAACCTGCGCCGTCTGCCAACTGCGCCGCATCTACGACCCGCAGGGCTATCTGCCCTCGTGGGAAGAAGACCGAGAGGGACTGCGCGGCTGCATGCAGAACAAGCGGGAACTGGCCGATATTCTCAATGCGGTCCTGGATCCGATTCGCAAGCGCCGCGCGGAGCTTCTCAATGACCCCGCCGAGCTGGAGCGCATCCTGAAGGACGGCGCCGAGCGCGCCCGTGCCGCCGCGGAGGAGACGATGCAGGTGGTCCGCGCCGCCATGGGGCTGCGGTAAAACGGACCCCGAAGGTTCGATGAGCAGGTGACCTGGGAACGGGTGAAAAACTACTCCTTCCGCTTAGATTCGCCCGTCAGGGCGGTTGGCCGAATTCCTTAAAGTTCCCCTCTCCTTACGAAGGAGAGGGGTTAGGGGTGAGGTCCGGGTCGTGAACGACACGGCATCTGATCCGCGCCGCCATGGGGCTGCGGTAAAACAAGCAAGTAGATGGCTATGAACGAGTCGAGGGTGCGTTTTAGGCAGAGATGGTGGGGCGCTCTCGCCGGGGTCCTCGCCCTGGCCGGCATTGTCCTGCTCACCTGGCGGCTCATCGCCGGAAGCCGCAGCCACGTCCAGATGCAGACGGATCCGAACGTAGCCACCGTCTGGGTCCTCGGCATTACCCACGGCCCCACCCACACGCTGAACCAGGGCTCTCCGCTGCAGAAGTGGCTGAATGCGTGCCACATCCATGCGTTCGGCGACTATCACACGTATGCGAGCGGGTTCAACGGCGATCCCGACAGTCTGGAAATCTGGTTCGACTACACCAGCTACCTGCCCCGATATCCGGACCTGGAATGCCACCGCGTCGGGCAGACCGCCTTTGTGGACGATCTGGGACAGTCGTATCACGGCTATCTAGACTTTCAGGGCAAGGTCCTGGGGGTCTATCTGCCGGGCTACGACCACGCCGCGCACCGCCTGACCTGTTGCCTGCACTGGATGCCGCGCCAGCCCGCTCCTCCCACGCCGGTCTCCCGTCCCATGGTCTTCACCATCGACCTGCCGCCTGCGCGGCGTCTGTTGCCGCCCGTGGCAGCCCTGCCGCGCGGCCCGGTGATGGCGACGAGTCAGGGCATCACGGTAACGGTCGATGAAGCGCGCCTGAGCGCCCCTCGGACCCGCCCGTTCACCTCCACGCAGCGCGACCTGGCGTTTCGCCTCAAGATCGAAGGCGGAGAGCTGGCCTGCTCGAACGTGGTCGCCAACGAGCCGAACGTACTGATCTCTTCCTCGGGGGGCATGGTGCCGGAAGCGCCCATGACGCTGTCGCTGCGCCGCTACCGCATCGGCGCGATGATGCCCCGACTCCTCGGACGGAGCCGCGGAGCGCCCGCCCACCGCCGCTTTACCCTCACCGATCCCTACGGGGTTACCCTGCTGCCCGCGACCGATGCTATCTCGCCCATGCCGTCGCTTAGCAATGCGGCTCCCCTCTCCGACAAGAACGGGACGGTCTATATCGCGCCGGTCAACGGCGCCGGACGCAGCACCGACGCCGTGCGCATGCGCTTCGACGTGCGTCCCCTCGCGCCGGGCGCTTTGCCGTCCTCTCCTTCGGCTCCCCTCGTTCCCTTCGATATTGTCGTCCCTGTCCAAACCAACGACGAAGCCTGAGGGAAGACCGGGCCAATTTTGTTTCTGGTACAATAAGGTCAATGTTCGACCTTATTGACTCCAAAACCTCGAAGTGCATCCGGTGCGGATTCTGCCTGGATGCCTGCCCCACTTTCCGGCTGACCGGCCAGGAGACGCGCGGCCCGCGCGGGCGTATCTATCTGGTGCGCTCCTGGCGGGAAGGCGTCATTCCCTTCGATAACGATGTCGTGGAGGCGCTCGACACCTGCCTGGGCTGCCGGGCCTGCGAGACGGCCTGCCCCTCCGGCGTGGAGTACGGCGCGATCCTGGAGATGGCGCGGGCGCATATCGAGCTGGCCCATCTGCGGCCCAACGCCGAGTCGTTCGCCCGGCAGCAGTTGCTCGCCACCCTGACCAATCCCGCCCGCCTGGCCGCCTCGCTCAAAGCGGCGGGCCTCCTCGGTGGACTGACCGGCGGCAAGATGCCCGGCTTTGCGGCGAAACTGCTCTCCGGCTCGCCGGAAGTTGCCCTCTCTCTTCCTAAAGCGCAGGGGACCACGAAAGTCCACAACCTGCCGGAGCGCAATCCCGCCAGAGGCACGAAATGCTATACCGTCGGGATGCTGGCGGGCTGCGTCATGCGCGTTCTCTTCGGCGACACGAACGCCGCCACTGTCCGGGTGCTCCAGGCCAACGGCTGCGAGGTGATCGTCCCCCGCGCGGCGGGCTGCTGTGGCGCGCTGCACCTGCACACCGGCTTCCATACCGACGCCCTGACGCGCATGCGCGCCCTCATCGACGCCTTCGCGCCCTATCTGGATTCGCTGGACGCCATCGTGGTCAACTCTGCCGGCTGCGGCTCGACCATGAAAGAGTACGGCGACCTGCTGGCTGGCGATCCGGTCTACCGGGAGAAGGCACAGGCTTTTGCCGCGAAGGTACGCGACGTCAGCGAGTGGCTGGCCGGCATCGGCCTCACGCCGCCTTCCGGACGCATCGACGCGGTCGCCGCCTACCACGATGCCTGCCATCTGGCGCACGGCCAGAAGATCCGCCAGCAGCCGCGCCAGCTTCTATCGCAAATCCCCGGCCTGCGGCTGGTCGAAATGGAGGAGTCGGACACCTGCTGCGGCAGCGCCGGCGTCTACAACATCACCGAGCCGGAAATGGCGCGCCGCCTCCTCGACCGCAAGATCGCCAATTTGCGCGCAACGGGCGCCAGCATCCTCGCCACCGGCAACCCCGGCTGCCTCGCCTGGATTCAGCAAGGCGCGCAGGAGGCCGGCCTGAGCCTGCGCATCTGCCATCCCATCCAGCTTTTAGACGAAGCCTATTCCGCCTCCTCGTGAGAATCTATATGCACTTCTCTTCTAGCCTTTCCGCCCGCAGGGCGGTTGTCCTATTCCTCAAAGCTCCCCCTCTCCTTCGTAAGGAGAGGGGAATGGGGCAAGGGGTAGGCTAGGTGATTGGATAGGCGCAGCCGCGGGGAGTGAGGTCGGCCCGGCGAAATCATGAGTTATATCCAGGACATACGCGCACTGGTAGGTCCTCGCCCGCTGATTATCGTGACGGCGGGCGTGCTCATTCTGGACGAGCGGGGCCGTCTGCTCCTGCAGCGCCGCGCCGACGACGGCTTATGGGGCGTGCCGGGCGGCTGCATGGAGATCGGCGAGACGCTGGAAGAGACCGCCCGACGGGAAGTCCGCGAAGAGACCGGGCTGGAGGTCCGTGAACTGGCGCTCTTCGACGTCGTCTCAGACGGCGAGATTTATACCTACCCTAATGGCGACCAGGCCAATATCGTCTCCGTGATCTATCGGGCTATCCGTATCGAAGGCGATCTCGCCGCCGACCGTGATGAGAGCCTGGAGCTTCGTTTCTTCTCCCTCGACAAGCTCCCCAATCTGCCCCTCAGCGGCCAAAACCGCTCGATCCTTCGCCGCTTCCTCCAGACACAAGAAAAGTGACACCACATGAAACTCGACCGCCAGGGGGCATAGAGACACCATGAAAGCAGGCATGAGTAAACCAGTCGTCTTCCTTTTGATCTATAGCGGACTGATGTTCGTTGTGGTCGCCATCGGCTTCTTCTATCTTCGACAGGCAGCCCGCCAATACGACCTGAACGAGCAGTTAGATAACGCTGCTATATACGGCAACTCCTCTGCTGGCGGCAGAAACCCGCAGGAGGGAGTGCGATGGCACACAGCCTGACCTTATTAGCCTCTAGAGTCTAGTCCACCCGGCCCAACGGACTAAATGCCCGGTAGTCTCGCCTCTACCGGGCATTTTCCCTAGCCTTTTTCCGCCTTCCCTGTTATAATAGTAGTTGAATCCGCGAAGGAGAAACCGACCATGAGCGAGCAAGCCGACTTATCTAAGCCTGACTTACGCACGGACAGCGAAAAGTTTCAGGACGCCATGCGCTCCATCCTAGCTGCCCCCAAGAAGGAAGTCATGCAGGCATTAGAGGCAGAGAAGGCAGCACGGAAGAAGAGGCGAGCGGCCAAGCAGAAGTGAAATGCCCCTATTGCAAAGATGAGTTCTCCCAACACTATAATCAATGGATTGCCACTGCCTACAGCATTGGTCGAAGCAATCCACGCTGGACGATGGATTGTTCCCGCTCTTGAGAAACTGCGAGCGGTCTTTCCACTTGCGCCAATAGAACACCCGCTGTTTTACTCCTTAGAGTATATGCCGAGAGAGAATGCTCACTGGCCGGATGAAACCTCTGAAGTCTTTTGGGGAACCAAAAGTTCTCTTGTCTATCCTGGCGATATCGATCCTAAGAAATCGGTACTGATTGCTGGCCTTGGCCCCGATCAACCGATTGCTTTAGATTATAGAGAATCTCTGGAAAACCCAAGTGTGGTTTACCTTATATACGGCGAAGATATTGAGGCAGACGATCCCGCGATAGATGCCGTGTTCTGGATAGAGGCGGCTCCAAACATTGAGACTCTTCTGTCAGCCTTGAATCTCTGATAATTGTCAGGTCGCTTAGTTTACGTAGGTATATAAATGCCGAAATTTCACGATCGCTATGACATTTCCGTCACGGAGCCTCCTTATACTGTGCTTGGCTGAAACACAAAGAAGCCGGTTCCCGGTGCCCAAAGCGAAGGGATCAAGGATGAGGAGGGAGCGATCATGTCGGTTTTACAGCTACAGAGCAAGAACACGAAAGAAAATGGGGAGAGGGGGCTGCTGAGCATCGGACGGGAGATCAACACGCTGGTGGCTCTTTCGGTGAATGTTCTCACCAGCCAGAGCCCGGATAGCACGGTGGTGGCCGGCCTTTCGGAGGCCCTGCGCGGTGAACAGACACTTGGCGCGCAGATCGAGCATCTACAGCACAACGCCCGGCTTTCCCCGGAGAGCGCGCAGGTAGAGCAGGCGCTTCTCCAGCTCGACCGGGCTAAAGATCACGCCGTGGCGATCGCAAAGATCGTGCAGGGCCTCTCACGAGGCTCTTCCCAACGGGTTCTGCTTGATCTGCCGGGCATGGCAGGCTGCGTGCGCTATATGCTCAGCACCGCTCTGGAGGCTCTGGTCGCCGAGGACCAGGAGCTGGTCGAAATGGTAGCGCTGACTCAGGAGCAGGTCGAAGCGTTCGCAAAGCAACTGCGGGAGCGGCTGCAGTCCTGGATGGCGGCGGATCAAGAGGCGGCGGCCATGCTATCGGTCGTGCGCCATCTGGAGCATATCGCCGGCTGCGCGGTCCAGATCACGGCGCCCGCCTGCCAGGAGGCCGTCCAGGAAACGCGCAGAATCGTTCCTGTGAAGCGGTCGCTCTGCGCGTGTCCCGCGTGAGAAGGAAATATCAATCCCGCTCGATGGAGCGCTTGAGGTCGCGGAGGTGGGTCTCGAAGGTCGTGAGGGCGGCGAGGAGGGCTTCGCGGTTGTCGCGGAAGATGCCCTGCCAGAGGGAGGGATCGGCGGCGGCGACGCGCATCAGGTCTCGATAGCTGCCGCCGGCCATCTCCCGCGCCTGCGCGGCTTCCTCCGAGGCCGCCACGGTGCGGGCGAAGGCGAAGGAGAGCGCGTGCGGCAGATGGCTGACGAGGGCGGCTAAACGGTCGTGACAGGCGGCCTCCATGGGAATGGGCCGCGCGCCGAGCGCGCTGACCAATGCGGCCAGGCGGGAAGCGAAGGGGTCTTGCGCCAACGTGAACGGATGTTGTCGCACGATCAGCCAGGCAGCCCCTTGAAAGAGATCGGGGCGGGCAGCCTCGACGCCGCTCTCCACGCCGCCGGCCATCGGGTGCCCGCCGACGAAGCGAGGGCCGAACAGGCGGCTGCCGGCGGCCACGATGCGCCCTTTCGTGCTGCCCAGGTCCGTTATCAACGCGTCCAGGCGGGCGCAGGCGGCGGTCTTCTCCAGCAACGCGGGGATCACGCCGACCGGCGCGGCGGCCACCACGCCATCGGCCTCCCGCACGCCTTCCGCCAGGTCGGTCGTGCCCGCGTCGATAGCGCCCCGCTCCTGCGCTCGCGTCAGAATCTCCCCGCTCTTGTCCACGCCGACCACGCGCCGGGCCAGGCCCCGCGCTTTCAGCGCCATCCCCAGCGAGCCGCCCATCAGGCCCACGCCGATAATCGTCACGCAGGCAAACGGCGGAAAGTCCGCGTCGCTCACAGCCGCTTGCCGACAGCCTCTGCGATGGGCCGGACGTCGTGCATCAACTGATCGAACTGGGCGAAGGTCAGCGACTGCGGCCCATCCTTGAGGGCTTTTTCGGGGTTCGGATGCGTCTCGACGATCAGGCCGTCCGCGCCCGTCGCGACCGCGCCCAGGCTCACCGCATTGACCAGGCTGCGCTTGCCGGTGGCGTGCGAGGGATCGGCGAAGATCGGCAGGTGCGAAAGCTCTTTAATGGCCGGGATCGCGTTGATGTCGAAGGTGTTGCGCGTGTAGGTCTCGAATGTGCGGATGCCGCGTTCGCAGAGAATGATCTCGTAGTTGCCCTGGCTGGCGATATATTCCGCCGCCTGCAGCCACTCCTCGATGGTGCTGGCCCAGCCGCGCTTGAGCATCACCGGCTTGCGCGCGTGGCCGACCTCGGTAAGGAGCGAGAAGTTGGTCATGTTGCGCGTGCCGATCTGAAAGATGTCGGTGTATCTGCCCACCATCTCCACGTCGCGCGTATCCATCACCTCGGTGATGATGGGCAGGCCGGTCTCGTCGCGCGCTTCGGCCAGCAGCTTCAGGCCAGCCTCGCCCATGCCGTGGAAGGAGTAAGGCGACGTGCTCGGCTTGAACGCGCCGCCGCGCAGAATGTGAGCGCCCTTCGCCTTGACGGTGCGGGCCGTCTCCAGCAGCATCTCCGGGGATTCGACCGTGCAGGGCCCCGCCATGACGGTCAGCGTCCCGCCGCCGATCTGCACGCCCCGCACATTGATGACGGTCCCTTCCGGCTTGAAAGGCTTGCCGACGATCTTGTAAGGCTTGAGAATGGGGATGACGCGCTCGACGTAGGGCAGCGCCTCGAAATGCTCGACCAGCCCCTCTTTATCCCGCTCCGGCGTGCCGATGACCCCGACGATGGTGCGCTCGACGCCTTCGGAAAGATGGATTCCGTACCCGCGGGATTTCAGCTCGCCGAGCAGCTCTTCCCTCTGCGCCGTCGTCGCGCTAGGCTCTAAAATAATGATCACTTGCTAAAACCTCCTGGCCCGACAACAGCAGGCAGATGTGCCGTTTATTATAGCACGTGAGGCGGGCCAGGGGCAAACAAGTAACTTTTTCCGCCTGCATCCTGTCAGAATTTCCCGGTATACTACGCAACGAAAGCAAGGGGCAGTCCCCAGAAAAACGCCGTCGGAAGCGATCATGCAAGAGCTGGAAACAATCACACCATATCGCATCGAGATCCCCGATTTTGCCGTCGTGCTGCTCATCGGCGTGAGCGGCAGCGGCAAGTCCACCTTCGCGGCAAAACACTTCCTGCCGACGGAGGTTTTGTCCTCGGATGCCTTTCGCGCCCTGGTCAGCGACGACGAGAACGACCAGGCCGCGACCCAAGACGCCTTTGAGGCCCTTCACGACATCGCCTCCATCCGCCTGCGCCGCCGCAAGAGCGTCGTCATAGACGCCACCAACGTGCAGCCCGAATCCCGCAAGCCCCTGCTGCAATTAGCCAGGCAGCACGACTGCCTGGCCGTTGCCATCGTGCTGGACGTGCCGGAGCGCGTCTGCCAGACCCGCAACCGCGCCCGTGCCGACCGGCAGTTCGGCCCGCGCGTCATCGCCGTCCAGCAGCGCCAGATGCGTCAGTCCCTCAAGAATCTGCGTAAAGAGGGCTTTCGCTACGTCTTCACGCTGAATGAGGCGCAGATCGCCCATGCGGAGGTCGTCCGCCTGCCGCTCTGGACCGACCGCCGCGCCGAGCACGGTCCGTTTGACCTCGTCGGCGACGTGCATGGCTGTTACGACGAGCTGGTGGCGCTGCTCGGCGCGCTGGGCTATGCGCCTGAAGAAGCGACCGGCGCCTGGCGGCATCCGGAAGGCCGTCGCGTCGTCTTCGTCGGCGATCTGGTGGACCGGGGTCCGAAGGTCGTCGAGACCGTCCGGCTGGCGTGGGCGATGGCCGGGACCGCGTTCTGGGTCCCCGGCAACCACGACAACAAGCTCATGCGCGCCCTCAAGGGCAATCCGGTCAACGTCACTCACGGACTGGCCGAGAGCCTGCGCCAGATCGAGGCCATGCCGCCCGAAGAGCGCGAGGCGTTCAAGGAGAAGTACATTCCATTCGTCGATGCGCTCGTCTCGCACCTCTGGCTGGACGAGGGCCGGCTCTGCGTGGCGCACGCGGGCATGAAAGAGGAGTATATCGGGCGGGCATCGTCGCGGGTGCGCGAGTTCGCGCTTTACGGCGACACGACCGGCGAGACGGACGAGTTCGGCCTGCCGGTGCGCTATCCCTGGGCGCAGGACTATCGCGGCGCCACGACGGTCGTCTACGGCCACACCCCGGTTCCCGATGCCGAATGGCTCAACAACACCATCAACATCGACACCGGCTGCGTCTTCGGAGGCAAGCTGACGGCATTGCGCTGGCCGGAGCGCGAGATCGTGCAGGTTCCTGCCCACGCCACCTACGCCGAGCCTGCCCGTTCTATCACGCCTGCCGAAACTGCCGCTATAGAGGATCCTGATCTTGATGCTCTCCGGACACTGGCGCGGGATGCAGCCGCATTTCCAACGTTGACGCAGATGCAGGCCAATAAGAAAGAATTATATACGCAAATCGGTCAGATGGAGCAAAAGGAGATTCAAGCTAAGGCCGAGCGGATTTTAGCGGATATGGAGCGCCGCTGGGCAGATGCTTTTGAGCGTGTCCGAGTCTTGCAGTCTGAAATTAAGGCCGGTCAGGAACCACAGCCAGCCGCGCCGGTGGCTAACATGCCGTCGCTGCAGTGGCAGCATGACGAGCTGCTGCGGGCGGAGGATGTGCTGGGCAAGCGGTTTATCACGACCCGCCTGATGCACAATGTCGCGGTTCCCGCCGAGAATGCGGCGGCGGCCCTGGAAGTGATGAGCCGGTTCGCGGTCGAGCCGCGCTGGCTGATCTATCTGCCGCCGACCATGTCGCCATGCGAGACGGCGCCGGAAGGCGACGCGCTGGAGCGGCCCGCCGAGGCGTTCGCCTACTACCGCCAGCAGGGCGTCGGACAGGTGGTCTGCCAGCGCAAGCACATGGGCAGCCGCGCGGTGGTCGTGATCTGCCGGGACGCCGACGCCGCCCGCCGCCGGTTCGGCGCGACGGCGGAAAACGGCCTGCCGGGCCAATGCTACACGCGCACTGGCCGCCAGTTCTTCGACGACTCGACGCTTCAGGCGGCGCTGCTGGAAGAGGTCTCGGCGACGCTGACGCGGGCCGGCTTCTGGGAGGAGTTCGCCACCGACTGGTTCTGCCTCGACTGCGAGCTGATGCCCTGGAACGCCAAAGCGCAGGAGCTGTTGCGGGAGCAGTACGCCCCGGTCGGCGCGGCGGCGCAGGCGGCGCTCTCCCGCTCCATCGAAGTCGTCGAGGCGGCGATAACGCACGGCGTGGACATGACCGCCGCGCTGGAGAGCCTGCGCCGCCGCCAGGAAGACGTGGCGCGCTACACGGTCGCCTACAGCCACTACTGCTGGGACGTGTCCGGTCTGGCCGATCTGCGTCTGGCGCCCTTCCACCTGCTGGCTGCCGAAGGGCGCACCTACTTCGATCGCGACCACGCCTGGCATGTCGCCACCCTGGCGCGGTTGGCCGAGCATAGCCCGCTCTTCCTGGCGACCGAGATGCAGGCCGTCAACACGCTCGACGATGCCTCCCAGGTCGAGGGCGCAGCGTGGTGGCAGGCCTTGACGGAGGCTGGCGGCGAGGGCATGGTCGTCAAGCCGCGGGAGTTCATCGTGCGCGGGAGCAAGGGGCTGGCGCAGCCTGCCGTCAAGGTGCGCGGGCGCGAGTACCTGCGCATCATCTACGGGCCGGAGTATACCGAGCCGGCCAACCTGGAGCGTCTGCGCCAGCGCAGCCTGCATGCCAAGCGCCGCCTCGCCCTGCGCGAATTCGCGCTCGGCATGGAGGGATTGGAGCGTTTCGTGCGGAAAGAGCCGCTCCGGCGCATACATGAATGCGTCTTCGGCGTCTTGGCCCTGGAGAGCGAGCCGGTCGATCCACGGTTGTGATCCCTCACCCTATGGCTCTTCTACCACAATGGACGAAGCCGTCCCGGCGATGAGATTTTGAAAAAGATGAAACCTGCTTGACAGACGGGCGTCAAAAAGGTATCATGCACTGAAATACCGAATCAGTGCAACAATGCAGAGGGCGATATGCGAACCGTGGGCACGGCAGAGGAGATGCGGGACCGGCTTCTGGATGCCGCCGAGCGGCTGCTGGCGCGCTTCGGCTACCGGAAGATGACCATGGACGACCTGGCCCGAGAGGCCGGCGTCGGACGAAGGACCATCTATCTCTACTTTCCCGGCAAGGAAGAGGTCACTCTCTCCTCCATCGACCGCGTGGTCGATCGTATCCAGGAGCAGCTAAGGGTCATCGCGTCCGAGCCGGGACCCCCGGAGGACCGGCTGCGGCGCATGCTGGTCGCGCGCGTGCTGGCCCGCTTCGATCAGGTCCACGATTATCACCAGAGCCTCGACGATATGTTCGCGGTCCTACGCCCCGCCTACATGGCCCGCCGGGAGCGCTATTTCGATGCCGAGGCGCACATCTTCGCGGAAGTCCTGCAGGAAGGCCGGTGCCTGGGCGTCTTTGCTCCTCCGGATCCGATTCAGACCGCGCACACGCTGCTGTGGGCGACCAACGCCCTGCTGCCCTACAGCCTCAGCGTGCAGGAGCTTGGCGCGCGTGAGGATGTGGAAGCCAGAACCGACCGTATCGCTCGTCTGCTGCTCGACGGCGTGCGCCGCCGCGAGATTTTCTGATGGAGGCCGAAATGAAAGCTATGTTTCTCTCAGGATGGGCGCTCGGCGCCATGACGACCCTGCTCCTATGCGGACCGATGCGCTGCCAGGCGCAGATCGGCCTGCAAGAGCAGCCGGATAGGACCCTCGATGCCGCCACCCGCACCGGGGTAATCGAGGGCGTGCTGCAGAAGCTCAAGGAGGGCTATGTCTTCCCGGAAGTCGCCGGCAAGATGGAGGCGGCCATCCATGCGCGGATGAAGAAGGGCGAGTACGACAACGTCACCAGGGCCAAAGCGCTCGCTTCTACCCTGACGGCGAACCTTCAGGAGGTCTGCCACGACAAGCACCTGCGGGTCTTCTATAGCTACCAGCCGCTGCCCGAAGAGAAGCCGGATGCGCCCTCCGCCGAGGCGGAGAAGCGATTCTGGCAGATCGCCGCCGCGCATAATTTTGAATTCGAAAAAGTCGAGCGGATGAACGGCAACGTCGGGTATTTGAAGTTCAACGCCTTCGTTCCGCCCGACATGGCCGGAGAGACGGCGGCCGCAGCCATGAACTTCCTTTCGAACACCAACGCGCTCATCATCGACCTGCGGGAGAACCACGGCGGCGAGCCGGATATGATCGCGCTGCTCTGCAGCTATCTCTTCGGGCCGGAGCCGGTCCATCTCAACGACATCTACTGGCGGCCCGATAACAGCACGCGCCAGTTCTGGACCCTCGCCTACGTTCCCGGCAAGCGCTATGGAGACAAGCCGGTCTACGTCCTGACCAGCAAGCATACCTTCTCGGGCGCGGAAGAGTTCACGTACGACCTGAAGAACCTCAAGCGGGCGACGATCATCGGCGAGACGACGGGCGGCGGCGCCAATCCTGGCGGTCCGCAGCGGATCGACGCGCACTTTTCGGTCTTCGTTCCCATGGGCCGGGCCATCAATCCCTATACCCACACCAACTGGGAAGGCGCCGGCGTCAAGCCCGATATCGAGGTCCCGGCGGACCAGGCGCTGAACCGGGCTTACCTCCTGGCGCTGAAGGACCTGGCGGCCAAAAGCACCGATGACGGCCAGAAGGAGGAGCTGCAGCGCGCTATCGAGAAAGCTCAGAAAGGATCAGAGGCCACGGCGAAGAAATAGATTTCCATGACGACTGCTCTTCAGATAACCGGTCCTAGGGGCCATCCTATCCTGGGGCATTCTCTTGAGCTTAACCGAGACCCACTCGGCTTTCTGCTGCGCTGCGCCCGCGATTACGGCGACTTCGTTCCGCTGCGGAGCGGTCCAGCAAGGGCGTTTCTGGTCAGCGATCCGCAGGCTATCGAGGAAGTCTTCGTCACCCAGCATCCCAACTTCATCAAAGGCCCCGGCCTGCGGCGCAGCGCCGCCGTCTTCGGCAACGGCCTGCTTACGAGCGAGGGCGCGTTCTGGCGCCGGCAGCGCAAGCTGGTGCAGCCTGCTTTCCATCGCGAGCGCATCGCCGGCTACGCGCCGGTGATGGTCGCGGAAACCCTCCGGCGGATGGAAACCTGGCAGGAAGGAGATGTCCGTGACATTCATGCGGAGATGATGCCGCTCATGCTGCAGATCGCCGTGAAGACGCTATTCGGCACGGAAGTAGCGGAAGCGCAGCGGGTGGCCGACGCGATGGAGGTCGGGCAGGAGAACTTCGCGCGCTGGATGGGTTACTTAGCCATGCTGCCCGACTGGCTCCCCACCCCGACGCCACCCAGTCTGGGCCGCGCGGTCCGGCAGTTGGATGCCGTGGTCTATGGGCTGATCCGAGCGCGGCGGGAGAGCGGTGAGGACCGGGGCGACCTGCTTTCGCTGCTGCTGCGCGCCCAGGACGAGGACGACGGAACGCGCATGACCGATAAGCAGTTGCGCGACGAAATCCTCACCCTCTTGCTGGCAGGCCACGAGACGACCGCGCTGGCGCTCACCTGGGCCTTCACGCTGCTGGCCCAGCATCCGGAAGCCTCCGCGCGCCTGATAGAGGAGCTACGCACGGTCCTCAATGGCCGGCCTCCAACCGCCGAAGCGCGACCACGCCTTGTCTACGCTGAGCAGGTGATCCTGGAATCGATGCGTCTCTACCCGCCCGCCTGGGCGGTCAGCCGCACGGCCCTGGCCGATTGCGAGATCGCCGGCCATTCTATCCCTGCCGGCGCGACGGTCCTGATGAGCCAGTACGTCGTCCACCGCGATCCGCGCTTCTTCCCCGATCCGGAAACTTTCCGGCCCGAACGCTGGGCCAGCGGCTTTGCCCGGACCCTCCCCAGGTATGCCTACTTCCCCTTCGGCGGCGGCCCGCGCATCTGCATCGGCAACACGTTCGCGCTGATGGAGGCCGTCCTGGTGCTCGCGACCATCGCGCAGCAATTCCGGTTCACGCTCGTGCCCGGTCATCCCATCGTGCCGCATCCCGCCGTCACGCTGCGCCCCCGCTACGGCGTCCGCATGGTCTTCCATCGGCCGTAAATCGACTCCCGCCTGCTGCGCCTACCATTTTGATAGTCACGAATCGTTCCATCTAAAAAGGCGCTGTTCAGGCAAAACGCGCTATGCTATACTGTAGCTGGAGGGTAAATCACGATGGCAGACACGACCCGTTCTTTTCCCGTACCCCAGACGGAGGCCGAGCTTATACAAGCGATCGATCAGTGTTTGGAGCAGATGGAGCATTTGCGCCACCGGATGGAGCAAGACCAGGAGGAGATAGACCGTTTGAAAGCCGAAACGCGGGCGATCCTGGCTCAATTGAAAGCTGCATAGGTCCATGCTGAAGCAACTCTACGCTTACGTCAAGCAGGTGCTCTTACTGGCTGAAGACGTTCAAAAAGTCAAAGCCGAAGTAAAGGATCTGCGTCAGGAAGTCAAAGAGATGGCGGAGCTGATGCGGCAGTGGCGTTTTGAGCAACAGCGTGATCGGGAGAATGCAGAACACGAGCGCGAGAAGCTGCTGCTTCGGCTGGAGAATACCCTCTTGAAGTTTGAGCGACGCTTACCCCCGAGCAACCAACAAGACAGGGATACGAAATAGCCTTGCCGCCGTCATGGACAAGGGAGAGTCAAGGGACGACATATCAAGCGATTACTTAAGTTCTGCTCACACCCGTAATCGCTTCCTCTAGCATTGGAGGCGTGTGGCCGAACTTCGCTTTGTACTCATCGCGGGTCGGGATGAGGCGAATAGGGACCTTCTTATCGTGGTTGACCGCGATGTCGGCGATCCGGTGCTCCAGAAACGGGTTGGCGAAGCGCTCTAATACCTGCCGCGCGAACGCGTCCGGCTCCTCGACACGGCCTTCCAGCGTAGGAACGATCTCCTCGAACAGCAGCCGCTCCAGCCAGGCATGGACCGGAGGGTCCAGGACCGCTTCCCGCACCGTCTGAAATCCGCGTGCCTGCGCTTTACCGACTAAGGCCGTGTGCGCTCCATTGAGAATACGCACTTTGCGCAGGAAGTAGGGCCGGATGTCCGCCGCCTGGTGGATCGCCGGAAGGCCGCAGAGCACGGGCGGCTCCGGATTTGCCGCGATGGCCCAGAAGGCGAACGGCTCTGCCGCGATCAGCAGGCGGTCCTCCTGCGCCAGCGGGTGGTCCGGCGGGGCGTTGGTCACGATGCGGTCCACGAGGGTATTGTGCCAGCGGCATTCCGCCTGCAGCCAATCGCGGAAGCGCTCCGGCAAGTTCCAGTCGTGGGCCAGCGTCAGGACGGTTGCCTGCAGGCGAGCAGCATTGTCCTCAATCAGCTCGCAGGGCAGAAGGGTCAGGCCCGGAGCGCCGCTCTCGAAGCGGGCGCACAGAAGCTGGAGCAACCGGGCGGGAAAGGAGCGAGGCGGCGTGCGGTCCGGCCGGTCCGTGGAGTCCAGAACATAGCCCGCTTCCGTGGTATTCGAGATCACGAAGCGCAGCTCCGGTCCGCAGGCCACCGCCAGGATCTCCTCCCACTCGCTCTGCGCCATCAGCGCGCGACGAATGCTGCCGGACTCCTCTACCCGGTCCACGATCTCTCCCCGCTCGATCCCCCGGATGAGGACGTGGTAGCGGCCCGACTGCGCATTGAGCCGCCGGGCGCGCTCACCCTCCGTGGACTGGACCACGACGATCCGACCTGTCTGCTGCCCTTCCCCATTGGCCTGGTGGACGAAGAGAGCGGCGAAAGCGCGCAGGAACCGCCCGCCGCCGAACTGCAAGATCGTTTCCGGAAGCTCGCTCATAGGCCCTCTTTCCGTGCGTTTGCCGTCCATTTCGTCTTCCACCCTGCAGCCTCCTTCCCCTCGAAATGACCCAGGAGGACCTAAATTCGGGCCTGGGAGCTATTTTCCTTGAATTATTTTAGCGATCTCAGGTAAAAAAAGATTCGTGCGGAAGGAATTCGTGCGTAAAGCGCGAAAGAAGAGGCAAATCCACTCAATCGGGAAGGGAGTTCTGTCATGGAAGCCTACTGCGTAAAGTGCAAGTCCAAGAAACAGATGCAGAATCCGACGACGACGACGATGAAGAACGGCAAGCCGGCGGTGACCGGCACCTGTCCTACCTGTGGCACCAAGATGTTCAAGATCGGCGCCAGCAAATAGATCCGGTACCCACGCGTAACCAACTCACAATTCCGGAGGAGGCCGTCCATACAGGATATGGGCGGTCTCCCTTGTCGTTACCCGCTACGTGGGTGGCGTTGGGCGTGTCGCTCCTTCGGAGCGGGCGTTAGGCGTTAGGCGTTGGGCGTTGGGAAAAACCTCCAACTCCCAGGCTCTCTTACCTGACCCGGTTGCCGGAGAGAAGCGCCAGATGGGAACGGAGATCCCCAACGCCTAACGCCCTTTTAGTGATTAGTTTTGCCTTCCGTGCGCGTCAAGGGAGGTGAATACGCTGCTGGAGGAACGAAGGTGCGAGCCGACGACGGAGATTTGGTCCGAAAGGCGCAGGCCGGGGAGGAATGCGCGTTTGCCGCGCTGGTAGAGCGCTATCGGGATATGGTGTATGGGCTGACCTATCACTACCTGGGCAACTTCGACGACTCCCGTGATGCGGCCCAGGAAGCCTTCGTGCATAGCTTCCTGCGCCTGCGGGACCTGCGCGATCCCGATCGGTTTGCCCCCTGGCTGCGGCGCACGGCCATGAACGTCTGCGCCGACGCGCTGCGAAGACGAGGCGCCCGGCTCCTCTCCCTGGAGCACCTGGAAGACATGCCGGACGGAATCGCCTTCTCTGTGGGCGCCCCAACCCCTTCCACGGATATCGTCGAGCGCCTTGCGGCGCAGATGGCGGTCCGGGAAGCGCTGCAGCGCCTGTCGGCCAGGACGCGTCTGACGGTGACCCTCTTCTATCTCGGCGGCTACTCACACGCCGAGATCGCCCGTTTCCTGGAGATCCCCGTCAACACGGTCCGCAGCCGCCTCCAGCACGCCAAACGCCAACTGCGCGAGGAGATGCAAACTATGGTCAACGATACGCTGAACGCCGGCAAGCCGGACCCGCAGTTTACGCGGCGGGTCGTGGAAGAGGCTCTGCGGCGCGCAAACGAAGCTTATGACGCAAATCGCAAAGCGGATACCTTCCGCTATGTGGAGGAAGCGCTGGCGGCGATCGGACAGGGAGAACCCGGCGCAGAGGGCCGGCGGCTGATGATGGAGGCGCTCTGGAAAAAGGGGCAGGCGACGGAGGTGTTTCGGAACGCGCATGAAGAGGCCGTCGCGCTTTTCGAGCAGGCGCAGGCCATCGCAGAGGAGCTGGACGACCGGAAGAGCCAGGCGGACAAGCTGGTCGATCTGGCAACAGCCTACTCCAACCTCCAGCAGGGCCGTAAGGCGGAGGAGTGCCTGCGGCGCGCGCTGGCTCTTTATGAGGCGCTGGGCGATGCCGGGAATCATGGACGGTGCCTGCTCATGCTGGGGACCAGCCATCTATTCGCCGAAGAGAGCGATGAAGGCAAGCGCTCTCTAGAGCAGGCCCTTCCTCTGCTCGAAGCCGGCGGGCAGCATCAGGGTGTGGCCCTCTGCCGCGCGGCCCTGGACCTTCTGGCAGACATCGGCGCGCACGGTTTTCCAGCAGGCTACACAAGATGGAGCCTCGGTGGAGAGGTGCTGAAGCAGCAAGCAGGAACGGTCGCCTATGCCTGGGGGTTCAGTCACATTGTGAACGATTGGACCGACAGTCCGGACGCGCAGCCGCTGCGGGTCTTCCAGAACATCTTCGCGCAGATTGGGCACCTGCGCAAGTTTCTGGATGCCGGAGCTTCCGAGGGAGACAACTGGTCCGGCGAGACGAACTGGAGCGACAGCATGCGGCTGCAGGCCGCGGTCACGGTGAAAAGCCGTTCCGAACGGGTCGAAGTCCCTGCCGGAACGTTCGCGCATTGCCTTCTGATCGAGCAGGTGACCAGGGAAGCGGAGGGACAGGAGGAGCTTTTGGAGGAGCAGCGGCAGCGTGACCGGCTGGAGTATTGCGGCGCCCGACAGACCTGGTACGCGCCGGGAGTCGGTCTGGTCCAACTGCGCGTTCAGCGTGCCGACGGCGCAAACGCTCTGCTGCAGTTGCGCGAGTTTTCCATTCAAAGCGAGAGCCAGGACTATCTGCCGCTGGCTATCGGCAATGCCTGGGCCTATGGCTGGGCGAATGTGCCGGAAACGTATGCCGCCAAAGACGCCTACAAAGTCGTCGCCCGGCAGGGAGATATGGTGTTCGTTTCGCATTACGGTTACGCCTACCGAATATCCAACGCCAGAGAAAAGCCCCAGCCGGCGTCGCCGGGCAAAGGTCCGTAGGAGCCTAAAAATTCTTTATTTTGCAGGCTAACGCAAGAGGATTTGGACCCGTCTATAGGAGTGCCGAGACGCAACCGCATCTACCGTACCGCTGCGTAAGGCAATCGCAAGGAAGACACGAGACAGCGGCTCCCATGGAATTCAAAGGAGACAGACGAAGATGCGAACTCAACGAGGCATCACCTACGGATTGGTCGTGACGATCCTCTTTGTCCTGGCCTTGTCCGGCTGGACACGCGCCACCCCGGCCTCCGGCCAGAACGATCCGGCAGCGCCTACCCAACCGCCTCTAGGCCCGCCGCGCTTCATGGGCGGTGGCCCGGCGGCCATCGCCGCCAGCGGCGACTACGTCTACGTGCTGCGGGGCGGTACGGTCTATCAGATGAAGGCGAGCGACCTGTCGGTGGTGACGCAAAAAGACCTGCCCACCCCGACGGTAACCGCTCCTACCCCGCCGCCCGGCGCGGGCGGCAATCCTCCCTAGGCGATCACGCTGCGCTGCGGCTTAACCCCGCGGGCTTGTACCACGCTTGCGTTCTGCAAAAACGAGCGGCAGGACGCTCTTGGAACCCATTACGTCAGCGGCATGTCTCGTGCGCTTCCTGCAAACGCCGCCCTTCTTCCTGCCGATCCGGCAGCGAGGAGGGGCGGCGTAATCACCTACGCCGCAAAGAACATCGCCTTAATCCCTGTCACCACCCGCAGGCTATAGGGGCAGGTTCGGGTTTTTCTTCCGCAGTAGATTACTTGTAGGCTTTTATGTAATCAAATTGCTCCTTTTGTATGGTGCAAACCCCAATCTCAAATCTGAAGAAGGGGAGACTGTTCTATCTGTGGCAAGGAAAGACTTGACGCACTACGCAAACAATCCGAATGCGCTGAAGGAATCCCAAACTATTATCCAGATGCTCCAGCAAGCCGGCGCCAACGAGTGACCTTCCTATGCCTTTCAGACAGGAGAAATACTTTCGATCTCCCAGAGGCCGTAGACGAAGAAGGGAGCATGTTCGGGAACACGCTTATCCGTCAGCTTGCAGAACTTCAAAGCTTTCGCTACATCGGTGAAAAGGTGGTACTCATTTAAGTGGCTGCTCCAAGGCTCTCTCAGGACCGCAAGTTCCGATTCGGTGTAGGCGCAATCCATGAGACCGGAGATCAGGGACCCATCAGAGACATCAAAACCGAGTAGGCGCCATGAGGTTTCCGGACGAGCCGGCATAGTCGGTTCCAGATAAGGTCCGCCATACAATGCCGCCAACAAAAATCCGTCATCGGAAAAGCAGCTGATGGCTATTTCCATATAGGGCTGCCTGACTTCCGAAGTATTCTCGGCCAGAAAATCGCGCATGCGCTCCAAATCTTCCCAAAGACCATTGTTCGGTCCTATCCAACTGGGAACTTTCAAGCCGACGAAACCCCACTGCTGACGTTCCGCCTCCGTCATCCCAATCCCCTGCCTGGTATCGAAAACCGAGGGCCAGACGAGATCATCCGTAGATCGTGGCTCCCGAATGTCCAGGCGCAGGAAAAACATATCCCTCATCCGGCTTGTCTGGTCGAATGCTACAACGCGCGCGTCAAAGCCGAGTAATCTATTCTCAATCATCTACGACTCCAAAGGCCAGGATGTGGATTCCATAGGAGCGGCTTAATTCTCGCTTTTCCGCCCGCAGGGCAACGGGTAGGGCCCCGTGGGCCGCAGAACCTCTAGACGGGTAATTCATTGCCCGGCTCATCCGTGCCCGGCTAAAATGGCCCGGCTAGGCGGCTCAGGATTTGATGAGCACGCTCTCTTTCTGGAACAGCTTCGTGGCGAAGGTCAGCGCGGCGGCGGCGTAGAGGACGGAGGCGGCGGAAGCCAGCAGGATGAACGCCAGGTCGTAGGTGCCGCTGAGCGCCTGCTTGATGATGATCGCCGCGTTCAGGACCGGGGCCAGCGCCACCGAAAGGCCGACGTCGGTGTTGAGGAACATGGAGATCATGGCCGGGGCCAGCACCAGAATAAACAGCGGCGCCAGATAGGTCTGCGCCTCCTTCTGGTTGCGCGCGAAGGTCGAGACCGCCAGCAGCAGACCCGCGAAGAGCACCGAGAGCGGCAGCAGCACCAGCAGGGTCACGCAGATGGCCGCCGGGCTGAGGTGCAGCCCGCCTTTCGACAGCCAGGCGTACTGTTTCAGGCCGCTGCCGAAGGTGATGACCATGCCCGCAATGGAAAGCAGGCTGCTGATGAGGCAGACGGCGACGACTGCGCCGAATTTTCCCAGCACGATGGCGCGCCGGGAGGCGGGCGAGACCAGCAGCGTCTCCAGGGTCCCCCGCTCCTTCTCGCCGGCCACCTGGTCGAAGGCGGCGTAGATGGCGCCACTGAACGCCGAGACGGAGAGGATGTAGGGGAGCATCATCGCCAGGAAGAAGGTCGCGGTGCTGCCGCCCTGTTTGATCGGTTTTTCCGTGATGTCGAAGGGACGAGCGTACTCCGGGGGCAGATGCCGGGCGCGGAGCCGCTGCGCCACGACCTGCTGCCCGATGGCGCCGAGAATCGTGTTCAGCCGTTCGGCAGCGGTCTGCGAGTTCTGGTTGCCGGCGTCCTCCAGGATGTCCACGGAGACCGTGCGGCCCTCGCGCAGCGCAGCATGCGTGTCGTCGGGCAGGACGGCCACGGCGCTCAGGCGATGGTCTTTGATCTGCGTCTCCGCCTCCGACCGGGGAATGGAGATCACGCGCAGGTTCGGGGTCTTCTGCAGGGCCTGAAGCACCAGCGGCGCGGAGGACCCACCCACGACGCCGACAGCATAGGTCTGCGTGCGCGCCTTCTGCGCCTGCCCGCTGATGACGACGCCAAGCAGCGCGAAGATGGCCGGCGTGATCAAGAGCGGCGAGATGATGACCGAGATGACCGTGCGCCGGTCCCGAAAGATTTCGGAGAACTCTTTGCGGAAGATGATCCAGACGTGATTGGGCGGCCGGGTCGGCGATGTCTCCAGGGGCGTGGGAGCCGGGCGGGTCTCGGGGATCATGTATCCTCCTCTCCGATAAGTCGCAGGAAGACGTGCTCGAACGCCTGGCGGCCTGTGCGGGCGCGCAATTCTTCCAGCGTGCCAATAGCCACGATCTGGCCGCGATAGATGACGGCGATCCGGTCGCAGAGCGCCTCGACCTCGCTCATGATGTGCGTGGAGAAGACCACCGCGCGGTTCTCGTCCCGGCAGCGGCGGATGAAGCGGGTGATGGTGCGCGCGGCGACTACGTCCAGGCCGCTGGTCGGCTCGTCGAAGAAGAGGACAGGCGGGCGGTGGACGATGGTGCGGGCGATGGAGACGCGCTGCTTCTGCCCGGTCGAGAGCTTATCGCAGCGGGAATCCGCGAACTCGTGCATGTCCAGCTCGGTGAAGATCTGCTCGGTCTGCGCCGCGATCGCCTCCGTGGGGAGGCCGTAGAGCGCGCCGAAGTAGCGGACCATCTCCCGCGCGGTCAGCCGCTCGTACAGGGCCGTTGAGCCGGACAGGTAGCCGATGTTCTGGCGTACCTCCTGCGCCTGCGTGCGAATATCGTAGCCGGCCACGGTCGCCGTACCGGAGGTCGGCTCCAGAATGGTCGCCAGCATCCGCAGCAAGGTTGTCTTGCCCGCGCCATTGGGGCCGAGCAGCCCGAAAATTTCCCCAGCGTGGCACTCGAAAGAGACGCCATCGACCGCGCGAATGAGGCCGCGCTTCTTGTCGGTAAATACCTTACAGAGATTCCGGGCTTCGATCATTCCTGTGCTCACGGCCCAGTATACCCGACCGGCAGTGCGACCTTATACCATGCCGGCTATAGCTCAAAAAATCCTTATCCACGCGGTTTCGCTTTCTTCTGTTTCTTCTTTTCTCTAAGTCCCAGATGCCTGTCGATTTCTGAAGGGAATGTTTTATGGGAACTTAATCGGGCAGTTAACACTGCTGCAACAAGTGCCCGAAGTCTCCTTCGGAGACTCCCTTCCTAAGTCTATCTTCTTTCTCTTGGGCAAGTAGGGACTGAGAGGAAGAGGTATAACCTAACAGTGGTAGTCCGCGCAGGCGGACTTGGTGCCTTTGTTGCTGCGGCTTCAGCCGCCCGAAGACGATCCTTGCTCATCCGGCTGCCGGGAAGAGGCGATTTCCAACCAGGCTTGCAGATTCGCATGCATCTGTTCTATGGATCGCACTCCGATCGAATTCTCCAGCCAGGTTCCCTCAATAAAGCAGGCAATAGCAGGAATACTAAGCACATGACACTGCCGGAGCAGCGGCCAGTTGCTTTCCAGGTTCACGTCCAACGCATAGAACGCAATGCGGTCCGCATATTCGGGCCGGACCGCCTGGATCGTCGCGTCCATGCGCCGGTCATGGCCGTTCCAGATGGCCCAGATATGCACAACGACGACGGGATGCCTGGCGAGGGCCTGCGGTAACTCCTCGGCGGTGATGGCGGGGCTAAGCGGCGACCAGGAAGGCTCTTCTACACGCATGGCTTTACCTATCGCCGTCAGAGGACGGGCGCTCCAGGCGGGCGAGGGTGGCATCCATGACGTCGACGGTCTGCGCCTGGATGGTATAGAACATCGCTTCGCGCAGCAGGCGCTGGGCGGGATGGGCGAGCGTATTGGCGGCGCCGCTGCTGGCGGCCACGGCGGCATGGGCCGCGCGCACGGCCAGCTCGATACATCCGGCGCGGAGGCGGACCGCATTCTCGAAGAAGTCCGGGGCGTCGGTCTTTCCGATCCACTCCAGAACCTGTTTTCGCGTGGCCTCCCACTCCGCCGCAAAGGCGGCTGCTGCGCGGCGAATGGCCGAAATAGGCCGCCGCTCCGCCGTCTCGCACAAAAGTCGCACGCTCGCCGCCGTACAGCCCAGCGTCAGCGCCGTCGGTCCCAGCACGCCGCTGCGGTCGTTGCGCTGCAGGGTCTCGCGGTCGGACTCGTGCAGCCAATGCGCCTGGGGAACAAACCAGCCGTCCAGGGTCAGCGTCACGGTCGCGGAGGCGTTCATCGCGCAGAGGGGCAGCGGATCGGAGGCGCGCAGAGAGCCCCAATCACCGTCCGGCGGCGCGATCCCGGCAAACAGATCGGCGAACTCCTCCCGCCGCGCCGGCGACCAGACGAAGACGATGCGCCCATCCGGTAACGTGGCGGCGACGACGACCTGGTTCATCAATCCCCAGCCGGTCACCCAGGGCGCCGTGCCGCTCAGCCGGTAGCCACCTTCGACCGGCTCGGCGCGCAGAACGGGCGGGTCAGGCCGCCGCCAATGGGCGATGGAGACGGCGCACAGCATCCGCCCGGCGGCCATATCGGGCAGCAGTCGCTGTTTCAACGCCGCATTCGGAGCGCCTGCGAGATGGTAGGCAGCGCCGTGATGCTGGGCCTGGACAAAGGTGGTGACTCCGCAGGCGGCCGCCAGGATCTCAGTCACGGCGCGCTGGGTCGCTCCGGAGGCGCCCAGGCCACCGTAGGCGCGGGGGATGGCGATGCCCAGAAGCCCCGCGTCCGCCAACGCCCGGAAGTTGGCCGGATTCGGTCCGGCAGCCCGGTCGCTCTCCTGGGCGTTCGGTCCCAGCACGGAATCGGCCACCTGCCGCGCCGCCCGCAGAATGTCCGCCTCCTCCACGGAGTGCCCGGCGCCGTCCGCACGATCCGACGTAGCGCCGATGAGGTCAGAACTGCTGTCCGTCAATGTTTCTTTGCTCCTTCTGCGTACATCGTGCATCTTCAGTGTACCCTCATCAGGCGTTGGGCGTTAGGCGTTGGGCGTTGGGAAAAATCCAGGCCAGACTTCTCGTGGTTAGCCAACTTTCCGGAATGAGTCGAAAGCGAGCAGCCGGTCCCAACGCCCAACGTCTAACGCCCAACGCCCAAACAGGGTACAATCTCTGTGAATACATCGAGGAGGCCCGCAGGAAGATGGTCCGGACGCCGATTTACTTCGACAACAACGCGACCACACGCACCGATCCCCGCGTGGTGGAAGCCATGCTGCCCTACTTCAGCGAGTTCTTCGGCAACGCTGCCAGCACCACCCACGCTTTTGGTCGGAAGGCGCACCAGGCCGTCGAGAAAGCCAGGACCACCTTTGCAAAAGGCATCGGCGCCGCCTCGCCCGCCGAGATCGTCTTCACCTCCGGCGCCACCGAGTCCGACAACCTGGCGATCAAAGGCGTGGCCTACGCGTGCCGGGAGAAAGGCGACCACCTCATCACCTGCCTTACCGAGCACAAGGCCGTGCTTGATACCTGCAAGTACCTGGAGCACGAGGGCTTCTCCGTCACCTTCCTCAAGCCCCAGCCCGATGGCTTGATCGACCTTGCGGAGTTGGAGCAAGCCATCACGGATAGGACGATCCTCGTGTCGATCATGCACGCCAACAACGAGATCGGCGTGCTGCAAGATGTGGCCGCCATCGGAAAGCTCTGCAGAGACAAAGGGATCCTCTTTCACACGGATGCCGCGCAGAGCCTGGGCAAAGTCCCCTTCGACGTGCAGGCCATGAACGTGGACCTGGCCTCGTTCACCGCACATAAGATTTACGGCCCCAAGAACGCGGGCGCCCTCTACGTCCGAAAAAGCGATCCGGCCGTGCCGTTGGCTCTGCAGATGCATGGCGGCGGGCATGAGGGCGGCATGCGCTCGGGCACGCTGAACGTAACGGGCATCGTGGGACTGGCAAAAGCGTTGGAGCTGTGCCTGCAGGAGATCGACTGGGAGCGAGAGCGGCTGGAGGCGATGTGTCAGCGGCTGCTGGCGGGCTTTAAGGCGGCTTTGCCGGGCCTCTGCCTCAACGGCCATCCCACCCGGCGCGCGCCCGGCAACCTGAGCCTCTGCTTTCCGGGCATAGACGCCGGCAGCCTGATGCTCGGTCTGCACGACGTGGCGGTCTCGGCGGGGTCGGCCTGCAACACCGGCTCTGCGGCGCCTTCTTATGTTTTGAAAGCCATTGGCCTCAGTGACGCGTTGGCCCGCTCCACATTGCGTTTCGGGCTGGGCCGCTTTAATACCGAGGCGGAAGTCGAATACGTCATCGCCCGTTTTGCCGAATTCATGCGCCGTGCCCGGCGAAAAGGCTAACAAAATCTAAATTGTGTCGTAATTATGGTGAATCTGACCTTTTTGCCGCAGAATCGCACCGTTTCGGCTCAGGAGGGAGATACGCTTCTGGATGCTGCCCTGCAGCATGGAATCCCTCTGGAGCATGAGTGCGGCGGCAACTGCGCCTGCACGACCTGCCACGTGATCGTACGGGAGGGCGGGGAGAACCTCTCCCCGATGGAAGAGGTCGAGGCGGACCGCCTCAGCACGGCGGAAGGTCTGACACCCGCTTCTCGTCTGGCCTGTCAGGCGATCCTGCGAGGAGGGGACGTGATGGTTTTCCTGCCTCTCTCCTCGACCGGACCGCTGGAAATCGAGGGACGGCGGCATGTTAAGCGGAGATAAAGTTTTTCCTTCCGCTCTTTTTCCGGCCTTTCCCTCTTGACAAGTGGGGCATACATTTCTATAATGGGATATCAGATCAACAGAGTCCGTTTTTTCCCGAATTAGCAGGGGTCTGTACTGCTCGTCGACATGCAGTCCGTTACCGGCTTGGTAACACCATCTAGACTCCATAGGAGGAACTCAGTCATGCACGCTGTGAACGCTCGCCGACGGCATAGCGCCTTTACTCTGATCGAATTGCTCGTGGTCATCGCCATTATCGCGATTCTCGCGGCGATCCTCTTCCCGGTCTTCGCCCAGGCTCGTGAACAGGCTCGAAAGATCGTCTGCATCTCCAACGTCAAGCAGATCAACACCGCCATGCAGATGTACATCCAGGACTACGATGAGACCATTCCCCTGGTCGGCGGTAGTCCCGCTCCCGGACAGGGTTTTGGCGGACTGGGCTTTGTGACCTGGCTGGATACCATTCAGCCTTACGTCAAGAGCATTCCCCTGCTCATCTGCCCGGATAGCCCCTTTAAGAACAGCGACACCTTTAGCCATTACGACTACTGGATGTCCTATGGCATTATGGGCCGCGCCGCCATCCAGAATTTCCCCAACTGGGTCACCCGTCCCAACTCCTGGGTCAACAAGATCGTGCCGGGCAACATCGCTTATGATGGCCTGGCCGGAGAGGCGGACCCGGCGACCTCGCCGGTGTGCTACTACTGCACCAACTACGTCGTTCCCAGTTCCACCCTGGCCTCGGTCGCGCGCCCTTCCGAGTATGCCTTCGTCTTCGATTCGGCCAGTTTCGATAGCTGGCACGGAGAGTTCGCCAATCCGGGCGGAGCGGGTTTCGGCTATTGCGGCTCGTATTGCCCCAACTCCAGCCAGAACAGTGGCGCGGACGGAGGCAAGTGCCCCAATCCCATCAACATGAGCTTCTTTGGTCCCAACCCCCTCCACAGTGGGGGGTCGCCTCTGAATAACTGCGACGTCAACAATGGGGATGGGTACCGCAACTTCGACAAAGGAGTGGCTAACATCTCGTTCCTGGATGGGCATGCCAAGAGCATGAAGGGACAGGCGTTCCTGGGCAAGCTCACCGACGATCAGCAGCACCTCTACTACTTCTCGCCCAACGAGTAGAACGAAAGAGCGCCCCGGTCCGTTCCGGCGCCCAGGAAGAGGCCGGGAACGCGGAGCGCTGGGGGCCCATCGCGGAGGCAGAAGACGATCATGAAGAAGGAGATCACGCCGGCTCAAGCTGCTCTCGTGGTGATCGGCGTGCTGCTCTTGATAGGGATCTTTTGGTTCTGGCAGGCGCATAACAGCGCCGCGCTCGAGGACGCTACCAGCGTCCAGGTAGATGCTGCCGGCCACCGGCATTTGCCCGGTGTCGCCGGAAGACCCACGCCGCCGGGCGCAAACCACTGACCGTTCCAGAAGACCGGCTTTCAACGCTTATCCGGGGGAACAGCAAAGCTGTTCCCCGGTTTTTCGTGTCCGGCAGAACGCCGACGCCACACTTCATCCTCCCCCTCTCCTTACGAAGGAGAGGCAGGGCCGCTAGGCCCGTGGTGAGGAGGGGGTGGAGGTCTATTCCTGCCAAAGAAAAAGCGCGAGGCCCCAGGCCTCGCGCTTTTCAGGTTAACCGATTCGTGTCTGCGGAGGAAGGAATCCTAGTGGGAGCAGCAGCCGCCCGATTCCGCTTCCGGCCCTTCCTCCGTAGAGAAGGAGCTGCCGCATCCGCAGGTGCGGATCGCATTCGGATTGTCTATCTTGAAGCCACCGCCCATCATATCCTCGACATAATCGACGGAGGAACCTTTGATATAGTTAAAGCTCAACGGATCGACCACCACTTTGACGCCATGGCAGGTGAAGATGAAGTCGCCCTCTTCCACGCTGTCATCGATCGCCATGCCGTAGTTGAGGCCAGAGCAGCCCCCACCGGCCACAAAGACGCGCAGGGCCGCATCCGCCTTGCCCTGCCGCTCCAGTAGGCCGCGGATCTCTTCGGCGGCGCGCTCCGTAAGAACGACCCCGGTGTTCTGCGCGGTATCCAGAGTAGCCATATGTTCATTCGCTCCTTTGTATCGGAAATAGGTTCGTGGCCTGCCTCATTGTACTCCATCCCCAGGCAAATTGCAAGCATCGCCGCGCCCAGTCGCCAGTCCACACCGGCGCGCTGGCCGGTTTCGCTCACCCCTCCTCCTTCTCCGGAATCTTGCTGCTCCGTAAAAAAATACGCGTTTTATCGCGATTCTGTGTCCTGAAAGTTGCATTTGGCACGAATTCTGCAAGGACCTCTTAGTGAGCGGGCAGATATTCTTTCTGCCGGCATGTCGCTCTTATCGTCACCACCGCGTTGGCGGTATGTAGTATCGCCGAATTCGGGCGATCCAGGAGAACTAGCAGTGGATACGGCAACAGGAAAAGTAAAGTGGTTCAACGATGCCAAAGGGTACGGGTTCATCGAAGCGGAAGACGGCGTTGACGTTTTCGTGCATTACTCGGCCATCGCCATGAGCGGTTTCAAATCGCTGCGTGAAGGCCAGGTAGTCAGCTACGAATCGACCGACACGCCCAAAGGCCGGCAGGCGTCCAATGTCGCCATCCTTACTTGAGCACTAATTAAGGCCCTCAACCCCTCAATCAGAGACTGGGGACTGGGGACTAGGGACCAGGGAAAAGCCTTCGGTGGAAGCCTCTGCCTCTGCGTTGACGGTTTTCCTCAATCCCCAGTCCCTAACCCCTGCTTTTTTCAATCCACGAACGCGAACTCGTTGGTCATCAGCAGCGCATGCACGTAGCGCTCCCACGGCGTGAGCGGGTCCGAGGGCACGGTCTGCGCCGCCATCGTGATCCTGGAATGGGAAGCCGTATGGAGGAAATGCAGCCCCCAGGCTAACTCCTCTCCGTCCGGCGCGCGACCGAACAGGAGGCGATAGACCGCGCGGATGCGCTCCTCTTCCCGTGGAAGCCGGGCGATGTCCGGGCGCGCGGCCAGATGCCGCGCCTGCTCGATCACGAACGGGCTGTTCATCATGAAGAGCGCTTGCTGCGGCACCGTCGTCTGGTGGCGCAGCGGAGTGCTGGTGTCCGGGCTGGCAACATCGAAAGTGCGGTAAAGCGACTGCAGGTTCTGCCGGTCGATATAGCCATAGACCGTCCGCCGGGTCGAGTAGGGCGCGGTCGTCAGCTCGACGGACGGTCCGCCCATCGTCGCGTCCAACTGGCCGGAGACCGCCAGGAGCGAATCGCGCAGGGCTTCCAGGTCCAGCCGCTGGCTGTTCTGCCGCCACAGCAGGCGATTGTCCGAATCGGCGGTCATTCCTTTCAGATTGCTGCGGCTGCTCTGCCGGTAGGCGCTGGAAAGCAGAATGAGCCGGTGCAGCTTCTTGAGGGACCAGCCCTCGGCCATAAAGCGCCAGGCCAGCCAGTCCAGCAGCTCGGGATGGGTCGGCGGCTCGCCCCGCGCCCCGAAATCGCCGGGGGTACGCACCAGGCCGGTCCCGAAATGAAATATCCAGACGCGGTTGACCATCACCCGCGCCGTCAGCGGGTTCTGCCTGCTGGCGATCGCCCGCGCCAGTTCCAGTCGTCCGCTGCCCTGCGTGAAGGGCCGCCGGTCGGATCCGGAGAGAATCAATAAAAAGCGGCGGGGAACGGCGTCTCCCTGGTTGTTGGGATTGCCCCGAATAAAGACGTGCGGCTCGACCGGCTGCGGCGCGTCCAGCAGCGTCATGGCATATTCGGGCGCGGGCGGGAAGGACTTCTGGAGCGCGTCGATCTCCTGGCGTTGCGCCTTCAGCTTCGCCGCCGCATCGGCCTCGAACGCAGGCTCCAGGCGGGCCACAACGTCTTCCTCGATCGGCTTGCCCTCCATCACCTTTCCAAGCGCCTCCTGGACCGGCGGCGGCAGCGATGCGGCGTGCTTTCTCAGCAGCGCAACCTGGGAAGCGACGAGCGTTTGGAGCGAGCTTCGGGCCGCATCCAGTTGGCGCTGATGCCGCGCATAGGCGTCGTTCTGTGCCTGCGGCGAAATGGCGACGGGTGGGTTCGGCTCCTGGCAACTGGCAAAGACGCCGTAGAGGGAGTAGTAGTCTTTCTGCGGGATCGGATCGAACTTGTGGTCGTGGCAGCGGGCGCAGCCCACGGTCAGACCCATCAATCCCCGGCAAGTGACGTCGATGCGGTCGTCGTTGATGAGCACGGGATCATTGAGGAACCGGCGCCCCAGCGTTAAAAAGCCCAGCGCCGCCAGCGACCGCCGGTCGGCGTCGGGAAGAAGATCCGCCGCCAACTGCTCCAGGAGAAAGCGGTCGTAAGGCTTATCCTCATTGATGGCGCGGATGACGTAGTCGCGGTAGGTGTAGGCGTTGTGATAGACCGGGTCTTCGGTGAAGACATAGCCCTTCGTGTCAGCGTAGCGGGCCACGTCGAGCCAGTGCCGTCCCCAGCGCTCGCCGTAGCGGGGAGAAGCCAGCAGCCGGTCCACGACTTTTTCATAGGCGTTCGGGCTTTTATCGGCGAGGAAGGCGTCTACGTCCTGCGGCGTGGGCGGCAGGCCGATCAGATCGAGGGTGACCCGGCGGATCAGCGTCCGCCGGTCGGCCGGTGGCGAAGGCGAAAGCCCGCGCGCTTCTAGCTTTGCCAGAATAAAGCGGTCGATCGGCGTGCGGACCCACGCCTTGTTCTTGACAGCCGGCAGGCGCGGCAGCCGGACCGGCTGGAACGACCAGAACCGCTTCTGTGCCTCCGAGAGGACATAGTCTCCCTGCGGCCCTGTCTTCGGCGGTGGAGAGACGGCCGCCGTGGGCCAGGGCGCGCCCATGCGGACCCATTCCGTCAGCGCCGCGATCTCATTCGCCGCCAGCTTGCCCGTCGGGGGCATCTTGAGCGCCCCGGTGTAGTGGATGGCCTGGATAAGACGGCTTTTATCCGGGTCGCCGGGAACGAGGGCCGGGCCGCGGCTGCCCCCCTTGAGAATGGCCGCCCGCGAATCCAGACGCAAACCGCCCATCTGCTGCGAAGCGCCGTGGCAATCGAAGCAGCGGCTGAAAAGTACCGGGCGCACTTTCGCCTCGAAGAACTCCGCCGCCTGCGGACTGACCGCGTCCTGCCCGGACGACGGATCGCCGGCCGCAAAACCGGCCGCGCAGAGCGCCGCCAGCGCGCTCCCAACAAGAAGTCCCAGAAAAGACCATCCGATCCCTCGCATCGGTTTTCTCCTCCACAGCGCAATTCGCAAGGGCAAGGACGTTTTCCTTCCTGAGCAGACGAGGGAAAAGACCCCAATAAAGCCAACCTTAGGAATAGCAACCGAATTTTCTGGTACGATGTGGTCCATAATAGGATGCCAGTAAAGTAACTCAGCCGTTTTGGTGGGCCGGAGACGGGGCGCTTTACGATTTGTGGGTGATGAAGCCGGGGGAGCTGCCTGTCAAGGCCGAGTTAGCTAAGGTGGGTCTTCAGATCGTAGAGCAGGACTCCGCTGGAAACGAGAAGTGCAGCGTCATCATCGAGCGCCCGGACATCACGCCCGCGCAAAGAAAACTGCTGGAGGGCTGGTTACACGTCCGGCGGATGGGCAAACGGGCTGCCGGCCTTCTGCGAGAGCGCCTCGACGCCAGACATAATGCAGGGGACAGGTTCCTATCACCTGTCCCCTTCTTTTTAAGCGGCCTTCAAGATATCGAGACCCATAGCGTGCTACATGGGCGGCATCGAGCTCATAGTCGGGAAATGCGTCTTCATCGCCGGCTTCAGTCTCAAATGCATGCGTTTTTCCCAGCGGTTCATGTGCATGCGATAGTTCAGAATGTACCAGGGGGTCGAAAAGTAGGCGAAAGCGGGTGACGGACCAAGACCGGCCTGTTCCGGAGACCGGGTGACCTCTGCCCGCGCGGGCGTTGCGTTCAGCTTCATAAATCCCACGCCGTACAGCCCGATGTAGCCGATGATGGCGCCGCGCAAAGCCCACGATACAAAGCGCGGATTGCGCCGGCGCGCCCATTCCAGAATAAATAGCGGAGCGATGACACAGATGCATTTGGCCAGAATGAACGGCCAGACTCCCATATTCCAGTAGTGGCTGAAGACCGGGTTGGCCTCCTCAGCGCCGTGGTGCTGGATGAAAATGATGGTGGTGACGAGATCCGCCAGTGCGATGGCAGCGATGATCCAGGTCTCCTTGGCGAGCTTCATTTCCGTTCTCCCTCGTCCTCGATCGCCTGCAGCAGGACAGGCGCCGTTAGATTATGACCACTTCCTCAGTATCGAGCAGTCTTCTTTCTCGGCGTTATGTCGCCGTATCCTGCACCTATGATGGAGGAACTGCCCGGATTTGTTCCGGATTTTTTGACGGCGGCCCACGCACGCTTATGAGGGAAGATTTTGGACAAAAACTGTCATTCCTAGCGACAAAATACGGCAATGCGTCCGGGAGGAAACGTAGCAGTGGCGTCACGCGAGAGAAGGCATATTTCCCGCCGACATAATAAGAGCCGCAGAGAACTTCTCTGCGGCTCGCCGTTTCTGAGAAAGCCAGAGATCAGAGGGACCAGGAGGAGCTGAAGGTCCCTTTCTTGAGGATCTTCATCAGGTTGGTGGCATGCAGCGTGTTGTACGGCTGGATCACCAGATAGTCGGGGAAGGGCAGGAAGCTATCGGGATGCATGCCGGTGTAGCTTCCGTAGTTTTCGGGGAGGATGAGAATATAGTTGTTCTGGTTGAGGGGATTGGGATAGATCATCACCAGTCCCACTCCATTGCCCGTGTACTGGCT
>Ga0209810_1001383_pt1 | contig 36969 bp, 32 predicted proteins | sample Coa_R1_7_FD_187159 | JGI IMG/M metagenome (GOLD analysis project Ga0209810, IMG submission 187159) | Surface soil microbial communities from Centralia Pennsylvania, which are recovering from an underground coalmine fire - Coalmine... | ecosystem: Environmental > Terrestrial > Soil > Unclassified... | reverse complement strand
GGGCGCCGGCAGTTTTGGCGCAAATCATTGTTGCTGCGGCGGCCACAATGCGCCCTGGCATTGCGTCCGTCCTCGCGCCGCGATCTGCGCCAAAACTGCTCGCCGCGCTGGTGCGTGGGTTTATGAGATGAGCTCTCAGGTAATCGCCCTCCGTCACAGCGCTCGCCCCGGGTTCGTTTTCGCGCTAAGATAGGTGTGGGGCAGAGTCTTTGGAGGTCCGTATGCGCCGGTTGCTTAGTCTGGTCGCGTTCCTCGCGACGTTCGCGTGCTGCATCGGTGCGGCGCAAGCCGGCGCCGTCGTCAATCCGCAATACGATGCTACGATTCCCACCGATCCGCAAGCCGCGATGCAGCTTGCGCGCGACCGTGTAGCGGGAGGGGATCTCAACGGCGCGATCATCGGTCTAGCGACGTACGTGTTCGCGCATCCGGGACAGGCGGCGCCGGAACGCCTGCTCGGCGATTTGTATTTCCGTCACGGCGATCTGCGCAAAGCCGAAAACGTCTATCTGCATATCCTCACATACGTGCCGGGCGACAAAGAAACGCACAGCCGTTTGGGCTCCGTGTATGCGACGGAAAACCGCATAGACGACGCGATTACCGAATTCAATCGCAGTTTGCCGGGCACGGATTCCGTGAACGATCTCGTGCAGCTGCACATGCGTAAGGGCGACTTCAAGCAGTACGAGAGAGAGCGCGAAATGATCGCGCGCGAATATCCGACCGATCCGGAAGCGCAGCTGGAATTGAGCCAGGTGTACGAAGCGACGCATCGGCCGCAGCAGGCGATGCTTTACGTACGGCGCGCGCTCGACAACGATCCGACCTCGATTCGAGCGATGAACGTGCTAGGCTTGGCATACCTGGACGAGCGCAACTTCCCCGAGGCGATACGGCAATTCCAGGAATGTCTGCGGCGCGATCCGTTCGACTATCCCTGCGAAGACAATCTCGGCGCGACGTATTTGGAAAGCGGTGCCTACGCCGACGCATCCCGCGTGCTCAATCAAGCGCACACGATGGCGCCCGAACGTTCCGAGGCGCTGGTGAATCTTGGATATCTGGCCGACGTGCACGGCGATTGGAAGCGCGCGGTGCAGTTTTACGTCCTCGCGATGACCGTGTATCCGTACTCGCCGGACGCCTACATCGATCTCGGCTATACGTATAATATGCACGGGGAATACCAGCTCGCGCAGGCGGCGCTCATCAAGGGCCTGGCGGTTGCGCCGCTGGACGGACGGCTGCATTTTCTGCTCGGCGATGCCTATCAGCACCTCGGAAAAGAAGCGCTGGCGAAAGCGGAGTTCAAAACCGCAAGTTCGGACTATTTGAATCCCGACGTGCAGCGCATGGCGCAGGAGCGCGTGGCAACCCTCGAACGCATTCCGCAAGTTCCGTAGAGATAGACGCGGCAACAAGTTTTGAAAAAACCTCCGTGTTTGCGCGAAAAAGTTGGAGATTCCCGGACGATGGAGTGGTGGGGTTTATGAGATGCGTTCTAGTCAGCTTCGCCTCGCGATCGCGTCGATTTCGACGCGAGCGCCTTTCGGCAGCGCGGCCACCGCAACGGTGGATCGGGCGGGTTTGACCGCATCGAAATACCGCGCGTACACCGCGTTGACCGCGGAGAAGTCGTTCATGTCGACCAGAAACAACGTCGTTTTGACCACGTTGTCGTAATCCATCTGCGCGGCCCGCAGTACCGCGCCCAAATTGCGCAATGCCTGCTCCGCTTGCGCTGCGGCGTCCGAGCCCACGAGTTCGCCGGTTACCGGATCGATCGCGATCTGTCCGGAGCAGAAGAGATCGCCGCCGGTTAAAACGGCTTGACTGTACGGACCGATGGGCGCCGGCGCATTGTCGCTGCGTATCATGGCGGGCCGTTTTCGCTCACACCTGGTATACTCCGCTCGTGATGACGTTCGAAGCCGAATTTGCCGCGGTCGCGCAATGGATCGATCGGTATCTTTCCGACGCGCGAGCGTATCCGGTGCTCTCGCGGGTGCAGCCCGGTGAGATTCTCGCGCAGTTGCCGCAGGCGGCGCCCGAGCAGGGCGAGCCGTTCGAACGCTTGATGGCCGATTTCGAGCGCATCATTCTGCCCGGCATCACCCATTGGAACAGCCCGCGGTTCTTCGCGTATTTCGCAACGAGCGCGGCGCCCGTCGCCGTTGCCGCGGAAGCTCTCGCTGCCGCGCTGGACGTAAAAGCGATGCTGTGGCGCACCTCGCCGTCGGCGACGGAACTCGAGGAACTCGTGATGCGGTGGCTCCGGCGCCTCGTCGGTTTGCCCGACGCGTTCACCGGCATCATCTACGATACGGCTTCGATCGGCGGCTTTACCGCGCTCGCCGCCGCGCGCGAATCCCTCGATCTCGGCATTCGCGAGCACGGCATGGCCGGCCGCTCGCTGCCGGCGCTGCGCGTGTACGTTACCGAGCACACGCATTCGCACATCGAAAAAGCCTGCGTCGCACTCGGGCTCGGGCGCGAAAACGTCGTCTTCGTCGATTGCGACGAGCGGTTTCGCATGATTCCGCAAGACTTTGCGCAACGCGTGCAAAGCGACCTTGCGGCCGGAATGCGTCCTATGGCCGTGGTGGCAACCGCGGGAACCACTTCCACGACTTCATGCGATCCCGTCGACGAGATCGCGCGCATCGCACGCCGGCATTCCGTCTGGCTGCACGTCGATGCCGCTTATGCGGGCGTAGCCGCGATCATGCCCGAGTTCCGATGGGTCCTGCGCGGCTGCGAATCGGCCGACTCGCTCGTGGTCAATCCGCATAAGTGGTTGTTCGTACCGATGGATTGCTCGGCGCTGTACGTTCGCGATTTGGATCTCTTGCGCCGTACGTTCAGCCTGGTTCCGGAATATCTGCGCACGCCCGAAGAAGAGGTGCGCAACTATATGGACTACGGCTTGCAGCTCGGACGCCGGTTCCGCGCGCTGAAACTGTGGTTCGTCCTGCGCCGTTTCGGCGCCGAAGGGTTGCGCGAGCGGCTGCGCGAGCACATCCGTCTCGCGCAACAGTTCGCCGGCTGGGTGGAGCGCGAAGCCGGGTGGGAAATTCTCGCGCCGCATCCTTTTTCTGTCGTGTGTTTTCGCTTTACGCGCGACGGTTTGAGTGAGGAACAGTTGGAGGGGCTCAACGCGGAAATCCTAGAGCGCGTCAATGCGACCGGCACGGTATTTCTTTCGCACACGAAATTGAACGGCCGGTACGCGCTGCGTCTGGCAATCGGAAATTTGCGCACGACGCGCGACGACGTCGCCGCCGCGTGGGACTTGTTGCGAAGAGCGGCGCAGCGTAAAGGCTAAGACGACGAGTCTGTCGGATTAAGTCCCATGCGCGTGCTCATCGTCGAGGACACGAACGCCGATTCGACCACCGTGCAGCGGTATCTCGGGCGTGGTTCGGACGCGGCCGAAATTCATACGGCCGGACGGCTTTCGGACGCGCTCGCCCTAGCGCAAACCACGCCGCTGGACGTGATGCTGCTCGACATGTCGCTGCCGGACGCGCAAGGTGTCGATGCGGTGCGCCGGATGCGGAGCGCCGTACCCCACGTGCCGATCGTCATCCTCAGCGGGGTCGAGGACGAATCGATCGCCACCGAAGCCGTTCAAGCCGGAGCGCAGGATTACCTGATAAAGGGCCACGTCGATTACGTGACGGTACGGCGCGCGCTGCGCTACGCCATCGAGCGGCAGCAGCTGCTCGAGCGCATCGCGCAGAGCGAAGCGCGGCTGCAGGAGGAGAATGCGATTCTGCGCCGCCTTACGGACGTCGCGGGAAGAGTCTTCGCAACGCTCGACGTTCGCGCGGTAGTGGGCTTGCTCGCCGCCGAGTCGCGGCGCTTATGGGGCGGAAGCGTGAGATTGTACGCGCTTCGCTCGTCCGGTGACCTCGTCTGCGCGGAAGCGGCTCCCAATCGGCGGCCGCCGGATCGTTTCGTGGAAGACGCGTTCGCATCGCGCAAGCCGCGGCTGAGCGAAGATCGGTCGCGTCTGGCTTTCGCGATTCCGGGAACGAGCGGCCGGAACGAATGGGTCCTCGACATCAACGCCGCGGGGCGGCTGTTCGGCGAAAACGACGTCTTCGCGCTGGAATTGCTGCGGCAGTACATCGGAATCGCGATCCAAAACGTCGCGCTTTTCGGCGAATTACAATCGCAGCGGGCCAGCGTCATCCAGCTCAACCAGCTCAAAGACGATCTCATTGCGGTGCTCGCGCACGATTTCAAAGGTCCGCTCACGACGATCATCGGGTTCACCGAGCTGCTCGAGCAGCACGCGCTCGAGGGTGAAGGCGCCGACGGAGCGCTGCGAACGATCCGCCAGTCCGCGATGCGGCTTGCCGACCTTGCCAACGATACGCTGGCGCTCTCGCGCGTGGAACAAGGCGAGTTGAACTTGGCGACCGATCCGGTCAACGTCGCCGACATCGTGAACGAGGCGGTGGAGTCGCTCAGACCTCAGCGGCAAATCAAATGCACCGTGAAGGCGCACGATCCCGTAGTGCGCGGCGACCCCGCGCGGCTGCGTCAGGTGTTCGAGAACGTTATCGGCAACGCGATCAAGTATTCGCCGGAAGGCGCGCCCATCGAGGTGCGCGTGGGCGAAACGGATCGCACGGTGCGCATCGCCGTGCACGATCGCGGCATCGGCGTCCCCGCCGACGAGATGAAGTTCCTGTTCGAACGATTCACGCGCGCTTCCAACGCCAAGCGCTCGAAAATCAAGGGCACGGGCCTAGGCTTGTATCTCGCGAAGACGCTCGTCGAGCGTCACGGCGGCAATATTCAAGTGCAGAGCAAACTCGACGAGGGCAGCACCTTCACCATCGTTTTGCCTCGCATGCGCGACGGCGTGGGCGGCGTTTTGCGCGTCGTCGTGGTGACCGCCGACGAGAATCTCGGCCCGTACGTCATGCACGAACTTCGCACGCACGGCCATGCCTCGCGTCGCGACAAGACGTTGACTGCCGCGCTCGAACGGCTGAGCGTCGAAGATGCGGACGTGGTCATCGTCGATCGCGACACGGTAACCGCGGATCCTTCGGCGCTCTTCAAACGCGCGAAAGAAGCGCGCCCCAACATCGGCCTCATCGCAATTGCCGGCGACGGCGCGCAGAAAGGCGAATGGAACGCAACGCTTCCCAATCCGTTCCTCGGTTCCGATCTGCAGCAGGCAATCGCGCAAGCGGATCGCGCGCGCCTTGACGTACCTCGTCACGGCGAGCTCGTCGCCCCTCGATAGGCTCGGGCCCTTCGTCTCCGCGCCTTCGGCGCCGCGTCGGGGACGACCGAGTGTTTAGAGCTCATCTCATAAACCCACGCGCCCAGCGTTTGGAGCGCCGGAATGACGGCTGCTAGAAGACGGGGAGGGCGCATAGCCACCGGCTCTGTAACCGAGCCGACGACGACGCAGACGGCGTTCCGCCGCCCAAACCCTTCGGGCGCCGGCAGTTTCGGCGCATATCATTGTTGCTGCGGCGGCCACAATGCGCCCTGGCATTGCGTCCGTCCTCGCGCCGCGATCTGCGCCAAAACTGCTCGCCGCGCTGGTGCGTGGGTTTATGAGATGAGCTCTTTAATCAGTAAAGGCGCAGATACGCGCGGTGTTCCCACGGATGGACGGCGCGGCGGTAGCGTTCGTACTCCGCGAGCTTTGCATCGCGGAATGCGTGATAGACGTGATCGCCGAGCGCGGCGCGCACGACGGGATCGCCGTCGAGTTCCACGATCGCTTGCCGCAGCGATTTCGGAAGCGTGCCGATGCCGCGTTCGCGCCGGTCGCGCTCGGTGAGTTCGTACGTCGAGCCCACCAGCGGATCGCCGGGCAGCGTGCGTTGCTCGATGCCGTCGGTGAGCGCGCCCGCCAGAACCGCCAGCGCGAGATACGGATTGCACGCGGGGTCGGGACTGCGCATCTCCACCTGCGGCGGCTGCTCGTGCGGCGGCACGCGAACCAGCGCGTTTGCGCTGCGCTCGGACCACACGGTGTAAATCGGCGCATCCCACGCGGCGACGAGCCGCTTGTACGAATTCACCGTTGAATTGCATACGGCGGTAAGCGCCGGTGCGTGCCGAAGCAAACCGCCGATGGCGTACAGTTTCTCGTCTTCGCCGACGCGGAAATTCGCGTGCAGGCCGTTGCCGGCGCGGTCTTCCAGCGGTTTGGGCATGAAGGTCGCCTCCAGACCGTAACCGGCTGCGAGGTGCTTGGCAATGGTTCGCAGCGTAAGCAGCGCGTCCGCCGCCTCGAGCAGGCCCGTATGAGGAAAGTCGATTTCGTGCTGTCCCGGCCCGTGCTCGTGATGCGCGCTCGCGACGAACACGCCCATGGTATGCAGCGCCGAAACGATCGCGCTGCGGGCTTCCTCACCGCGATCGTTCGCCGAAAAATCGAAGTACGAACCGACGTCGGAGGTGCGCGTGGAACCGTATTCGGTTTCACGCGCTTCGAAGAGGTAGAATTCTGCCTCGATGCCGACGGCCAGTTCCGGGATGGCTCGGCTGCATGCGTCCGCGGCCCGCTTCAACGTCGTCCGCGGGCAGCCTTCGAACGGCGACCCGTCGGGCATCGCGATGTCGCAAAGCATTCTTGCCTCGCCGCCGGGCCACGGGTAGATCGCAAAAGTCGACGCATCCGGCTGAAGGATCATGTCGAGTTCTTCGCCGCGCACGAAGCCGTCGATCGATCCGCCGTCGAAGGTCACCTTTCCGTCGAGCGCGGCTTCCAATTCCGTGACCGGAACGGAAACGTTCTTGGCGACGCCCAGCACGTCCGCGAAGGAAAGGCGTACGAACCGGACGTCGCGTTCCTTGGACAGACGCAAGACTTCCCGTTTGCTCAGGGTCGCTTTAGTTTGTGAGTGCATCGATCGCCATTGCCATTCGAAGAGTGAGTTGGTCGTGCGGATCGTCCAGTTTGCAGGCGCAAATCTCGCCGATCTGCCGCAAACGGTAGAAAACCGTGTGGCGGTGCACGTTGAGCTGTTCCGCGGCGGTCTTGACGTTTTCGCCGACGCAGAAATACAGCCGAAGCGTGCGTTCGAGTTCGGTTTGGTGTTTTTCGTCGTATACGCGCAACGGCGCCAGCGTGCGCGCCGCAAATTCTCGGAGCTGCGCGGCGTCGGCACCGGCAAGCAGGAGAGGATATGCGCCCAACTCGTCGTGCACGCCGATTCGCCCTGCGCCGTAGACTCTGCGCGAGATCGCCAGCGCATCGCGAGCTTGCCCGGCAGAGCGATGCAGGTCGGTGAACGGGACGCGCGAACCCACGCCGCCGCCGACGCGCAGGTTCGGGTGCTTCTTCGGAAGAGTGCGCGCGAGCAGCGCAGTTGCGGTGCGCGCGTTGGCCGCATCGATCTCACGCGCGGCGGGCACGAAGAAAAAGAGGGTCGAGCCCCGTTCGAGCAATCCGGAATCGGCGTTCGCGGCGCGATACGCTTGCAGTGCCGCATCGCGAAGCGCGTTCCGGCAAGCAGCCGCGGTCTGCTCTTCGCTTACTTCCGCTTCCAGCGCGATCGCGACGTAATGCGTTGCCGGCGTGATTCCGCGCGCGGCGGCGTCATCGCGCGCCGCTGCGGCATCGACGTACGTTTGCGTCATCAGGCGTTCCCAAAAAGCCCGCCGCCGGCCCGGCTGATTCCCTTGCTCGCGCGAGAGCTCGACGGCCATTGCACTTGCCGCCAATCGTACGAGGTGCTCGATCGAATCGAGATCGCCCTCGCCGAACACCGAAAGCTGCCCGAGCCGTTTTTCTCCTACGGTAATCGGCAGCGTGCGGCCGTTGCGGCGGTTCTGCAGCGGAGCGTACGCGCTCGATCCCGGCTGCCCGACCGACGCACGGACCGTGCTCGGCAAATCGGCGCTTCCCGATGCGGCCAAATGCCGCCACCGCTCGTCCTCGACGAGAACCCCCACGCGCGCATGGCGCGCGAGGAGGTCCGCCAGTGCTTTGGAGCCGCCGCCCGTCGCCGCCACGCGCGAGAGTTCTTCCGCGAACGCGACGAGTTCGTCGGGAGTCATCCGGTGCTCTTCGGCGAAGATGTTCCGACACTTTGTATGCAGACCGGCTTGCTGCTCGAGCAGCTTTTGGGCTCGCTCTACGAAGGGTGCCCCGACGCCATTGCGGTGTACGACCGCAGCGGCAGACTAGTTTCGTGTAATTCGGCCGCTCGCGCGCTTTCGGGCTTTGCGCAGACGGACGTAACCGGAACGCATTACAAGCGCCACGTCTCGAGCGAGGATCGCCGAGCGGTAGATGAAGCGTTCGCATCGGCGCTCGCCGGGTTCATCGAGCACTTCGAGACGGCTCTGCGGGGCAAGGACGGCGCCGAGATCCCGGTCGAGGTGCATCTTTTCCCGGCCAAACACTATGGCCGCATAGTCGGCGTCTTCGCGCAAGCGCACGATCTTGCCGCGCTTCGCGAGGCCGAGCGATCGCTCGAAGTGAATCAGCAGCGTTTCCGCTCGCTGTTCGAGTATCATCCCGACGCCATCATGGCGCTCAAAGCGAACGGCACGCTCTCGCGCGTGAACGTTGCATTCGAAACCGCCACGAGCTTTTACGGCGAGCAAATCATCGGCAAACCGTGGACCGAGATCATCGCGCCGGAATGCCGCGATGCCGCGCGGGATGCGTTTCTCCAAGTGAGCCGGGGGGAGCCCGCGGAATTCGATTCGCTTCTGCTGGACCGCGCGGGCAGCCGCATCGAGGTGCGCATGAACCTGGTGCCGCTGCGCGTTGCGGATCGCGTGGACGGCGCGTATGCGATCGCGAAAAACGTGGTCGCGCAGCGAAACGCAGAGCGCGCGATCTCGCTTCAGGCGGAAAGGATTCGGCGCTTGTACCTTGCGGCGGCCGCGCGCGGGGAATCCGCTGAAGTGCAAATCGACAACACGCTCGCGCTAGGCTGCAGGCTCTTCGGTTTCGACTACGGATACCTCACGCGTTTCGACGAAGCAACGGTAACCGTTCTGAACGCGATCGGCGAAGGAAGCGGCGTGCGCGCCGGGACGGCGTTCGCGAAGGAGAAAGCGCTTTCGCGGCATCTCATCGGCGAGCGGCAAACGCTCTTTATCGCCGATATGGACGCACCGCCGTGGAATCTGGAAGCGGCGCGCGAGAGTGCGCCGTGGAAATCGTACTTTGCGACGAAGCTGTTCGTCGGCAACCGTGAATTCGGCGCCCTGGTGTTCGCCTCTCGCAGTCCGCGGGAGCAAGGCATCCTCGAAGTGGATCGCGATTTGCTCCAACTCATGGCGTTGTTCGTGGCGGCCGCCCTGGAGCGCGTGCAGCACGCCGAGCGGATCGAACAGCTCGCGTTCTACGATTCGCTGACGGGATTGCCGAACCGCGTGCTCTTCGACGACCGCATCCGGCAGGCAATCGGCGCGGCGAAGCGCTACAACCGCGGGTTTGCCGTGATGTACTTGGACTTGGACGAATTCAAGCAAATCAACGATAGGTTCGGACATCCGGTCGGCGATCTCGTGCTGAAGGCCGTGAGCGACCGGCTCTCTTCGACGCTGCGAGAAAGCGACACCGTAGCGCGATTCGGCGGCGACGAGTTCGTCATTCTGCAGCCCGTCGTGAACGGACCGGCGGATGCGGAAAACCTGGCCCGCAAGATCGTGGCGACGATGCAGCGTCCGCTCGAACTGCAAGCGTATCCGCGCGCGGTACAAACGAGCATCGGCATCGCTCTTTATCCCCAAGACGCTGCCGACGCCGCTCATCTCATGGAGCTGGCCGACCGCGCGTTGTATCGAGCCAAGCGCAGCGGGCGCAACCGGTGGGAATTCTTCGGCGCCGCGCCGCCGCGCTAACCGTCACTCGTGCTGCTTATGGCGGCGCGCCGTCAGGCGCGGAAGCTCTTTGGCGAGATCTTCCGGCATGATGGCGTCGATTGCGTCATCCACCGTGACGATGCCGAGCATTGTCCCCTCGGCATCGACCACGGGCACCGCGAGCAAATCGTATCGGGCGATCGTGCCGGCGGCATCGCGCGCCGGCGTATCGGGCGACACGGAAACGACGTCGCGCTCCATGATGTGTTCGATCGTAGCCTCCGGCGGCGCCAGCAGCAGCGCGCGGAGCGTTAGCACGCCGAGCAGACGGTCCTGCTTGTCCACGACGTAGAGGTAATAGATGAACTCCGATTCCGGCGCGATTTCGCGGATCTTGCGAATCGTCTGCTCCGCGGTCCGGTGCGGATAGATCCACGTGTAGTCCGTGGTCATGAGGCCGCCGGCCGTGTCGTCGGAATACTTGACCAGCTCGCGAAGTTCTCCGGCGGTGTACTCGTTCATCTCCGCAAGAAGCTGCGACTGCTGCTCTTCCGGAAGCTCCGCCAGCAAGTCCGCGGCGTCGTCCGAATCCATTTCCTCGATGATGTCGGCGGCGCGTTCCGTTCCGATGTCTTCGATGATGGTGCGCTGCTTTTCGGCGTCCAAATGCTCGAGAGCGTCCGCGGCGGTTTCGTCGTCGAGTTGGTGGATGACCGCCGCGGCCTCGCGCGCGGAAAGATCGTTGATGATCTCGGCGAGCTCGCTGGGATGCATGCGAGCAAACTTGCTTTCCTGCGCCAGCTGCACGTGCGAGGGGTTGGGTTCGCGAATGGAAGCCACGGAATTCCACGCGATCAACGAGCGCGGCACGTTGCGGTAGATCCACGGCGTATAGCGTTTGCCGAAGTGCTTGAGTCCTAACCGTCGCAGGAGCCCGCTCACCCCGACGTCGGCTGCTACCACGCGCAGCTTTCCACCCGTGTTGGCGAGTTCGATGTCGTTGATTCGCACGACCCGGCGCCCGTCCACGTCCACGATTTGCTTGTCGAGCAGATCGCTCACGAGGTACAGCGCGTCTCGATCCGCCGGCGCAGGCATCTTCGGGGCGGCCTTAAGGGCAACGGTCCCTTCGTCGTCGACGTCGGCAATCGTGTCCATCGGCGCGAAGCGCGCGCCCTGCGCCGTTTTGATCACCAAGCCGTCGACCTGCGGGAACGTGTCCTCGGGCTTGTTCACCAAGAAATCGGCGACTTTGCCGATCGGCAAGTCGTTTACCGTTGCGCGCCGCCCTACCAGTTCGGAGACGAAACCTTCGTGAAACGCCATCGTCGCGCTACCGTTTCGACGCCGGCGATGCCCTCCGCTCTAAGCGGCCTCTAGATCTTCCCCTTCACTCCCCGGCTCATCCCTTTGACGAGCTCGACGACGAGTTCGGCGCTCGAATGCATCTGCGCGAGCACGCTGGTGCCGATGCGCGTGAGGATTTGATCGCGCGTGAGTTCGGAAACGGCCTGCCCGATGTTCGCGTCGCGGATGGCGCTCTCGCTCGCGACTTGATCGACGATCTCGATCGAGCCGTCGTTCGCGTCCTCGCCGAGCGCCACGGTTTGCGCGCCGACCGTCGCGCGCACTTGACTGATGTTGTCGAGCGCCATCTGCACGCGCGCTTCGGCATCCTGCACCGGAATCTGATTTCCGGCCGGTCCGCTCGGCTGATTTTGGAAATTCTCCGACGTCGTCGGCATGACGCTGATGCCCGAAACGTTCAACGCCGAGGTCGTCACGGAAGGCAACTGGATCTGCACGATGCCGCCTTCGGTTCCCGTCGAGTTCACCTCGAGAGGCTTGCCGGGCGGCGGCGGGTTTTGCGGTGCGAACGTTTCGAACGTCATTGAGGCGCCGACGTCCTGCGGCGTGAGATTCGCCAAACTGAACAGCAGCAGCACGTTGCCCGGTACGCCGGAGGGCGAGGTGTACTGGATTTGGGTGACTTGACCGCTGTTGATCGCGACGGCCGACGTGTCCACGTACAGCGGCGCGACGCCCATTTTCGGATCGGTGCTGTATGCGGTAATCGTCACGTAGTCGCCGGGCCCGACGGCGTTACCGCTGTCGGGGTCGACCGCATTGGGCGAATATCCCGTCACTTGCACCGAGATGTACGCATTGATCGATCCGACGTTGCCGACGCTCGGCGATCCGAACGTCGGGCCTCCCGGCGGATTGTACGCGCCGACGAGTGCGCCCGGGTTGCCCGCGCCGTCGAAGTTGACGACGTTCGGCCCGGTCGGCGCGGTGCCGTTCGGCAATGCCGGCGAGGAGATTTGCGTGATCGCCGGCTGCGGCGGAGCCGCGTTGCTGAGCGAGCCGTCGAACAAGGTGACGCCGTTGAACTTCGCGTTTCCGGCGATCTTGTTGACTTCTTGCAGCAGCATGTCGATTTCGGTTTGAATGTGCTGCAGGTCGCCGACCGAGTTCAAGTCGCTCGCCGCCTGCACGATCAGCCCGTGGATGCGCTGGAGGATCGTTTGTACGTCGGCGAGCGTTGAATCGGCGACGTCGAGCAGATTTCGTGCGGTCTGCACGTTTTGGACGCCCTGCTGAAGGCCGAGGACTTGCGATTGGATGTTCTGGCTGATGGCGAGTGCGCTGGGGTCGTCGGAAGCAGAAATCACGCGGAGGCCGCTGGCCAACGCGCGTATTTGTCGTTCCTCATTTTGTTGAGTCCGGAACAGGTTGAGCTCTACCTGGCCCGCGCTCCCCAGCACATCCATGAAAGAGAAGGCTTCCTCCGTGAAACTTCCCTGCAATTGACCTATCGGCCAAAGGGCGAAAAATTTGCGTGAAAGCGTCGTCCTTCCGTTAAGGCGTCCACACGCGGGTCCGAACACGATAAGGACGAGATGGCGAGGACGGGGGAAAACGGACGGCGCGGCTTGCAGCTGCGCGCGGCCTTGGCGGCGTGCGTGGCCGCGGCGGCTTTCGGCGTGGGTGCGGGCTCGGGCGCCGGCCGCGCGCAAGCGCAGGTCATGCCGGTCCCGGGGTACGGCACGCCGCTTCCGGAAGGCACTCCTGCGCCTTCGGCGGCGCCAACCACTCCCGCCCCCACGGCGTCGCCTTCGCCGGCTCCGAACGCGCGCATGCTGCGGGGCGGACCGCTCACCTTCACCTTGACCGGCGCGCTGAGTTTGGGTCAGCGATTGCAAAGCAACACGATCGACTTCGGCGGATCGCAAAGCACACAGTCCAGTTCGCAGGCCAGCGACAGCGCCGGGATGCTGGCCACGCTTCGGCGCCGTACCTCGACCACGACGCTCCAACTCGGCTTGCCGATCGGCCTCGATTTGAGACAGTCGAGCATCGGGCTGCTGCAAGCGGGATACTACACGCCGACCTACGGCATCGAGTACGGCGCGCAGCCGCTCTCGCTGCTGGGCCTGGCTCCGCTCGGCCAAACCCTGCGCGGATGGGCGTTCGTGACGCCGCTGCGGGGCGGCGATTTGACGGCGTACACGGGGCCCGCACTCGGCCCAAATCAGCAGACGCTGCGCGTGAGCGGCGTGCGCGCACGCGTCCAGCGTTCGAGCGCCTTGCTCGAATTCGGCGTCGATCGCGCCTACGCGCTGGACGGTTCGCGCGTCGATGCTGCGGTGCTGGGTGCCGCGCGAGTTTCCGGCGTGCTCTCGCAGTCGGTTGAAGCCGCGTTTGAAGATCTAAGCGGGGGTTCGCTGCCGCAAAAGCGCACGTTCGCGCTGCAATACAACGCGGGCGTCGGAAGCGGACCGCTTTACGCGACGCTGAGCGTGCGTCGAATCGGCGACGGATTCATTTCGTTTGGAAGCGGCGCGCTGCAGGCCGACAAGTACCTCGATGCGTCCGTACGTTACGGCGTGGGCCAAACCGCGATAGACGTTGAGAGCGCGTTCGAAACGAGCGGCAGCGAAGGCGGCGCGGTGGGACAGCGGCGCGACGCGCTGACGTTCACGCATTTTTTCCGGCGCAGCGGCGCGCAAACGGCGCTGACGTTTCAAGACGACCGCATCGATACGCTTGGTGCCGGAACGAGCTGGACGGGATCGGCCGGCGGACAACTTGGTTTTTCGTTTGCGGGCGTTTCCGCGCTGCTGGGCGCGCAATTCCAGCGCGGGACGCAGAACTTGGGACCCTCGCGATCGACCACGACGTACAGCGGCGTGCTGCAGCGCCAGTTCGGGCAGTATTTCGTCGGCGCGTCGTTTCAGTCGGCGCGCGCGGCCGGCACCACTCCGGGCGTTCAAAATCAAAGCGAATTCTCGCTCACGCGCACGTTTGGTCCGATGGCTTTCGGTTTTCAAATGACGCAGACGCGTAACGTGTCGGGACTCGCGGACATCGAGCAAACCTCGCCGACTATCACGCTCATGCGGCGCCTCTCGTCGGTCGCGACGCTGGGACTCACTTACGGCGAACAGCGCACGCGCGATCTGCTCAATCCGCTGGGGAACGGGCGCAGCCGCATCTTCAACGTGCAGGTTCAAGCGCCGTTCGCGTTCGGCAGCGGGCTCGTGCAAGGGCGGGTAAATCCGCGTCTGCCCGCCACGATCAGCGGCACCGTGCTGATGCAGGCCACGCAGCAGCTGGGAACCTCGCCGGCGTTCTTGTCCGCCGTCGGATCGGTAAGCAACGGACTTTCGAACGTCGTCGTCGTGCTGGACGGCACGCAGGTGCAGCGCACGGACTTGGCCGGACACTATCAGTTCAATTTCGTGTCTCCCGGCGAGCATCAAGTTCGCGTGGAGACGTCATCGTTGCCGCGCGGCGTCACCGTGGATCAGCCGTATGCGGCCGTAACGGTGCTCGGCGGACAAGCCGGGGAAGTGGATTTCCAAGTCGGTACGTATGCGGCCATCGCCGGGCACGTCTATTCACGCAACGCCTCCGGCGATTTCGTTCCGCTGCAAGGCGTCGCGCTGCGTTTGGACGACGCGACCAACGCCACGAGCGACCCGCTCGGCGCGTACAGTTTCGGGCGTCTGAGCGCGGGCGTGCACACGGTGGAGATCATTACGTCGTCGTTGCCGGCGATGGTCGCGTTCTCCGCGTCGGCGCGCACGCAGAAAGTGACCGTGCAAAACGGCGAGCTCCAGACGCTCGACTTCAAGGCCAGCCCGCTGGGCTCGATCTCCGGATTCGTGAAGTATGCGCCGCAACTCGCGCCAGATCACACCGGCGGTGTTTACAACGCATACGTCGTCGCGCAGCCCGGTGATTACGCGGCGATCACGAACGAAGACGGTTCGTACGAGCTCGACAATCTCCCCGCCGGGACGTACACGATCGACATCGATCCGGAAACGATTCCGGACGGTACCGGCAACGTTTCCGGTCCAATCAGCGTCGATTTTTCCGGCAGCGAAGATCGCCAAGGCGTGAACTTCACGCTGAGCAAGAAACAGAAACAAGTCGTTTTCACGCTGCAGGCTACGCAAACCGTTCAGGCGTCGCTTTCGCTGAGCGAGCCGGCACTGCCGCCGCGGGGCGCCGCTTATGCGCAAGTCGAGGTGGACGCGCATCCCTCGTCCGTGACGCTCGTGGCTTTCGGTAAACGCATTCCGGCCGCATACGATCCGAAATCGAAGCGCTGGGGTGCGACGATCGTCGTGCCCGACGGTGCGCCGTCCGGCAAGAACACGATCGGCGCCGAGATCGCCGGATTGCCGCAGGGACAAAGCACCACCGCGGCGGCCGACTTGAACGTGGACCCGTCGATCCCGCTCGTTTCCTTCAAGCTCGCGCCCGCGCACGCGTCGATCGGCGAATTCGTCGCGGTGCGCGCGCGGTTCTTCGCGGACGTGCATCCGGGCGATACGATCCGCTGGCTTGACGGTCAGCTTACAAAACTCACGCATCCGCTGACCGGCCGCGTGTATGCTTTCACTGTAAAGATATCTGAACGGCCCATGCACGGAGTCTTGCTAACCCGTCAAGGGCAGCTGCCGATAACCTTGAGGTAACGCTTTTCGCATTTGCCACGGATGGCAGAGATATTGCGCATTGTGAAAGGACCGAACGTGAAAAAGCTCCTCACTCTCGCGGCGATCGCTATAAGCATCGCTGCATCTGCGTTGCCGGCTGCGGCCGCCAACACGGTCACTATTAAATGGAATGTAACGGCGATTGCGTCATTGACTTTCCAAGGTAACTACACCAACACCGGCACCAGCGGCTCGCTGAATCCCGCGGCCGCTTCGCTCATTCCGATCCTCAACGGCGGATCGGGCGCCTGCGGCGCGGGCGGCAGCAACGGCGCCGGCGCGGGTACGAACGCGCTTACGCTCGACTTCGGCCAGATTACGCCGGATGCCGCGCAGGCGACGATCTGCATGCTGCTCAACGGCGCGGAAGCCGTCGTCAACACGAACGACACCAACGGCGTGACGCTTTCCGTTCAGCAGACCACCGCACCGGCACAAGCCGGCGCGGCGATTTGCTACGTGCCGATCTCCGGCAATGCGCCGGTCGCCGGCGGCTCGTCGGTTTCGACGAGCACCCTGAGCGCTGCGAAAGCGCAGGACACGACCGACACCACGCCGGCAAGTTGGACCGACGCGACGGGTGCGTGCAGCGGTTTGAAGTACAGCGGCTCCCCGATCGCCGGCGCAGCCGCGTTCGGCGCTTCGACCACGCTCCTCAAGAGCACCGACAACACGACGAATCCCGCGTATTTCGGTGCGGATCTTGGCGTGCTGGTTCCCGCGAACGCCAGCAAAACGGCCGGCGACAGCGCGGTAATCACTTACACAGTCGCAACGAACTAAAACTAAACGGTAAGAAACGATGAAGTTGCGGGTATGGGGGTGTGCCCGCAACGAATCGCTCGATTATGAAGCAGTTTCGCGTAGTTGCAATACTTGCTCTCGTTCTAGCATCGGTGGTGCTCGAGCCGGGCTCCGCGCAGACGTCGTCGGGCGTATCCGCGCTCGGCATCAACGTTTCGCCGGCCAAGCTCGAACTCGCGATGCCGGCCGGTGCCGGCTATAACATTCCGGTAACGATCCAAAACGGCAGTACCGCACCGACGCACATACTGGCGTCGATGGTCGATTTCGGCCTGAATCGCAGCGGTGACTACCAGTTCATGAAGGTCGGCAGCAAGCCGTACTCGCTCATGCGCTGGGCGTCCATCAACCCCAAAGAATTCGATCTCGGGCCGGGGATGATCCAGCAGGTACGCGTTTCGCTTGCGGTTCCGAAGGAATCCCTGAGCGGCGAGTACGCGGGCATCGTGTTTTTCGCAACCCGGCCGACCCGGCAGCAGCACGGCGTGGCGTTCTCGGTTCGGATCGCCTCGACGGTGTACGTGACCATTCCGGGGACCGTGAAAATCGGCGGCGCGATCGCGAAGATGACGGCTAGCGGCGATAAGTCGGGCGAAACGTACCGCGTGCTTTTCCGCAATACGGGAAACGCGCACGTGTACGTCGGTGGAAGTCTTGAAGTACGCAAGGATGGTCAATTAATCGAACGGATCGCGATGCCGTCGAACCAGCTCGTGGAGCGGGGAGAAGATCGGCTCATTCAGGTCTCCGGCAAAGCGTTGCCGCCCGGAAAGTATCAAGCGATTGCGCTTGTCGACTACGGCGGCTCGACGATGACCGGCGGCGAGATTCAGTTCGAGAAAAATTAGCATCACGCAGGGTTTACAAAGGAGTGTGCTCAGTGCGAGGCTGGATGGGGGTCTGCGTGCTGCTGATCGCGGCGGTATTGCTGCCGGTTTCGCGCGCCGACGCCGGCACCGGGACCACCAAGGTTCAGTGGTACGTGACCGGCATTCTGCGGTTCACGCTGACGCCGAATTACTTCAACGGCTACGGCACCGTCCCGGCGACGTTCGGATCGCAGCCGCCGGCGTCACCAGGCCCCGGCGCCTGCCTGCAGGGGTGTGCCGTCGACTTCGGCACGGTGCTGCAAAACGGCCAGTACTTGTATAAGTACGCCGCGCACTTGCACATCGTCACCAACGACGTAAGCGGCTTCAAAGTCTACGGTGAGGGGTCGGCCGACTTTTCCGACGGCGGCGCCAACGCGTTTCCAGTAACGGGATCGCTCTATTACCTTCCGTCCGGCCCAAGTTCCGACTCGAACACGGGATACACGCCGAGCTTTCAGTTCAGGAAAACCTCCGGAACGGTGAATCCCGCCGTTCCGGTCTTCGCATCGGCGCCGGCGATCTCGTACACTTCGTATCCGGCGGCGATGTTCACGTCGTCCTCGCCGACGAACGATTATTACCAGGACTACCAGCTCAAGGTTCCCGCGTCGGCCCCGGTTTCGGCGAGCACCTATTTCGTGTGGGTCGTGTATACGGTGGTGCCGCAATGAAATCGCTGCGCGCGCCGTTCGTGCTGATCGCGGCCGCTGCATTTAGCGTCGCCGTGGGCGCGCAAGCGCTGGCGACACTGCAGGTGCAGCGCGATCAGATCTCGGTCACCGTGCAGGTCAACGTCACGCCCGCGGTCGGCATGCGCAGCCCCGGTTCTCCGCCGCCCATTGCGTTAGCAATGGCGATGCGAGCTCGCGGCTCGGCCCCCGACTACGTCGCGCAGGCGCAAGTGCAATCGGCGGTGCGCGTCCAAACCGTCGTCTCGCCCAACCCCAACGCAACCTTGCTGTACTACAACACGCCGGCCGTGGTCATCAATCAAACGGCGGGCACGAGCGCGACGTATTCGTGCGCGTACACGATCACCGTCGACAAAACCAGTGCGGCGTGGTCGCTCGACGACGGCCTCTCGAACGACTTTGCCGCTCCATCGTTTCCCGGCAGCGATTTAGCGAACAACACGTATGTGCAAGGCGCGACGCCCCAGCCCACCTCGACGCCGTTCGTCGTTTATCCGAACAACAACAACGCCTGGTACAAATTTGCCTCGTCGATTGGAAAGAAGACGTACTGTGTCGACTTGGTATTGACGATTCCCAGCAGCGTGGCCGGAGGCGCGTACACGACGAACGCCGTGTACACGCTGTATTTCTGATGCGCGCATCGACGTGGCTGCGCGCGCTGCTTTCCACGGCGCTGTTCGTACTCGCCGGCGCAACGGTGACGCTCGCGCAAGTCCGTCCCATCGACGAACCGCAGCCTCGCTCACATCCGACTGCCAGTGCCGCGCCCTCGGCTGCCGCCCCGCGCGCGACCGCCGCGCCGCTGCGTCCGATTTTTCCGCCGACGGGCTTGATGACGCCGCCGCCGCTGGGAACGCTGCTGAGCGGGCCGCAAATCGGCCCGTCGGCGCTCGGTCCGAGAATTCCGCTGAGCATGCTGCCGAAGCTGCCCGCAAAGACGGCTGCCAACTCGCACGGACCCGGCCGCAGACCGATGTCGGACGACGTGAATTCCGAGATGTTTTTCGAAGGCAACTCGCTGGGGAATTGCTCGACGACCGTCGGCGACGTTTTCAACACGGGCTGCAGCGTCGATTTCTTCTTCTCGTTCTGCCAGCCGAATAATCCCGGCGCTCCCGAAAACTGCAATCTGACCAACGCCTACACGTCCGTTACGACGACGGATCAGTTCCAAGACTACTACATCGACGCTACGTCGACCGTGGCGCAGACGGTCGGGTGCAAGTACAAACCCTCGACCGGCACGTACACGAGCACGTCGGGATCGTGCACGAGCGGCTCCAGCTATCTCGGCTCGCAGCAAACCGATCCGCAAAGCGGCTCGAACTTCAGTTGCAGCGCAAACGGCTGGAACGCCGGGCAATGCCCATACGGCCCCGGCGAGAGCGTTACGCTGAACAATCAGGGCACCGTCGTGCTCGCGACGCTCGACGTCACGCAAAACATGTGGGTCGGCGAGGTGTACCTCTCGGTAGTGAATCCCGGTGCGGTAAACGGCGGGCTGCTTACGTTTTCCGATTCGCTTCGCCGCAATTCCAGCTCGCAGTTTCAAATTCCGTCCAGCGGAACGAACACCGTCTACATCACGATCGACAACGCGCGCTACCAAGACGTCTACGTCATCTACATCGAGAACTCCGCGGGCAACACGTTCTGCGAGGGCGTGATTCCGGGAGGCGGCACGGGCACGGCCGGCAGCGGCGAGTGCAATCCCAACAGCGTCACCGGCGTGCAGGCGCTCAGCAACGGGCCGCTTTACATGCAGTGGACGTTCGGCGCCGGAACGACGTGGCCGTCGGTGACGCAAGGGTCGTATACGCTCGTCGCTTACGATCAAACGCAAGGCCGCCGCGTATCCGAAACGCGCATCGCGTTGTACGCGGCTTCGAGCGCCGCGATCTCTCTTACGCCCAGTGCCGGTGCCAACAACTATCCGTACGCGCCGGGGGCCGGTTCCGCCGGATGGACGCGCTTCGCGTTCGACATGGAAAACGAGAATTCGACGGCCGGATACACCATGACGATCACCGGTCTGAACAACGCGCACACGTACTGCTTCACGATCACGGATCCGGACGGCCGCGTCTACAACGATCAAACGATCTATCGCGAAAAATTCGCCTGCGACGTCCCGCAAGGCGGCGGTTCGTACACCATCGGCCACGCAAACATCAACCAGGAGTCGCCGCTGTATTTTGCGCCGGACGCGTGGACGATCACCGCTTGCGACATCACGGCCGGCTCGCCGTCGACGCCCGCCGGCAACACCTCGCCGTGCACGGACGTCGGGGCGATGTCGCTGCAAATGGTCGGCTACAACGCGATCACGCAGTTCACCACTGCCGGCGGCACGCCGAACGGGTATTCACTCGTCGTTCCTTCGGGCGGCAGCACGACCGCGGGACTGCAGTTCCAAAACGACGGCGACGCCTACTACGGCGACGGCAACGGAGATGCGCTCAAAGGGCTGTTCTACTGTACGGTAAACGGCGTGCAGATCAGCGGGCTGCCGGCAACCGTTACCGATAGCGCCGGACACGTTTGGACCGTCGCGAGCACGACCGGCAACGGCGCGAACGGAACGTCGGGCTGCGGCGTCGCCAATAACTGGAATGGGACGGCGATCACGCTCACGCCGCAAACCGTGGGGCAAAGTCTTGGCCAGAACGCGACGGTGACGCTGACGAACCTCACGTTCACGATCGTCGGCGGAGCGTGCGCGGCCACGTGCACCGAAGGCAGCTCGATTCTGCCCAAGGACGGCCTGGCGTGGGCCTATCTTTCCAACAACACCGCGCAGTTCGGCGGCGGCGCCGCTTCACCGGCGGTCAACAACACGTACGTCACGTACGGCAACGGCAGCACGTATTCCGCGACCGCGACGATGATTCACGTCGGCACCGCGAGCGGCTGTACGACCGGGCCGGCGAACTGCACGACCGGATACAACGCCGCAACCGGCAATTACAATCTGCAAGGGTGGGTGCCCAACTTCGCAAACGGCATCTACGATTCCACCGAACCGTTTTCACCGCCGAGCGGCAAAGCCGACGTGTACGCCGTTCGCATAACGAACAAAGGGTCGACGGCGATCAGCAAGGTGTACCTGACGCTGCCGTCCTCGTACGGGTCGAAAGCGATCCTGCAGAACCTCTTCAGCCAAGACGCCAACACGTCGACCACGTTCCAGGGCAGCTCCCCGGTGACGTGGACCGTGGACAACAGCGCAAGCTGCCCGAGCGCGGCGACGATGTGCATGAACTTGAGTTCCGCCATCGCGGCGGGGCAGAGCAAAGTACTTTACGTCGACATCCAAGCGTTGCCGTCGAACTCGTTCAACTTCGCCGACGTGACCGCGGGCGTCTACGCGCCGGTAAACTTCACGATGACGGCGGACGCGTGCTGCGGTCAGACGATCGTCGCGAATACGACCACGCCGCCCGGGCAAACGTCTATCGACGCGCTCGCGGTAGGCGCATTCTCGCTCAATTCGACGTACATGTCGGGCCTGTTCAGTCCGACGTCCGTCGGGACGAGCACGGTCACGCCCGTCATGATGCAACTGACGAACACGTCGATTACGCAGGAAACTTTGCCGGACGATCTCGACGCCATCGTGTTTGAATTGCCGAGCAGTTCGTATTACGGCACGTCGCCTGCGTTCAGCGGGCTCAATAGCGGCTGGAGTTATCTGGGTTACGTTAGTCCCGGCGTCGGCGGCGGCAGCACGATCGATTATTGGTTCAGCGCATGTCCGTGGAATGCCGCCACGTACGTGAAGCTCGCTTACGGGCCCCAAAGCGGTAATGTTGCGGGCACTTCGCTGCCGTCGGTAGGAAGCGGCAACGGCTGCAGTTTGGCGCAGGAAACGAATGCCGTCGCACCGGGGGGCAGCTTCAACGCAACGGGGAACTTCACGGCGCCGGCTGCAACGGGTACGATCACCGCGACCGCATACGGCCACGGCGCGAACGGCAACGGCTGGTCCAAGGGCATCACATTCAATTTGACGGTCACCTCGCTTGCGGCCACCGCCGGCTTTGCAAACGTGGGACTCTACGGTAGCCCGCCGGTCGTTTCGACGAACACGACGCCGCAGCTTGCGGGCGACACCAGTACGTCGTACGGTAATTCGTTCGTGTACACGATAAAAAACACGAGCGGCGGCGCGAACAACATCTCCTCGGCGCAGATCCTCATTCCGTGGCAAGACACCAGCGCAGCCGACGGCAACGACGGCACCTGTCCCGCCTCGGGATGCATTTGGACGCTCACGACCGGTGGTCAAACACCGGCGATCGTCGGCGGAAGCGGCTACAGCAATTGCGCCGTCACCGCTTATTCCAGCGCAACGCCTTCGACGAGCAACGGCAGCATCACGATCGGAAACAGCGGCGGAACCTGTACGATATCTCCGGGCGGTTTCATCAAGATTGGCTGGTCGATGAAGGGTCCGTACAAGGTAAACGATTCGTATAAGTTCCCGACGTGCATCAACGGCACGTTCAACGGCAGCGGCGTTTGCAGCGGCACACTGGCCGCGGAAACGTGGACCGGCGATCAAACCATTCAAATCGTGCTGGGCGCGTCCATCGTGATCACGGTCGCGCCGACGTCGAACGCGAACGGATTCCCGTTCAGTTATTCTTGCGCGGGATGCGCGCTGACCCAAGCAACCAATACGATTCAATTTCCGAACATCGCCGCGGGTTCTAGTGCCGCCGGCACCGACGTCGCCCTTGTCGACGTCTATACGGATGCATCGACTCCCATCGGTTGGACGGTGTACGTGACGCAGCAGAACTCCGGCAACCCCGCGGCCGCGGGATACCTGCAGACGCAGGTCGATTCGACGTCGAGCAGCGGATGCCCGAACGGAAATAGCTGCATCAGCTATCAGCCCGTGGTGGGGACCTCGTATGGAACGACCTCGTACACGGCCATCCCGGTAACGACGACGCCGCAGAACGGCCTGGTGATCGGAACGACGTCGGGCACGACGCCTACGCGCAAGCCGTTCGAGTTCTCGAACAACTATCAAGTCGTCATTCCGGCCGGCGGCAATACCGCGCCCAGTACGTCGACGGTGACGTACACGTTTATCTCGAACTAGCGGCGGATGCAGCCTCGCGCGCGTGCCTTTTCGGCTTTAGCGTTCTCCGTGTGCGCGCTTTTTGCGAGCACCGCCTGCGGGGGCGGCGGCTCATCGGTTCCGCTGCCGGAGGGCGTGTCATCGCCGTCGCCTTCTCCTAGAGCGAGCGCGTCGCCCACGGCAACACCGACGGCAACGCCGACGCCGTCCGCGACGCCGTCAAGCACGCCGGGAGTCGGTGCGAATACGCAGCCCATCGCGCTCGCAAACGCCGGCTCGAACGACGTACTGGAGTTTGCGCCTCCGGCAAGCGGCAACGCAATGCCCGAAGCGGTGCTCAGCGGCAACTCCACGATGATCGTCAATCCCGCAGCATTCGCGCTCGACACCGCGGGCAACGTTTACGTTGCAAACGCCGGCGACAATCGCGTGCTGGAATTCTCTACGTACGGAAACGTGGCGCCGTCGCAAACGATGACGCTCGGTGCCGCGGGTGCTGCCGTTAGCGGAATCGCGGTGAATCGATCGGGCACGTACGCGCTTTTCGTCTCGTCCAAACCGACGGCGGAGGTCGACGTTTTCTCCGCCGCCGGTTCGCTGCAAGGCAAAATCGCCGGGCCGGGAACGACGCTCTCCGCGCCCGCGGCACTTGCGGTCGATCGCAGCAACGACGTCTACATCGTCGACGGCGCCGCAGTAAAGCTGTTTACGAACGCGGCGAACGGAAGCGCCGGTGCTCCGAACGCGACGATCGCCGGCTCCGCCACGACGCTGAATGCTCCCGCAGCACTCGCGCTCGATAGCCAGGGCGACATGCTCGTCGCGGACGGCGCGGCAGTGAAGGTTTTCTCGGCGGGATCGTCCGGCAACGTTGCTCCCGCAGCGGTGATTACCGGTGCCGCAACGGGTTTGAAAAACGTCACCGGGGTTGCGGTCGACGGCGCGGGGGCAATTTGGGCAAGCGATGGAACGAACGACGCGCTTTACCGCTTCGCACCGGGCGCACGCGGAAACGTGCCGCCGCTGACAACGATTGCGGGCCCGAACACGACGCTGAGCGGCCCGGTGTACATTCAGTTGGGAGTTGCGATATAGTAGCGCGGTGAACGCGCTCGATACGGCGGTTGCAGCGGCACACGACGCGGGCGCGGTGCTTCTGCAGCATGCGCACCAGCCTCTTCGCATCCGCGAGAAAGGCCGTCGCGCCGATCTGGTGACGGAAGCCGATCGCGCGAGCGAGCGCGCGATCGTCGAGCGATTACGTCGCGATTTCCCCAGCGCCGCGATCCTCGGCGAAGAGGGCGGCGAATACGTGGCGGTTGCCGGCGCGGCGGCGAACGAGCGCGAGCGCTGGATCATCGATCCGCTGGACGGCACTACGAACTACGCGCATGGGTATCCGCTGTTTTGCGTATCGATCGCTTATGAGCGCGACGCGGAGATCGTGGCCGGCGTCGTGTACGCCCCGATGATGGACGAGCTCTTCACCGCGCAGCGAGGAGCCGGCGCGCGCCGCAACGGCGAACGCATCGTCACGTCGGCGATTTCATCGATTGCGGAAGCGATGCTGGTCACCGGATTCAAACCCTACGACTACGAAACGAACGCACCGTATTTCGCCAAAGCTTCGAATCACGCGCAAGCGGTGCGGCGGGACGGCTCCGCCGCGCTGGACCTCGCGTACACGGCGATGGGGCGCTTCGACGCTTTTTGGGAATTCGATCTCGCCCCTTGGGACACCGCGGCCGGTGCTCTGCTCGTGCGGGAAGCCGGCGGAATCGTCAGCACGCTGGACGCCTCGGCGTTCGTGCCGGGCGCACGCAGCATCCTTGCGAGCAACGGACGCATTCACGACCAGATGCGCGAGCTGTTGGCGAGTGTAGACGCCGTTTGACCTTAGAGGGATAGAGTTGCATCCGGCTCAAAAGGGCATCGTGGTTAAACCCCTCGCCGCGGCCGTGCTCGTCACCTTACTGACGGGATGCGCGTACGCACGTGTTGCGACAGTCGGCGGTGCGCCTTGGCCTATGTATCAAGGCGCGTCGGATCATAACGCGGTCGTCGACGACGGCGGCTTGAAAACCTCGTGGCGTTTCGACGCGGGGGCGAAGATCAACGGCGCGCTTGCGTTTGCCGGACGTACGCTGTTCGTCGATACCTTCAACGGAGATCTCATCGCTCTGGATGCGCGTACGGGTGGCCAGATGTGGCGCGCCCATATGGGAAACGTCTTGATGTCGACGCCCGTCGTCTATCGCGGACTCGTTTACGTCGGTTCCGGACGCGACGGCTTTCTCACTTCGAGCGCTACGCATCGTTCGGTCGTATCGCCCGTCGCCGGGCACCTTTGGGGCCGGCCGGAGGGCGATGAGTTTGCCGCGTTCGACGCGCAAACGGGAGCGCTGAAATGGTCGTATCGGACGATTGGACAGGATATGCCTTCGCCCGCGATCTCAAACGGCTTGCTGATTTTTGCCAACGGCGACGGGCACGCTTACGCCCTGCACGCATCGAGCGGGAAACTGGTGTGGAAGCGGGCGCTGCACGGAATCTCCACGATGGCGTCGGCGAACGCCGCCGGTGGGCGCGTCTTTATTTCGATTTGCGATTACGTGCCCCATCGTAACCCGCCCTGTGAAACGGACGCACTGGATGCGCGCAGCGGAACGACAAGCTGGCGTGCGCCGTACGGAAACGCCGACGCGGCACCGTCCTATGCCGGCGGCCGGATCTTTGTGAGCGGCCTAGATCGCCCTACTCGGTATCTGGGTGGTCGCGGCATCGTGGCAGCTCTGGATGCGCAAAGGGGCCGTCTCGTTTGGCTGTATCGCACGCCCACCATCGGCACCCTAACCGCCGTGGGGTCGGGTGAAGTGGCGGTTGCGGGCACGTACGCATCCGGAACGTATTATCAAGCGATACCGACGCAAGACGAATTCATCGCATTCGATGCCGGAACCGGGAGAGTGAGGTGGACTCGGCACTCGATGGGCCCGATAAAAATGAGTGCCGTGCTGCGTGGCGGCAAAATTTACGTCGGCGATATTGCGGGCGTTTTTTACGTGCTTGACGCGCAAAGCGGCCGGCTCCTCAACATCACACTTTCGCGCGAGCCTTTCAGCGTAGCGCCTCCGCTAATTGCCGGCGACACGTTATTTTTTGTGAACGGCAGCAAAGTTTACGCGGTTCCTCTTGCGAATTTGCCCGTACGAGGTGGCCTCTAAGCGACGGTTTGCGCTTTCGCGCCGCCGGCGGCCGGTAGCTGCACTGCAAACCCTTCTTGAATCAACCGCTTCACGATCTTGAGCGCGTGCTCTTCCAGCTGAATTAGAGAAGCCATCTCGACGCGCTCCGTCGCCTCCAGGGCGTGGACGATCGCAGCGGCGCCTTTGCCGAAAGTCAGCGTCTTTCCATTGAACGCGAGCTTCGTACTCTGCTCGGTTGCGGTCATGTCGTAAAGCATGTTCGGGCGCATTGCAACCACGGATGCATCGGAAAGGCGAGGCAACTCCGCGATTTGACGCATTTGACCATCCAGCCCGTTACGCCGCTCCCTACAGAATTGGCGCTTTGACGTTTCGACGGCGTCGCGCACTGCATCTTCCGCGAAGATGGAATCGAGGATTTGTGCGAACTCGGAGGACGACAGATCGTCCAAGTTGACGGTGCTCCGCAGGCGCGGATGAGCTCTCGCGGCTTTCGCGACCGTCTCCATCAAAGCGTTGTACCATTTCTGTGGATACAATCCGAGCGTTACGTGAAGAGAGAGCACGTCGTTCGCCTTGCCTTCATGCAAAACTCCACGCGGGAGGTAAAGCAAATCGCCGGGCTGCATCTCCATTTCGAGCTGTACGTCGCCCACTGCATGCAGGCTTTTGTCGAAGAACTCGTCTTCAAGCGGCAATTCCGTCGCGGAGTTATAGACGCGCCAGTGTTTCGATCCTTCGATTTGAATGATGATGGTGTCATGAGTGTCGTAATGAATCGCGAAGCCCTGGTTGCCGGGCGGCGTCAGGTACACGTTTGCATTCACGCGGTGACCGAAAACGACTTCAAGCTCGCGGATTAACCTCGCGAGCGGCGGCGACATCGTACCCACGCGGTCGAGCACAAGCGAACACCCGCCGCCGAAAAGCGCGCTGACGCGGTCGGAATCGATAAGGTCGTATACGGGCGCCTTCGTGCGCTTGTCACCGCTGCTTTCTTGCGCGTACGTTTCTATGCGAGCGCCGACCCCATTTTTGACCATGCCCAGGTCCTTGGCGCGCACGATGCTGCCGTAGAGTACGCGTTCGTATTCCTCGAGTGTAAAGTAGCGATCGTACCGATGCGGCTCGTTGCGAGGGATGTATAGCGGCGCCCGCTCGTAATATTTTTCGGCGAATTCCTCAATAGAGTGCGGCGCGAGAAGCCACGCAAGGACCGCGCGCTCCCGCGCGTTCGAGCTCCACATGCGATCAGCCTAGCGCAATGATGCCGGCTGGGAATCCCTCGCCGGCACCATGTGACAATGAGACGATTGGATGAGCCATGGGGAGCAGGATGCGTGCCCGTTCCCCAGGCATGCATCCTGCCGACTGCCGCTAGAAGTCGCCGTCCTTATAAATGGATTTCGGTCCGCCGAAATCCAGGCAAGGAGGCGAGCCGTTACCACCCGCATCCGCGAAATTTGTATCGCAGACCGCCGCCGATGCGAACCCCCAAGCATCGCTCATCAACGTGCTCATGTGGTACGACGTGACGATTTCCGGTTTTGAATAATCCATACACATCTCCTACCTCGTGCGTGCCGCGATCCGAAGATCCCACGGCCATGAGGTAATTCTATCGTCGCGCGCGGCGCCCCCAAAGGTCCGCGCGTCTTATACGAACATGTTGGCTTGCGACTATGAGAAACTCCGCAAGAACTTTTACCGTTAGCGGGTGCTGGGCCACGGGTCCCGGTAACGCGTGGGCTAGTCGACCCGGACCGCTGCGCTCAGGGGCGCAGGAATCCTGCGCGCAGAAGGCTCGCTCATGCAGCCGGATTGGCTCGAATGGCATCGCCAGTACGTCGGTTCGCACACCGCGCTTTCCGAACGTTTGCACCTGGTTCAGCGTTTCATTCGCGCCGTGCTCGAGGGGACTGGCAAGCCGCGCATTCAGGTCGTCAGCATCTGTTCCGGTCAAGCGCACGACCTCATCGGCGCGTTAATCGATCACCCGCGCCGAGAAGAAGTCCGGGGGCGGCTCATTGAGATCGATGAGCGCAGCGTGCGAATCGCGCGGCGCGCGGCCCGGCGCTGCGGTCTTTCGCGCTTGGAGTTCGTTTGCGGCGACGCGTCGGTCACGGATGCGTATGCCGGCGCCGTTCCTGCGGACCTGGTCCTATGCTGCGGCGTATTCGGGAATCTTCTGCTGAATGACGTGGAGCGCACGATCGTTCACCTGCCGCAATTGTGCGCCGAAAACGCGTTCGTCATCTGGACGCGCCATACGCGCGCGCCCGACGTCATCCCGGACATTCGGCGCCTTTTTGCCGCTCACGGCTTCGCGGAAGCCGCGTTTGAGTCGACCGACCGCTTCGGCGTCGGCGTGGTTCGCATGATCGCAAGGCCTCAGCCGTTGCAATTGGGTTGCCGAATATTTCATTTCGGCAAAGGACTATGGGATACGGTCTGAGGACGTTCTCGATGACGCCGAGATTCGTTCGTATGCCGATTTTGCGCGTTTGAACTCGGGTACGTGTAGAATATCTTCGGTCGCGTCCGTGCTTGGGCGCTCGGGTGCAAAAGGTTGTTTGCGTGACGCGTCCTTTGAATAAATCGCGAATGTTTGGGTGAGCGCGGCGACGTCGATGTCGGCGTGCATTCCGGCTGCGCGTATGGTTGCTGCCGCCCGATCGGGCGTCAGATCGCGGTAGTCCAACGCGATCACGCCCGGCGTGATCGTCGCCGCAATGCATTGGGCTTCATAGACTGATGCCCAGCAGCTCGCAGCCGGGGGATTCCAATCTCGCGGTTTGCCGAGCGCGTATCGGATCAGCGGCATGCGGGATTCTCTAAGCGGCTCATCGACTGCGCGAAGCAGTTTCGGTATCACCTCGCCCGGATCGCGATACAAGAAGATAAAATAGCTGCTTGGAAAAATGCGACGGAACATCGGTAAGAAGAGGCTGGCCAGGCTCATGAGTTTGATGACGACGTAGCGCGCGTCAGGTCCGCCGTTGACGAATGAATTTACGGCGCCGCGTATGAGCGCCTCGTGGAAGTCTTTGCTTGCCGGCAGGCCCGTTTCGGCGTCGCGCAGCGGGCGTAACAGCTGCCGAGGCCCCAGTATCGGCGGCTCGGAAATGACGCGCGCCGGCGTTATGTGCTTACAGGCGTTCGCGAACAAGGTCGAACCGCAATGCGATACGTGAAAGATAAAAGTTACGGGAAGCGCGGGCTGCTCGGCCGCACGTCGCGCCAGTTCCTCGACGCCGGTGAAATGCTCGCCGCGGTGTTTGATTACGCGTTCGATCGAGTGGCGAAAGCCGGGTTCGGATGTGTCGAAGAGTTCATAAGGAATCCAGCCTACGCGCAGTTTGCCGCTGTGGCGAAGGCAAGACGATGCGAAAGCGTTCCGCAAGTATGAATTCACCGTCGATGCGGCTCCTCTTCAAGCACGAAGGTACGCCGGCGCCGGTGGAAAGCGAAAGGTGCACCAAGCCTACGAAACAGTGGTTCGCTTCGGCTACGAATAACAAGACACATCAGCTTGCGGCGATCAGGCGGCGGCGGGCCCAGGAATCGCCGCGCAATTTGAGCGACGTCAACAGCAGCCGCGCAATCCATGCGACGACCCATGCGATTGGAACGCCCAGCAAACCGACGTGCAACACCTTGATGAATGTCCAAGAAAGCGGAATGACGAGCAGCCCCGTCACCAGCCCGACCGACATCGAGAACCGCGTATCGCCCGAGGCGCGAATCGGCGCCATCGAAACCATCGCCCACCCTTTGATGGGCAGCGTGGCCGTTTGAAGCGCGAGCGGCCACATCGCCGCCGTTGCGACCACGGCATTGAGCGTGAATACGTAAGCGAGCGGCCACGCGAGTAGTGCGGTAAGTGCTCCGGTCAAGGCCGTGGCCCACAATGCAAACACGCGCGAGCGGACGAAGAACCGGCGCGCGCCGTCGACGTCGCGTGCGCCCAAACGTTGTCCGATGACGGTTTGCACCGCCGATTGCATCGGGCTTGGAACGGCGAAGGTCAAATCGGAAACGATGTTGAGCGCGCGGAACGCGGAGATCGCGACCGGCCCCAACGATGCCAACATCGCGACGATGAACGAGTCGGGCGCGATCACCGCGAAGAGAAACACCGCTTCCGGCAGACCCAAACATGCGCACTCCAGCGCCAGCCGCAAATCGACCTTCCAAGTACTGAAAATGCGATAAAGGGGGCGGCGCCACACGTACGCGACGGCATATGCGGCAGCGATCGTTTCCGAGAGCAGCGACGAGACGCCGGCACCTACGATTCCGTAGGGATGGTGCGTGAAGAGGCCGAGCGCCAGAACGAGCAGCAGTGGGATGTGCACGAGGTTGACGACCGCGAGCACCAAGATACCGATGGTGCGGTTTCCCGCCGCGCCGAGCCCCACGATGAGCGTGCCGGAGATCGTCATCGGCAGCATCGAGAACGAACGCACGATGAGATAGACGGCACTCGCGTGCGCGCTGGGAAGATGGCCGATCATCTTGCCGACGATCGGCGCCGCAAATGGAATGCTCAGAAGCGCCGACCCGAGTGCGCAAGCAAACGGCACGACGAATCCGGCGCGAACGGTGCGCGCGAAGCCGTCGAGATCTTGCGCGCCGATCCGCTGCGCCGCGATGATGCCGACCCCATTGGTGAACCCGAACAGCGCGAAGGCAACCGCGAGCATGACCGTGGTCGCGGCCGTCGCCCCGGCGAGCGCGACCGCACCGAGCGTGCCGATCGCGATCGTGTCGACGATACCCAAGAGCTGATCGCCGATCATCGTCACGGCAATGGGAAGCGAAAGGCGCCGGAATGCGGCGCCTATATCGCGATGATCGACGATCATCGACGAGGCTATATCAGGTCCTCCAGCGCCGAAAAGAATTCCGCGATTTCATCGTCGGTCGTGTAAAAATGCGGGCTTACCCGCAAACCGCAGCCGGGGCGGTAGTCGACGAAGATCCGGCGGCGGACCAGTTCGTGATAGACGCGATCCATCCGCTGATGCGTGCTTGCGTCATCCGCGAAATCGATGCCGATCCAGCCCGTTCGCTTGCCGGGATCGAGCGGCGTGTTGACGCGTAGCCCCCGCTCGATCGCCATATTCGCCAGCAGGGTCGTCAAACGAACGTTGTGCTCGCGAATGCGCGCGACGCCGGCTTGCCGTACCAGTTCGTGTCCCGGCTGCGCTACCAAATAGCCCGGAATGGTCGGCGTGCCCGTACCCCAGCGGTACATCGTCGGCGCCCAGGTCATCGGCGCGGGCTCGAACGAAAACGGCCGCGCGTGCGCCATCCACCCGGTGATCGCCGGTTCGAAGCGATCGCGCAGCTGCGGTTTAATGTAGAGCCACGCGCACCCGGGACCGCCGCAAAGCCATTTGTGGCTTCCGCCCGTGACGACGTCCAAGTCCCACTCGGCAACGTCGAACGGATAGACGCCCGTGGTTTGGTAAGCATCGACGCAAAGCAGCGTACCGGTACTGCGACAGTGCCGCTGAATCGCGCGCACGTCCGCGACTGCGCCGGATACGTAGTACGCATGCGAGAGGACTGCAATGACGGTGCGTTCGGTAATGGCGGCGATGATGCGTTCGGTCGCGATGGTTTTTCCGTCGTCGGAAGGGACGATGCGCGGCTGCGCACCGTACCGCTGCCATTCCGTCCACACATACGTGAGCGACGGAAATTGCAGCGACTCGTAAACGACTTCGTTTCGCGTCTGCGTGAACTGCAGGCACGATGCAAGCGCAGCTTGCATGACCGAAACGTTCGGACCCAAAAACACCGTGCCGCGAGGCGCGCCGACGATCGCGCCGATGCCGTCCGCGATTTCCCCGATCGCCGGCAGCCATTGCTCCCAGGCTTCCGGTCCTTGCCAAGCCCACTGCTCGAAATACGCTTCGAGCGCGCGCTTTGCGTCCAGGGGCGCGGCACCCATCGAATGGCTCACCAAATAGGTCGAGTTCGCGAGAATCGGAAACCGATCGCGCAGGATTGCAGCTGTTGCGCGCGATTGCGTCGAGGATTCCATCACGCGTACCCCTTGCCCAGCAGCGTGCGCACTTCCCACAATTCCGGAAAGAACCGGTGCTCGAGCGTGGTTGCGAGGTAAGCCGCGCCGAGCGAGCCGCCCGTGCCTTTCTTGGCGCCGATCATCCGCTCGACCATGCGCACGTGCCGCCCGCGCCAGAGCAAAAAGCGCTCGTCGAACTCGATGAGGTCCTCCAGCAGCAGGTAGAGATCGTAGTGCGATTCCGGAGCGTCGTAGATCGCCTTGTACGACGCGACGAGTGCTTCGCGCGGCTCGATCGCAAAACCGCGCCGTTGAAGCAAAGCTTTGACTTTATCGTAAAGCGAGGGTTCGCGCAGGCTTTGCTCCAGGCGCGCGCGCTGCCGCTCGTTCGTCTGGATGTATTTCAGCGTGTCGGTGCGGCGCACTCCGCACACGAATTCGATCTCGCGAAACTGCAGCGACTGGAAACCGCTGGCAGGATTGAGATTGTCGCGGAAGGCGTTGAATTCTTGCGGCGTCATCGTTTCGAGCACGTCGATTTGCTGCTCCAGCAGCCGCTGAATCGTGTGGATGCGGCGGAAATGCTTGGCGACCGGCAGCAGCTCGTCGCGATCGAGGGCTTGCATTACGGCGGCGATTTCATGCAGCAACTGTTTGAACCAGAGTTCGTACACCTGATGGATGATGATGAACAGCATTTCGTCGTGATGCTGCGGTGACGAAAGCGGGCGTTGCAGTGCCAGCAAGTCGTCGACCTGCAGATACGAACCATACGAAAGCTGTTGCTGCTGCATGCTATACCGGCTTGCGCGCGGCTGCGGCGGCGAGGACGAGGGGGGTGCCCGAAACGGTTCCGGCGACGTGCAACGTCATGCAGGTGCCTTACGGGTCCCGCGGCGGTTCTCCTCGAACCGTGCGGGCCTATGAGCAAACGCGTTCTCATGCTGTGCTTTGCTGCGGCGATGCTCGCGGCGTGCGCCGGCGGAACGACGCAGCACGCCTCCCCCGCGGCGCCGCTGCGCAACCCGCTGGACTTTCCGCTGTATCCCAATTCCACGCTTGTTTCCACGCGATCGTTCACGCAAATCGTTCGCGCCGACACGGGTTCCGGAACGTCCGTCTTCGCGCAAGGAAACGGCAAGTACGCCGGACGCGAGGTCATCGCCGCGAGCTCGGCGACTTTTCCGGTGCTATCGCAGTGGGTGAATCGGCTGAACAGTTCACCGCCGCGCGGATACGCCGCCGTCGAAGGCCAAACCAATCCCGGCGAGCAATCGCAGGCGCAGCGCTACGGCTTGGACTATGCGGTGTTCCGCGAAAGCAGCGGCAACGGTAAACGCGGCGTGCTCGTCATCGTAATGGATCCCCAGCGTGTCAACGCGCGGTTCGGAACGATTCTGGGGATGATCAACCGGTATCGCACGCTGCCGCAGATGCTTCGCGGCCCTATCGACAATGAAGCGAAGGCGCGATTCGGCATGACGATCACCGAAGCCACGCAGCCGGAGAGTCCGATCGGCGCGGCGCTGGACGCGCTCGGCGAATTGCAGCACAAGAATGCGCGCGGTATCGTCGTGCTCGATGCGCAAAAAGTGTAGCCTCGCAATTCTGGCGCTCGCACTGCTCGGTGCGGCGCCGCGCTCGCACGTGTATGTCGGCCTTCAGGCGTTGCTCGCCGCCGGCGCGCACACGGACGTCGCGGGGAAACAAAGCGGCATCGCGGGCGGCGCCTTACTGCAAGCCGGCGTGCGCGGCAAGCGCGCGGCGCTGCGTCTTGAGGGCATCCCGCCCGTTTCGCTTCCGCAAGCGCCGAGCGATTTTTACGGCCGGGCAACGCCGCAGCTCAGTTTGATAAACGGAACGCTGCAATTCGCCGTGGATTCGCGCGCGGCGCTTTGGCTGGGCGCGGGCATGACGGTGATCAACCAGCGCACGCCTTTGCCGAACATCAGCCAGGTGGTGGCATCGCGGCTGGCGGGCGCGCGCTACGAGCTGGCTTATCGCCTCCCCCTCGGCGCGTCGCGCTTTGCCGAATTCGTCGTCGGAGGCGCGCCGCACCTGACCGGAATCGATCGCTATACGTACAGCGTTCCGGTTCCCGAAGTCGATAAACCGGAAATCGCGGCCGAAGAAGACGGGATGTTCGCTTACGGCGTGACGCGCGGCAGCACGCAGTGGCTGGTGGGATTCCGTACGATCAACTTCTCCGCGCGATACGCGCTCACCGGACTTGCCGCGGATCGGAATAACGGCGGCGGCGCGATTCTCGAGTGGCGGCAGTTCGTGCGCTAATCCACACGGTATGCACAACTTTCGCGGGGTTATCCCCGCTCTTAACAGGGACTCACAGGCGACGCACGCGTAAGCGCGGCTCCGGTATGACCGGCGTCGTCGTTTTCAACTCGCTGCGCGATGCATTGTCCGCGGGCTATCAAATTTACGGAAAAACCGAGGACGGGTATCTCGCGCGCATGCGTACCGATCGCGGTTGGGCGCTCGCGCTCATCCTCATCGTAAAGTAATTCCCTCGAAAGTCAGCAGACGCCGCCGCATCGAACGCGGGCCGGCGCCGCGCACCGTGCCGTCCGAGCCTACGACACGATGCGCGGGGATGAAGAGATCGATCGGCGTGAGACGCATCGCCGACGCCACGCCGCGATGCGCGCGCGGGCGTCCGAGCGCGCGAGCCAAATCGCCGTACGAAATCAACTCGCCCGTTTCCAACTGCGCCACCCATCGCCAAACATCTTTTTGGAATGCCGTTCCGCCCAAGAGCAGCGGCAGGTCGAAGCGGCGCAAGCGCTTTCGAAAGTACGCGCGTAGTTGGCGCTGCGCTTCGCGCAGAAGCGGATCTCGAATGGGGCTGAGGTTCGGCCTGCGCGCGCAAAAGCTCGCGTCCACGATGCGCTCGCCGTCGCTCTCGACGCTCAGCACGGCTCCGAGCGGCGTTTCGAAGTACGCGCGCGCAAGTTTCATGCGTCGTGGATTCTGTCCGTGCGCGCGGCGCTCCGTTCGGCACGCAAGTGGGAACATGGCGTGTATGGAGAGACAAAAACCCGGAGAACCCGAAGAGCATGAGGAAGTGCGCAAGGAAGCGGTCGACGCGCGCGAGGGCGATGAGAAACTCGACGACTACGACAAGGAAGTCGCGGACTCGTTTCCCGCGAGCGATCCGCCGGCGGTGCCGTAGCGGCGCTTAAAGGGCTTCGGCGGCGCTCCCGCGCACATCGGGCGGCGGCGTCGCGGAGAGGTGGCAGAGCGGTTTAATGCAGCGGTCTTGAAATGCTCACCGCTAGCCTCGATAAGACTCTCTAAGCGTCGGGAGGTGCTAAGAATCGGCACCTTTGGAAACATGCCGGACCCTATTGACGCTTATCACGTGAGCAAAATGTGAGCAAGGATGCGGTTTGCTCACACAACTCAGCCAACGCCTTGAGCCCGCTTTGCCGTCACGAACTCAGAAGCCGTTACCTCCAAGGGCAAAAGAGGGGTTTTCGTCGGCACGGAAACGGACCAGGGACGCGAAAACCTTATCATCGCCGGCACGTCTATCGTTCCAGCCTTTCGCGGGCGTCCTGGAGCCGATCTGGGCCAACCGCCTCAGGGGGTGCGAAGCATCGAAATAAGTCCTAGCCGATCCTGACCGCTATTGAAAATGCTGAACAGGACGCCGTCATTTCCTGGCCGCTCGGATGGTGGCCACTTCTGACCCCTGCTATATTCTGTGACCCGTGAGTCGATGAGCGATCGTATTCCGTGTCGACGCGAAATTGCAGGCGCACACGGATATCTGATGCCCCATCCACCCCTGCCCTGCGAACAGGCGAAAGATGCCACTTACCGAACAGGTGTTCGGTGGATGGCATCTCGAGTCCCTACGGTTGCCACGTAGTACGTGAATCACGTATAATAGTGGCAGTAACGTGAATGGCCGAGTACCGCGATGACGACTTTGAGTGGGATGAGGAAAAGAGCCGCGATTGCTACAAGCGGCGCGGATACGATTTTCACGTTGCCAAGCTTGTCTTCTCTGGAATGTACGTGACTTGGGAAGATTCACGCAATGATTACAATGAGGAGCGATCGTTGGCAGTCGGGATAGTGTACAACGAGTTCGTCACTGTGGTCTACACCGAACGAGAATCTCGAAAGAGAATTATTTCCTCTTGGGAATCTGACGACGACGAGATTCGGGAGTTCATCAGTTTCTATGGCATCGAAAGTTAGTAAAAACCCACACGTCGATTTCGGGCGCTTCGGCAGCAAATCTCGGAGCGAAATAAACGCCGATGCTGCGAGAGAAAAGGCAGCGCTCGGCCTTACCGGCGAGAAGCGAAACAGACGCGTAGTGCATGGTCCTCCGGTCAATGTTCGATTGATCAGAGAGAAGCTTGGATTGTCTCAGTATGAATTCGCACAAAAATACCATTTTAGCGAAC
>Ga0209810_1001381_pt1 | contig 36982 bp, 41 predicted proteins | sample Coa_R1_7_FD_187159 | JGI IMG/M metagenome (GOLD analysis project Ga0209810, IMG submission 187159) | Surface soil microbial communities from Centralia Pennsylvania, which are recovering from an underground coalmine fire - Coalmine... | ecosystem: Environmental > Terrestrial > Soil > Unclassified... | reverse complement strand
GGCCCTCGACGAGCATCCACAGGAGCTCCTCGGCATCCTCCGTCCCCGCCGCCTCCCACTCGTCTACGACGAGGAGCACATCCCGGGTGAGTGGCTCGAACGTGCGCAGGATCGCGCGGCCGAGCGGCTTCGCGCTCGGATTCACGGACGCTATCGCCGCAACCTTCCCCGGTTCGCGCGGCAGCTCGGGAGCGATCGAGGCGAGCAGCTCGTCGAGCTGCACGGCGAGGAGCGCGACGTCGCCGGATGCGCGGGTCGTCCGGTACCACGCGACCGGGCCGTGCTGCCTCTGCGACCACTGGCGCGCGAGCGTCGTCTTCCCGTAGCCGGCGGGAGCGGCCAGGACAGATACGCGCGCCCCGCCTCCCTCTTCGAGCCGCGCGATCAAGCGCGGGCGCTCGATGATGTGGTCGAGCGCGGGCGAGGCCGCCGCTTTGATCGTCTCCACCATTCCCCTGTCAGGCTCGGATGGAGCCCGGTTCGCGAGGACCCTACTCCTCTCTCAGCTGCTCGTTGCGTCTCCTGCAAGCGGGGGGCCCGCGCCCGGGGTAGGGCCCGAGCGCGGTCGCCGTCAGCCCCCGGCGCCGGCAAGGGCCGGCGCAAGCTCACGCGCGAGGGGGTCCTCGCCGGTGAGCGCCTTGAACGCGGCAGGAATCTGCCGCCGCCTCGGCACGCCGAGCTTCTGGCGCAGCACGTCGCAATGCGCCTTCGCTGTCCTGGGCGAGATGCCGAGACGCTCTCCGACCTCGTCGTTCGAGCACCCGCGCGCGATCAGCGCAACGATCTGGAGCTGGCGCTCGGTCAGGTCGGGCTTTGCCTCGTCGTTGCCTCTCATGGCGCGGGAGGCTATGGCCGAGGCGGAGCGTCGGCTATCGGCCGACGGGGGTATTCATCCGGGCCGCCGCATGCGGCCCGCGAATGAAGCTTGCCTCGTGCCCGCGCGCATTCGCTTCGGTGAGCTCCTCCTGCGTCAGCGCGCCGATCCGGAGCAGCAGGTCGAGCTCGTCGCGGAGGTGCGTGCGCATCATCTCCGGCCCGTCCGTGGCGATCGTGAAGAGGACGCCGTGGTCGACGAAGGTGCGGAAGACATCCCGCACCGCGTCCTCGTCGGACAGCGACTTCGTGAGCAGGTTCGAGGTGGGGCAGATCTCGAGGACGACCTCGCGCTCGCGCAGCTCCTTCATCAGCTCCTGGTCGCCGGCGGCGAGGATCCCGTGCCCGATCCGGTCCGGGCGCAGGAGCTCTAGCACCTCACCGACCTCGGCGCGCCCCATCTCGCCTCCCTCCTCGCCGACGTGGATCGTCACGCCGAGCCCTGCGGCGCGGGCCTCCTCCACCATCGGCTGCACCTGGGAGTAGTCGTACCGCTCGCCGTTCGGGCGCGGCCCCGCGATGTCGATCCCGACGATCCCGCGCGGCGCCCAGCGAATCGCCTTCTCGACGATGATCTCGTTCTGGCGCGGCGTGAACGTCCGATCCATCATCAGGATCAGGCCCGCGCGCACCTGCCGGTACTCGAGGCTCGCGACGTCGAGCCCGCGGATGGCCGCGAGGATGATGTGGTCGAGGTCGCGCTCGCCTCCTCGGTTCCGCTTCATCGGGTTGAAGCGGAGCTCGAGCGTCGTGATCCCCTGCGAGCGGTACGCGCCGCCGATCGCGCCGTGCACGGACACCTCGACGGCGGCCGGGCTCGACTGGATCAGCTCCGTCCAGTGGTAGATCGCGTCGAGCGCGTCGAGGTCCGGCACTCCGCGCGGGTCGGACACGGTCACGAGGCGGTCGAAGTCCCAGAAGTCCTTGGCCGGGAGCGCGATGCCTTGCCGGTGCGCGAGCGACCAGAGGATGTCGGACGAGACCGAGCCGCCGAGGTGAGTGTGCAGCTCGGCGAGGCCCTCCATCGGCTCAGTTTAGTCCCAGCCGACGACCGCCCAGCGGCGGCGGGCGAAGCGCGGGCCGAGGAGCGCGAGCCGCGCCGCGATGAGCACGTCGAGCGCCGCCCAGACTCCGATCACTCCCCAACCGAACGCCAGCGCGAGCGCGGCGAGCAGGACGAACAAGCCGCTCGCCGCGAGCATCGACCACATGAGGTAGCGCGTGTCGCCGGCGCCGATCAGGATCCCGTCGAGCGCGAACACCGCCCCGGCGAAGGGCTGCATCGCCGCGAGAAACGGCCAGAGAAGCACGGCCTGATGGAGGACACGCGGGTCGCTCGTGAACGCGCGCGGCAGCGCGTGCGAGAGCGGCGCGAGCACGACCGCGAACGCGAGGCCGATCACGACCGACCACCCGATCATGCGCGCGGCGGCGGCGTGGACGCCGTCGGCGTCGCCGGCTCCCAGCATCCTCCCGACGATCACCTGGCCGGCGATCGCGAGGGCGTCGAGGACGAGGGCGAGGAAGATGAAGAGCTGGTACGCGATCTGATGCGCGCCGATCTGCGCGTCCCCCATCCGCGCGAGCACCGACGCGGCCACGAGGAACGACGCATAGAGCGCCGCCGTGCGCACGAAGATCTGCCGGCCGATCCGGAAGAGCGGCCTCATCTCCCCGAGGCTCGGGCGGCGCGAGGGCGCGTGCGGCCGGAGCAGTTCGACGACGAACGCCACGCCCATCCCGGCCTGCGCGACGGCAGTGCCGGCGGCCGAGCCCGCGATCCCCCAGCCGAAGCCGTAGACGAAGAGCACCTCGAGGACGAGGTTGACCACGTTGGCCGCGACCACGATCTCGAGCGGCCGGCGCAGGTTCGAGACCCCGCGCAGATAGCCCTGGCCCGCGAGCGCGACGAGCGCGGCCGGCAGTCCGACCGCCGCGATCCGGAAGTAGACGAGCGCGAAGTGGCCCGAGCGGCCGTGGCCGCCTAGGCCTGCGAGCAGCGGGGCCGCGACGATCTCACAACCCGCGACGAGCACGAGCCCGATTCCGAGCGAGGCCCAGAGCGCCTGTGCGGCGAGACGGGCCGCCTCGTCCTGCCGTCCCGCGCCCGACGCTCGCGCGACCACCGCAGTCGTCCCGTAGGTGAGGAAGTTGAAGATCGTGAATGCGCCCGCGAGCACGGTCCCCGCGAGTCCGAGGGCGGCGATCTGCGGGCGGCCGAGGTGGCCCACGATGGCCGTGTCCGCGAGGACGTACAGCGGCTCGGCCGCGAGCGCGCCGAGCGCGGGCAGCGCGAGCCGGACGATGTCGCGGTCGTGGGGCGATCGAATTCCCAAGGGGCCGCCGACGATAATGGGCCGGATGCCGCCCTCGAACGACCCTTCGCGCGAGCCGAATCGGCTCTTTACCCTGCTGACCGGGCGGATCGCCCGGGTCTCGTTGGGGCTCGTCTTCGTCGCGGCGCTCGCCGGCCTTCTCTGGTGGAGGCACGGCAGCCTCGCAGCCATCGGCGACGCATTCAGCGCCGTCCGCTGGGAATGGGTCGTCGTCGCGATTGCGCTGAATCTCCTCTCCGTCGTCGTCCGCGTGCTGGCGTGGGGCACCGTCATCCACTCCGCGATGGAGCCGCCGCACCCCCGCGTGCCGCTCGTCTTCTCGGCGTTCGGAGTCGGTTTGTTCGCGAACGCGGTCCTGCCCGGCCGGATCGGCGAGCTGGCCCGGGTCGCCGTTCTGACGCGGAAGCTGCCGAAGCGGAAGGGGACGTGGGCGACGCTCGTAGGGACGGTGTTCGCGCACCGCGTCTTCGACATCGTGCCGGTGCTCCTGCTGATCGTCTACGTCATCGTCACCGCGAGCATCCCCGCGTCGGCGCGCGCCAGCCTTGTCGCGGTGATCGTCATCGGAGTGGGGCTCTTCTCCTTCGCGTTCGTCACGGCGCGGCGACACACGCTCATCTCGCTCGAGGGGCTCGGGCCCGTGCGCCGGCTGCTCTCCATGGGCCGGGCCGGGCTCGGGGTGATGCGCTCGCCGGGAGGGGCCGCCGCCGCGATCTTCTTCCAGGTCTGCGGCTGGACGTGTCAGATCTTCGCCGTCTACACCGCAATGCGCGCCTTCGACATCCACGCGCCGCTGCCGGCGGCCGGGGTCGTCCTGCTGCTCATGAACGTCGTGACCATCTTCCCCTTCTGGCCGGGCAACGTCGGCCTCGTCCAGGTCGCGATCGCGTCCGCGCTCGTCGGCTACGGCGTCTCGTACAGCGTCGGCGTCGCCTACGGGTTCGGGCTGCAGGCGATCGAGGCGTCGGTGGGGATCGGCGTCGGCATCCTCTTCCTCGCCCGCGAGGGGCTGTCCTTCGCGATGTTGCGCGTGATGCCGACCGCGGACCAGGCCGAGCTTCCGCCCGAGGACGCGGCGGAGGATCGGGGCCCACAGGCCGAGAGCGCCGCCCTGGGCTAGTCGTCGCTCGTGGTGGTGCCGGGGGCGGCCGCTGGAGGTCGTGACTGCTCGGCCCGGCGCGCGAGCTCCTCGACCCGACCTTCGGCCGCGTCGAGCTTTCCCCGGCAGAACGCATAGAGCTCCTCGCCCCGCTCCCACAGCCGGAGCGCGTCGTCGAGCGGCGTCTGGCCGCGCTCGAGCCGCTCGACGATCTGCTCGAGCTCGGCCTGCGCTTCCTCGAACGTCGGCTCCGCCTGCTCGGTCACGGCCTCACCTCCTCGACACGGGCCCCGAAACCGCCGTCGGCGAGCGTGACATCCACGTGCGTGCCCGTTGCGACGCCTTCGGTCGAGGCCACGACGTCGCCGGACTCCGTCCGGATGATCGCGTATCCTCGCTCCAGTGTTTGCTGAGGTGACAACGCAAGGAGCTTGGCCGCGCTCTTCTCGAGCGCCGCCCGCTTGCGCTCGACCGCGAGCGTAGGGGCCAGGCGCAGCCTGTCGCGAGTGCGCTCGAGGTGGTGGCGCTCGCGTTCGACCGCGGCGCGGGGTCGTGCCCGCAGCCGCTCCGCGGATCGGGCGAGGCGCTGCCGGTCCTGCTCGAGCGAGCGTCGAACGGTGCGTGCGAGCGCCTCGCGCGCGCGGTCGAGCATGCCGTACAACTCAGCCAGCTCCGGGACGACGAGCTTCCCGGCGGCCGTCGGGGTCGAGGCGCGGACATCCGCCGCGAGATCACAGAGCGGCGTGTCCTGCTCATGGCCGACGGCGGAGACGACCGGGACCGGGCAGTCGGCAACCGCTCGCACCACGCGCTCGTCGCTGAAGGGGAGGAGATCGTCGAAGCTACCGCCGCCGCGGGTCAGAACGAGGACGTCCACATCGGGGTGCTCGCAGAGCGCGCCGATAGCCGCGACGATCTCGGCCGCGGCCCGCGGGCCCTGAACGTATGTCTCCGCGACGAGCACCGATGCCGGCGGGAAGCGGGAGCGGATCGTCGTGACGACGTCGCGCTTCGCTGCTGCGTCGTTCCCGGTCACGACCCCGATCCGGCGCGGCAGCAACGGAAGCCGCCGCTTGCGTTCGTCGGCGAAGAGACCCTCGGCGGCGAGGCTTGCCTTCAGCCGCTCGAGCGAGGCGAGATGGGCGCCGGCGCCGAAGCGCTCGATCGTGAGAGCTCGAAGCTTGAACTCGCCGCGTTGCTCATACAGCTCGGGCCGTCCGAACACGTGCACCCGCTCGCCGTCCGAGAGGTCGAGCCTCAGGGCATCGAAGCGCCCGCGTCCCATCGCGACGCCGACGCAGGAGCCGTCGGCCGGATCCTTGAGCGTGAAGAAAACCGTCGCCCATCGCTCGTGCCGGCGGAGCTCGGTCACCTCTCCCTCGACCCACACCGTGGGAAGCCGCGAGAGCCACTGTCCGACTCCGCGGTTGAACGCGGCGACCGAGTAGACGGTGCGATCGTCGTAGGGAAGCGCCTCGACCTTCGCCACGGCCGCAGCGTACTCGCGCGACTGTTACAGAAGGATCTCGGCGGCCGTCTCGGGCCGACAGCCGCGCGCCAGCATCTCGCACGCGATGTGCAGGTCTGCTTCGCTCACGGCCAGCCGCTCGGCGAGCGGGAGTGGGTAGCCGGCCTCGATCAGGATGTGGAGGCGCCAGCTCTCCACTTTCGACCGCTCGTCGAAGAGAGGTTCCAGGGTCGGGGTCGTTGTCTCGCTCATGGCCACAGCAGGTTCGTGCTGCTACCGACGAACCCTCCTGGGCTTTGTTAGACGAATTTTTTGTTAGGAACTGCGGACGGCCGTGGCCGAGGCGAAGCGCCGCAAGAGCTCCTGAAGTCGCGCTTCGAGGACGCCCCGCTCGGCCTCGACATCGGCGCGGAGCTCGTCGATTCGGCGGCGGATCTCCGACTCGAGCTCTCCCAGCCGCAGGTCGTGCGCCCCGACGAGCTCGTCGTGGCGGCGCTCGAGCTCCTTCGCGATGTTCGAGACTCGGTGCTCGAGGCGTTGAGCCCCAGCGTCGCCGACGTGCGCCAGCCGTTCCGCGAGCACCGTCTCGGCCTCCCTCGAGAACGTGCTCACCGCACGGTCCAGCTCGCGCGCGAGGCGCTTGGCCGCGTCCTCGCGTGAAGTCTTGACGAGCTGCGCGAAGCGATTCGCGGCCTCGTCGGCGTGAGCCGCCACGGCCCTGTCGACGGCCCGCTCGAGCTGCTCGACCTGGCGGCGCGTCACGTCCTCGAAGCCGGCGCGCACACGCTGCGCGGCGTCGGCCTCTTCGCGCTGCGCCTGCTCGGTGAGCTCGCGCTCGCGGCGTGACATCCGAGTCTCGAGCTCTTGAAGCGCCCTGCGCCGGTCGGCCGCGTGAGTCTCGAGCTCGCTTCGGACGAGGCTGAGGGCCTCGTCGACCGTCCGGGTGAGCTCGGTGCGCAGCCGCGCGACACCTGCTCGCTGCTCCTCGCTCTCCGCCGACAGCCGGTCCGCGTCCGCCGTGAGCCGCAGCTCGATCTCATGGAGCAGCTGCTCTTGCCGCTGCTCGAGCTCGGCGACCCGCAGCTTCGTCGCCTCGGCGATCCGATCGAGATCCTGCGACCACCCCGCGAGCCGCTGCTCGATCTGAGCCTGGACCTGGTTCAGCTTGTCGCCGAGAGTCGTAGTCGCGTCTCGTTCCCGCTGCGCCACCACCGCCCGCCGCTCTTCCGCGATCTGCCGCTCCTGCTCCTCCAGCAGCGAGCGCGAATCGGCGCGTGCCCGGGCGAGGGTCAGCTCCAGCTCGGACGCGTGCGCCTTCTTCTCCCGCTCGACGAGGGCGACGAGGTCGGCCTGCGCCTCGGCCAGGCGGGCGTCCGTTGCGGCGAGCCGCCTCAGAGCACGACGCAGGAGGATGGCGCCCCCGGCGGCGAGCGTGCAGCCGGTCAGCCCTCCCGCAGCGACGGCGAGCGGCCGGTCGTGGCGCAGGGCGAAGGCGACCCAGATTCCCACGGCGGCTGCCGCTTCGAGGACGGAAGCGGAAACGAGCAGGTAGGTCGGTGCGCGATGCAGCACCGCCCCGGCGAGCGTGAGCGCGGCGAGCAACACTCCGCCGGCGAAGATGAGATCGGCGATCGTGGTCAGCGCCATCGCCTGAGTCTAGATCGCTAACCAGCCCGCAGAAGGAGCAGCGCCACGGCGACGAGGACGGTCGCCGCGGCGAGCGCCTTGAGGGCCATCTCGGGAACCGCTGCGAGAGAGTCGGCGTCGAGCGGCACGGTCGTGCCGTCGTCGAGCTGCGCTCGGCCTTCGATCGAGACCACCCGGCGGCGCACGAGCCGGACCGGCGTCGAGAGCTGCCGTTGCGCCCAGCTCGAGGCAAACGCGTATGCCGCCGCGGCGAAGGCGGCTCCGTGCAGCGTCCGTGCCGACGCGAAGTACGCCGTGAGCACCGGGAAGGCGCCCCAGGCAGCCGGGAACCAGAGCCCCCCGTGGAACGTGCCGCCGAAGAGCTCGAGGTTGTACGCCACAACCAGGAACGCGCCTACGGCGACGAAGATAAGCAGCCACAACGTGCGCGAGACTGCGACCGCCACACCGATCGCACACGCACCCGAGATCGAGACGGACGCAAGCGCCGCGAGGACGGGCTGCGAGATGCGCGTCTGGAGCGGTCTTCCCCGGAGCTCGTCGAGTGCGTGCGCTCCGACTCCCATCGCCAGGGCGAACGCGAGCGTCGTCCAGCCGAGCAGGGCCCAGTCCATTCGCGGTGCGAGCGCGGCACCGACCGCGACGTACGAGAGGTGCCACAGCGTGTACGGCGGATGGAGCAGGGTGATGTAGTCGCGCCACCCGCCCGGGCGCAGCGCGTAGAACGCCGGCCGCGGCCGCGCCGCCGTCATGCGCGCCGCCCCCAGACGACGATTCCCCCGCCGAGGCTCAGCCGGCGAGCGTGAACGTCGTCGAGGCCCGCCTCGCGCCAGGCGTCGAGCAGGCGCGGCTCGGGCCAGTGGCGCCAGAAGCTGCGGATGCTCGCGCCGAGGAAGCGGCCGACGCTGCCCCAGCCGGGCGAGACGACCGCGCCGGCCGCCGGCAGCCCGAGCCGCACGTAGAGCTCCCAGAGCGGGCGCCACGAGGCGCGTGGTAGGCCGAACTCGAGCATCGCGACCGTGGCCCCCCGCCGCGCCACACGCACGAGCTCGCGCAGCGTGGCGGGGACGTCGTCGACGTAGCGGAGGAGGTACGTGAACGTGACGGCGTCGAACTCCCCGTCGGCGAACGGCAAGTCCTCGGCTCGCGCCTCCCGCAGCTCGATCCGGTCACCCAGACCTGCGCGCCGGACTCGCTCGCGTCCCGCCGCCAGCATCTCCGGGCTCTGGTCGATCCCGACCACCGTCCTGGCCGGCTCCGCGCGCGCGAGCTCGATCGCGACGGCCGCGGTCCCGCTCGCCACATCGAGTATTCGATGTGCGTCCGTCGGGATCCGCGAGACGAGGAACGACCGCCAGCGAGGGTCCTGGCCGAAGGAGAGCAGCCGCGCATAGCGGTCGTAGGTCGGGCCGAGCGGCGCGAACAGGTCCCGCGCGTGGCGCGTGCGGGCGGAGGCCTCCACGGCCCTATTCTGGCCGCATGAGCGTCGCCGAGGACGTCGGGCGCATCGCGAGCGCCGCCGCGGAGTTCGCAGAGCCGGGCGAGGCTCTCGCCGGCGTGGTCGTTGCGGAGACCCTCGGCCGGCAGGTCTATCTCTGCGCGTTCGAGTCCGCAGAGGGCCACTCCTGGCTCGCGCTCGACACCGATGCCCGGCCGGTGACCGAGAGGCAGCTCGTCCGCGAGGCGGCCTCGCTCGCGGCGCTCTGCGAGGTGGCGGAGGAGTCGGCGGGCGGCGGACATCTCGAGGAGCTCCGCGGACGCCTCGCCGAGCTACGCGAGACGGACAATCCCGAGGGGATCGAGGAAGCAGAGGCTGCCGCCGCGTCTCTGGCGGAGACGCTGCAGGCGGAGCCCCGCGTCGCAAGCGGCGCCTACCTCGATGCGATCGGCTCGGCTTCGCGACGGCTCGAGCTGGCACTCGGCGAGAGCGGCGCCTCTCCATTCGCCGCTGCGATGCAGGCCGCGCTCGGCTCGGTCGAGGAGCTCGGCGAGGACGTCGAGCGGAACTACAGGCTGCCGCTCGGCTGACGGCTACCCTGGTACCCATGGAAGGCGGCGGCTTCGGATTTCCCTTCGGCGGCGACCCCGAGGACATCATGCGGGGCCTGCGCGAGTTCGCCGAGCAGCAGGCTGAGAGCGTCCAGGAAGCCCAGCGGGAGCAGTTCGCCACGCTCACGCTCAACACCGCCGTCGAGCTGACCGCGGCCGCGCTGCAGCAGATGCAGCCGCAGGGCGGCGTCGACGAGCAGGCGATCGCCCTGCGCGACGCGATGCGCGTGCTCTTCCCCGAGGCGGTGGCGCTCGTCAGCGCCGCACGCCAGGGGTTCATGCGCGAGACCTGACCTAGGCGACCGCCGCCGGGCTCTGCGCCAGTTCCGCGTGGTACGTGTTCTCGTACTGCTCGAGGGAGAAGTCGTCGAGGAACGCCTTCGCTGCCGCGCGGCCGTTGGCCACGAGCAGCTGCTGCTTCGCCTGGGAGAGGTCGAACTCCGTCGTCCCGACGTCGTCGGCGTCGACGGCGAGCGTGCGCACCCGGGTCGAATGCGAGACGAAGCGCTCGTCCCACGCCGACTCGGCGGTGTGGAAGATCTCGAACGCGAAGCGGAGCTGCCACGGCGCGACTTTCGCCAGCACGCCCGGCCCGCCGAAGCCGTGGCCGCCCTTCAGGGTGAAGCCGAAGGTGGGGCGGATCGGCTGGCGGCCCGTCACCTTCGGGTCGACGTCCCACAGCCAGACCGGGAAGTTCGAGAGCGTGCCGCCGTCGACGATCAGGCACGTCCTTCCCTGCACGTCCTGCAGCTGGACTGGATCGAAGAAGTAGGGAATCGACATGCTCATCCGAGCCGCGCGTGCGATCGAGAAGTCGTTCGGCTCGATCGGGCGGCCGGTGCGCGGGTCGCGGTACAGCTGCAGGTCGCCGGGCAGGACGAGCAGGCGGCCCGCCGTGACGTCGACGGCGATGAGCTTCAGCCACCACTGCTCGGTGTGATCGGCCGGGTCGTCGTTCTTGCGCACGTCCGCGAAGGTTGCGCCGCCGAGGACGTCCTCGAACCAGCTCTCGAACGCCTTCCCCGGCGCCATGCCGCGGCCGAGGAGGAGCCGCCCGATCCCGAGCAGCTTGCTGTGGAGAGGGAAGTCGGCGAACTGCCCGAAGCTCGTCCGGCGCATCAGGTCGAGCATCGCCTGGGCATCGTGACCGGTCGCGAGGTAGCAGGCGATGATCGCGCCGGCGCTCGCACCCGCGACGTTCTTCCAGGTGCGGATGGGCTTGGTCGGGTGCTCGGCGAATCCGCAGAGCGCGCCCGCGAGCGCCAGACCCTTCACCCCGCCGCCCCTGAACACCGCGTCGGCCTCGTCGATCCACTGCATCGTCCTGCGCCTCCTCCGGTTGTCTGGCGCCGCAGTGGTCGGTCTGACCGTACTCCCGAGGACACCGGCCGACAACCCCCTCCTGCGTAGAATCGCCGCGCCCGTGTCGCTGCTCGACTCCGCCCTCGTCCGCCTCCTGCCGGCGGTGCCGAAGCCCGTGGTGCAGCTGTTCTCCTCCCGCTACATCGCAGGAGCAACGCTCACGGAGGCCGTCGAGTGCGTGCGCGGGCTCAACGCGGGCGGGAAGATGGCGACGGTCGACGTGCTGGGCGAGGAGATCACGCACGAGGAGGAGACCCGGGCTATCGCGCAGGCGTATCGCGACGTCTTCGCGGCCATCGACGAGGCGGCGCTCGACGCCAACGTCAGCGTCAAGCTCACCGCGCTCGGGCTCGATCTCTCCTACGAGCTCTGCCGCGAGAACCTCGTCGACGTCCTTCGCACCGCGGCCGGCTACGGCAACTTCGTCCGCATCGACATGGAGGACTCGTCCACGACCGACGACACGCTGCGGCTCTACCGCGAGCTGCGCGAGGGCGGGCACGACAACGTCGGCGTCGTCCTCCAGGCCCGCCTGCGGCGCACCCTCGACGACGTGCGGGCGCTCGCCGATCTGCGGCCGGGTGTCCGCCTCTGCAAGGGGATCTACCTCGAGCCGAGCACGATCGCGTTCACGGATTACGAGGCGGTGCGGGCGAACTTCCTCGCCTGCCTCGACGCGCTCCTCGACGCGGGCTGCTACGTCGGCGTCGCCACCCACGACGAGTGGCTGATCGGCCAGTCGCTCGCGCGGATCTCGCAGCGGGGGCTCGAGCCGCTCGAGTACGAGCTCCAGATGCTGCTCGGCGTGCGTGAGGAGCGGCGTGACATGCTCGTCTCGGAGGGACACCGGCTGCGCGTCTACGTCCCCTTCGGCGAGCACTGGTACAGGTACTCGCTGCGGCGGCTGCAGGAGAACCCGGCGATGGCGGGCACGATCGCTCGCGCGACGGCCGGCCGCGTCCTCCGCCTCGGCGCGCGGTGATCTGGGCGCGGGCCGAGGGCTGCCGAGTCACCCTCGCGGACGGGCGCGAGCTCCTCGATCTGACCGGCGGCTTCGGCGTCGCGGCGCTCGGCCACCGGAATCCGCGCATCCTCCAGGCCTGGCGCGAGCAGGAGGTCGTGCACGCGCTCGGCGATCTCGCCGACGCCGAGGTGACCGTGCGCCTGCGGGAGGCCTTGCCGCGCCCCTCGAAGCTCGGTGTGACCGGGGAGGACGCCGTCGAGATCGCGCTCCGGACGGCGCTGCTCGCGACCGGGCGGCCGGGCATCGTCGCCTTCGAGGGCGCCTACCACGGCACGGGGCTCCTCGCGCTCGCGGCGACGGGGCTCGAGCGGTTCCGGGAGCCGTTCGCCCCGTGGCTCCCCGGGCCTGTGCACCGCCGCGCGTACGGCGAGGACCCAGGGCGCCTTCCGCGGGACGCGGGGTGCGTGATCGTCGAGCCCGTCCAGGGCCGCGGGGGCTCGCGGGTGCCGCCGGACGGCTTCCTCGAGACGTTGCGCAGCCGGTGCGACGAGTCGGGCGCGCTGCTCCTCGTCGACTCGATCTACTGCGGGCTTGGCCGGGTGGGAGAGATGTGGCCCGGCGAGGACGTCGCGGACGTCCTGTGCATCGGCAAGGCGCTCGGCGGCGGCTTGCCGTTGTCTACGGCGCTCTTCTACCGGGAGGGCCTCGAGGAGGCCTGGCGGCTGGGGCCGGAGGACGTCTACACGCACACACACGTCGGGAGCCCGCTCGCCTGTGCGGCGGCCCTCGTGGTGCTCGACGAGGTGCCGAAGCTGCTCGATCGCGTATTTGCGGCGGGCGAGCGCTTCGAGCGGGCGGGATGGCGCGGGCGGGGGGTCCTACGCGCTCGCGAGGGCGACGTGGGCGAGGCACTCGAGCGCGGCGTCCTCGTCGTCCCGGCCGGCCGCGACGGCTCCCTGATCCAGGCGACGCCGCCGCTGACGATCACCGACGCCGAGCTCGAGGAGGCGCTCGAGAGGCTGGGCTGAGCGGACATGTCCGGTGTCAGACACCGGACATGTCTCTTCGGGCTAGGCCACGCGCCGCGCGTAGAGCAGGAACGTCGCGGGGATCCGCTGGTCGTGGCGGCGTCGCGAGGTGCCGCCCGGGTATTCCTCGAGCGCCTCGACGCGCAGGCCGGCCCGGGTCAGCGCGCTCACGACCTGGCCGATGCGCCACAGCCTGTCGGCGCCGGCCGGGTCGCGGAAATAGTCGCTTCGCCAGCGGAGCAGCCCGTCGACGCAATCCGCCACGGGATGGTCGTCGAACACGAGGAGCTCGCCGGGTGCGCGCAGCGCCGCCGCGATCCCCAGCGCCCAGCCGTCGAGGTCGTCCAGGCGGCCGAGGACGCCCTCCCCGGAGTAGACGAGGTCGAAGCGGCCCCGCCGTAACTGCCGGGGCAACGACTGCGGCTCGCCATCGACCCAGAGGATCTTCGGCCACCGCCCGCGCGCCGCCTCGAGCGCGGCCGGGCGCGGGTCGACGCCCGTCGCCACGGCTCCGAGCTCCGCGAGCGCGGCGGTCGCCTCGCCGGCTCCGCACAGCAGATGAAGGACCCGCTTGCCCTTCAGGTCGCCGAGCGTGCGCTGAACGAATTGCGGGAGCTCGACCGGCTCGGCGCGCGCTCGGTGCGCGTCGTCCCAGGCGCGGAGGTTCTCCTCGGTCGGCTCCATCCGCGTCCCTAGGCCCCGAGCGAGTAGCCGCCGTCCACGACGAGGGTCTGGCCGCAGATCATCGCCGCGTCCGGCGAGCAGAGGAAGGACACGACGGCCGCGACGTCCTCCGGTTCGACGAGCCGCCCGGCCGGCGTGCGCTTGACCGTGGCGAGCATCTGCTCCTTGTTCGGGAACCAGTCGAGCGCCTCGGTGTCGACGACTCCCGCCGAGACGCAGTTGACGCGGACCCCGCGCGGGGCGAGATCGAAGGCGAGATAGCGCACGACCGACTCGAGGGCCGCCTTGGAGGTGCCGACGAGGACGTAGTTCGGGAGCACGCGCTGCGCGCCGAGGCTCGAGATCGCGAGGATCGAGCCGCCTTCTTCCATCGCCGGGGCGGTGGCGCGCGCGAGGGAGAGGAGCGCGCGCGCGTTCGCGGCCAGCGTCCAGTCCCAGTGCTTGTCCTCGGTCTCGAGCGCGGGCCGGATCACGCCCGTCGCGGCGTTGTGGACGACGACCCGGTACGGCCCCCCCGCGGCGAGCTCCTCCACGACCTTCGCGTCGGCGACGTTCCCACGCACGAGCACGGGTTCGGCGCCCGCCTCCGTGACGAGGGCGGCTGCCTCCTCGGCCGCCGTGTCGTTCCGCATGTAGCCGAGCACCGCGCGGGAGGCTCCGTCGGCCACGAGCCGCAGTGCGATGGCCCGGCCGATCCCCCGCGTCCCCCCGGTGACGAGCACCGAGGCGCCTTGAAGATTCATCGCCGCGGCAGCGGCTCGTCCGCGGGCGCCGAGCTCGGCAGCTCGCTCCAGCCGGGCCGCGTTCGCGGCTCACGCCGGCTGTCGGCCGCCTTCGAGGAGGCATGGCCGAGCCGGTCGAGAAGCTCGATCTTCTCCTCGGCATAGCGCCGGACCGGGTGCTCCTCGGGCAGGTCCAGGACGAGCTCGCGTACGCGGGCGCGAAGCTGGTAGGCGAAGTGCGGCGTCGCGGGCCCGACGAGCTCGTCGACGTCGGCGAAGGTCGGCTCCGGCATCGGACCGTGAGCCTAACGCCAGCGCCGCCACAGGCGGCGCGGTCTACCGGCCGGGCGTCGGTGGCTCTGCCGCCGACGCTTCCAGCCTGAAGGTACGTTCGCGGGCGTGCGGCGCCCGTCTGTAGTCGATGCCATGTTGTTCGGGACGGTGCTCCTCTGGGCGCTGAACATCACCGTCACGAAGTACATGTTCGACCACGGCTGGCTGCCGCTCGCGTACGGGACGATCCGCTACTTCGCGGCGATCGCGCTCTTCTGGATCTTCACGTACCGCCGCGAGGGCTCCTTCCGGATCGCGCGCGGCGACTTGAAGTACGTCCTGCTCGCAGGGCTCTTCATCCTCCTCAATCAGGTCTGCTTCGTCTACGGCGTCAAGCTCGCGCATGCCTCGACGGTTGCGCTGCTGCTCGGCGCCACGCCCGTGTTCATCGGACTGATCTCGGTCGTGCTCGGGCTCGAGACCTTGGCCCCCGCCTTCTGGATCGGGGCACTGATGACCTTTGTCGGCGTAGGGCTCGTTGCGGCCGCGGCCACAGGCGGGATCGGGAGCTCGCTCGGGGGCGATCTGATCGCGATTGCGACCGCATTCACGTGGGCCGCCTACACCGTCTCGATCAGGCCGCTCATGCGCCGCTACTCGCCGTATCGGATCAGCGCGCTCGTGCTCGCGCTCGGGTGGGTGCCGCTCGCCCTCCTCGCGCTCGCCTCGGGCCAGCTCGCCGACGAGTCGTTCTCCTTCGGGTGGAAGGTCTGGCTCGGCTTCGGCTACGCCGTGGTCGGCCCGCTCTTCCTCACGAACATCCTCTGGTTCACGGCAATCGACCGCGTCGGTCCTTCGCGCGCGGCCCTGTTCGGCAACTTGCAGCCGTTCTTCGCCGTCTTCTTCGCGCTCGTGCTGCTCGGGGAGAGCCTGCATGCGCTCGAGATCGCAGGGGGCGTCCTCATCTTCGCGGGGATCGCGTACGAGCGCGTGTGGCGCCGGGCGCCGGGACGCGCGCCGACGGTCGAGTGAGCTCTCCGCGGGTCTCGGTCCTGCTGCCGGTGCGGGACGAGGAGCCGTTCCTCGCGGAGTGCCTGACGTCCCTGTCGGCCCAGACGCTCTCGGACTTCGAGGTGGTCGCGGTCGACGACGGGTCTATCGATGCGACGCCCGTGATCCTCGCCGCGCACGCACGTGCCGACTCCCGCTTCCGCGTCCTCCGGCAGGAGCCTGCCGGCATGGTCTCGGCTTCCGAGCGCGCGCGGGCGGAGGCGCGCGCTCCGCTGATCGCGCGGATGGACGCGGACGACGTCGCGCTCCCCGAGCGACTCGAGCTCCAGGTGGCGGCGATCGAGGAGGAGGGCCTCGCAGCAGTAGGCGGCCGGGTCGAGTACTTCCCCGACCCCACCGACGGGATGCAGGCCTATGCCGACTGGCTCAACTCCCTCGTCACCGTCGACGCGGCGCTGCGCGACCTCTGGATCGAGTGCCCGCTGCCCGGGCCCGGCCTGACCGCGCGGACCGAGCTCGTCTCCTACCGCGACCGCGGCTGGCCGGAGGACTACGACCTCGTCCTGCGGATCTGGGAAGGGCGTGGCCGCTTCCGCAACGTCGACGCCCTCGTGCACCGCTGGCGAGACCACCCGGAGCGGCTGACCCGCACGCAGCCGGCGTATAGCCTGGACGCGTTCCGGCGCTGCAAGGTGCACTTCCTGCGGAGGACGCTGCTTGCCGGCGCTCGCGCCGCGGTCGTCTGGGGAGCGGGCCCGACCGGGAAGGCGTTCGCGCGCGAGCTCCTGGCCGCCGGCACACCGCTCGCCGCGTTCGTCGAGGTCGACCCGCGCAAGCTCGGCAAGCGGATCCACGGCGCTCCCGTCGTGCCCGTCGACGCCGCAGCGGATTTTCCCGGCGCACTCGCCCTCGGTGCTGTCTCCGGGCCCGAGGGACGGGCGAGAGTGCGCGAGCTGGCGGCCGGGCTCGGCCTCGTCGAGGGGACGGACTTCGTCGCCGTCGCCTGAGGGGCATAATCGGCTTATGGCCGAAGACTTCATGCCCCTGCTCGGCTGGGACCACGTCGAGCTCTGGGTCGGCAACGCAAAGCAGGCTGCGTACTTCTACGAGCACGCGATGGGCTTCACGCGCACGGCGTACGCGGGGCCCGAGACCGGCGTCCGCGACCGTGCGTCCTACGTGCTCGAGCAGGACGACATCCGCTTCGTCGTCACCAGCGCGCTCCGGGAGGAGCACGAGATCACGAAGCACCATGCGCGCCACGGCGACGGTGTCCGTGACATCGCTCTCACCGTGCCGGATGCGACGCAGGCCTACCGCGAAGCCGTCTCGCGCGGCGCGCGCAGCGTGCTCGAGCCACGTCGCGACGAGGACGAGTTCGGGGCGGTCGAGCGCGCGGCGATCGCGACCTACGGCGACACGATCCACACCTTCGTCGACCGCGCCGACTACGCCGGACCCTTCCTGCCGGGCTTCGTGTCGGTCTCGGAGAACGGCCATGCCGACCCGGGCGTCGGCCTGCTCAACATCGACCACATCGTCGGCAACGTCGAGCTCGGCCGGATGGACTACTGGGTCGAGTTCTACGAGCGTGTCTTCGGGATGACGAACATCCTCCACTTCGGCGACGAGCAGATCCAGACGGAGTACTCGGCGCTCATGTCCAAGGTCATGTCGGACGGGCAGGGCAAGATCAAGTTCCCGATCAACGAGCCGGCCGAGGGCAAGCGCAAGAGCCAGATCGAGGAGTACGTCGAGTTCTACGGCGGCGCGGGCGCGCAGCACATCGCGCTGGCCTCGAGCGACATCGTCTCGACCGTCGAGGCGATGAAGCAGCGGGGCTTCGTCTTCCTCGAGACCCCCGACTCCTACTACGACGAGGCGCCGGTCCGCGTGGGCGAGATCGCCGAGGACTACGCGGTGCTGCAGGAGCACAAGATCCTCGTCGACCGGGACGAGGACGGGTACCTACTCCAGATCTTCACGAAGACGGCTCAGGATCGGCCTACGGTCTTCTTCGAGGTGATCGAGCGGCACGGCGCGACGACCTTCGGCGAAGGCAACTTCAAGGCGCTGTTCGAGGCGATCGAGCGCGAGCAGGCGCTGCGCGGCAACCTCTAGGGAGGGCCGACGGACCTCTTCGACGACGCGAGGGCGGCGAGCCGGCAGGCACGCTCGCTCCGGCGCGTCGGGCACCGCCCGTTTCCGCTCCCCGCGAGCCGCTGGACGCTCGGCCAGACCTGGGAGCACACCTTCTGGGCCCACTGGCCCGTCTCGGCCGTCGAGCTCCGGCAGCGGGTTCCAGACGAGCTCGAGATCGAGGAGCACGACGGAAGCGCCTGGCTCGGGATCCAGTTCTTTCGCGTGCGCGCGCTGCGGGCGCGCGGAGCGTTGCCGGTGCCCGGCATCTCCTCGTTCCTGCAGCTCAACGTCCGCACGTACGTCCGCGGCCCCGACGGCCTGCCCGGGGTCTGGTTCTTCAGCATCGACGCCTCGAGCCGCCTCGCTGCGCTCGGCGTGCGCCGGATCTACCACGTGCCGGCCTTCCACGCGCGGATGACGCTCGAGCCGGTGCGGGACTGGCAGGAGGCGGAGTGCGTCCGGGTCGGGGAGCCGGGGCGCGTGTTCGCCGCGCGCTATCGGGCGACGGGGCAGACGTTCCACACGGAGCCCGGCTCGCTCGAGTCGTTCCTCACCGAGCGCTACCGCCTCTTCTCCGCCGACGCGAGCGCGGAGATGCACCACGACCGCTGGCTGCTGAGCCCCGCGGAGGCGGAGGTCGAGCTCGTGTCGCTCGTGCCGTTCGCGCTCTCTGGCTCGCCGCGCTGCCACTTCGCCTTCCGGCAGGACGCGCTCATCTGGCCGCCCGAGCCCATCCCCGCCTGAGGGCTATTTACGCTTCTCGGCGTGCAGCCCCAGCGGAAAGCCGCCCTCTGGTCGGTGCTCGCGGCGCTCGCGCTCATCGCGCTGAAGCTCGGCACCGGCCTCGCGACGCACAGCCTCGGCCTGATCTCCGAGGCGGCGCACTCGGGAACGGATCTCATCGCCGCGCTCTTGACCTTCTTCGCGGTGGGCGTCGCCGTGCGGCCCGCGGATCCCGGCCACCAGTACGGGCATGGGAAGGCGGAGCATCTCGCGGCGCTCGCCGAGGGGGCGATCCTCGTCATCGCGAGCGTCGTCATCGTCTGGCGCGCGATCGTGCGCCTCGTAAACGGCGGCGGCTCGGTGGATGCGACCTGGTATGCGCTCCTCGTCGTCGGCCTCGTCATCTGCATCGACCTCGCACGCACGACGGCGTCGTGGCGCGCCGCACGCACGTACTCGAGCCCCGCGCTCGCGTCGAACGCGCTCCACTTCGGCAGCGATCTCGGCGGTTCGGTGGCGGTGCTCGTCGGCCTGCTGCTGGTCCGGGCGGGCCATCCGCGGGCCGACGCCGTCGCCGCGCTCCTCGTCGCGGTGCTCGTCCTGCTCGCCGCCGCGCGCTTGATGCGGCGCAACGTCGACGTGTTGATGGACCGGGTTCCGGCCGATGCCGAGGAGGCGGCGCGCCGCGCGATCGTCGGCGTCAGGCCGCCCGTGCAGCTGCGCCGTCTGCGGATGCGGCAGGCGGCGGGACGGGTCTTCGCCGATGTCGTGATCGGCGTCGAGTACGACGCGGGCGTGAGTCAGGGGCACACGGCGGCCGACATGGTCGAGCGCGCGGTGCAGTCCGCGCTGCCCGAGGCCGACGTCGTTGTCCACGTCGAGCCGATGGGAGCGGCCGACGCCGATGTGCGTGAGCGCGCCCACGCCGCGGCGCTCAACGTGCCGCGCGTCCGCGAGGTGCACAACGTCTCGGTCCTCTCCGTCGACAGTGGCACCGAGCTCTCGCTCCACCTCAAGCTTCCCGGGGGGCTCTCGCTGCAGGAGGCGCACGCCATTGCCGAGGAGGTCGAGCGGGCGATCGAGCGCGCCGTCCCCGAGGTGTCGGCGGTGCAGACCCACCTCGAGCCGCTCGGGGAGGAGGCCGCGGGAACCGAGGTGGTCGGCGACGCCGCCAGCGTGCGGCGCATCGTCCGCGCCGAGCTCGGCGTCGACCCCGCGGAGCTCCGCTTCGTCGACACCGACGAGGGCGTGGTCGCCTACCTGACGCTGCGGCTCGGCTCCGACACGCTCGCCGCCGCGCATGCCGACGCGAGCCGCATCGAGGAGCTCATCCGGCGCGAACGGCCCGAGATCGCCGACGTCGTCGTGCACACGGAGCCCCGGTAAGGGACCCGATGAAGCTCTGCATGTTCTCGCCGCGCGAGCCGTTCCTCGACCGCGGCTGGCCGGGGCGGATCGACGGCGAGACGGTGATCCAGCTCGCCGCCCAGACGCTGCAGGCGTTCTTCACCGGCGGCGGGCAGGCGCGCGAGCACGCCGAGTACGCGCTCGCCGACGTCGTCCTCCGGGCACCGGTTCTGCATCCGCCGTCGGTGCGGATCTTCGACGACTCCGGCGACTTCGTCTTCGCGAATCCGGCGGCCGTCAAGGCGGTTGGGGAAGACCCGGGAGTGGAAGGAGCCGAACCCGTGGAGCACGTCGCTGCGATCATCGGAGCCGACGGTGCGATCGGCGGCTTCACGCCGCTCGTCGAGTGGGTCGCCCGTGACTTGCGCGGTGCGAAGCAACGCGACTTCGCTCTCACGCTCGGGCCGGTGGTGACGACGCCCGACGAGGGCATGCCGCCGGGCGTCGACTGGGAGCGCCTCGTCGCGCACGCGGCCGAGAACACGACGCTCTATCCCGGAGACCTGATCGCCAGATGAGGGTCGCGATCGTGGGGGCCGGCGTGATGGGATGCGCGACGGCATGGGCGCTGCGCGAGCGCGGCGCCGACGCGACCGTTCACGAGCAGTTCGGGCTCGACCACGACCGGGGCTCGAGCCATGGCCGCACGCGCATCTTCCGCGTGGCGTATCCGGAAGCGGAGTGGGTGCGCCTTGCACAGGAGGCGCGGGCGGGCTGGCTGGATCTCGACCCCGGTCTCCTCGGCCTCTACGGGCTTATCGAGCTCGTCGCAGACCCCTCGCTCACGTCCGCACGCGCTCTCGACGAGTGCGGAGTGCCGTACCGGATCCTCGACGGAGAGGAGGTGCGTGCGCACGGCGCGGCTTTGCCCGACGGCTGGGCGGCACTGCACGTCGCCGAAGCCGGCGTCGTGTTCGCCGACCGGGCGCGCCATGCGTTCCTCGAAGCCGCCGGAGTCGAGGTCGAGACGAACCGGCGCGTCGATTCGACCGACGAGCTGGACGCCGACGTCGTCGTCGTCACCGCGGGCCCGTGGGTGCGCGAGCTCGTTCCCGACGTTCCGGTCAAGGTTACGCACGAGACCGTCGCGTACTTCAGGCACGAGGGAGCCGCGCGGCCGTCGATCGTCGACCTCAACGCCGAGACGCGCGGCCACGGCATGTACTCGCTCCACGATCCCGTCCACGGACTGAAGGCCGGCGCGCACCACGCCGGCGCCGAGGCCGATCCGAACGCCCAGCTGCCGCCGGACCCCGCGATCGTCGAGCGCATCGCCTCGTGGGTGCGCGAGCGCTTCCCGGACGTCGACCCGCAGCCGGTGGAGGCCGACACGTGTCTCTACACGACGACGGTGGACGAGCGGTTCGTCCTCGAGCGGCGCGGCCGGGTCGTCGTGGGCTCGGCGTGCTCGGGGCACGGCTTCAAGTTCGCGCCTGCGGTCGGGCGCAGGCTCGCCGCGCTCGCGCTGGAGGAGTGAGTGAGCAGGGGCGCCGCCGAAGCCGCCCCTTGCCGTCAGCTCACCCGAGGCAGCTGGTCGTGCCGAGCGTCCACGAGCCGCCACCCGCGGCCGTGTCGACGATGAGCCCCGTCGCCGGGTCTCCCTCGTCGGTCGCTCCTCCGACCGTGCCCATCTGCGTGCCCGATGCGAGACCGACGTCCGCGAGCGGCGCATCGACCTCGATCCGGCCGTTCGGTCCCGTGACGAAGCTGCCCGTCACGGTGTTCACCGGCGTGTACTGGTAGTCGCCGGAATCGTCGAACCCGATCGTTCCGTCGGTGTACGTGACCGCGCCGGTCGCGTCGAGCGTCGCGGCGACCGCGTAGTAGTCGTGCGTGTACGTCGCCGGCGGCGCGGTGCCGTCGTCCGGCTGCGTCCAGTACATGATCCAGTCGGCGCTCGTCCAACCGGTCGGCAGCGTCGGCGTGAAGTTCGCGACCGTGAGCGCTGCCCGCACGTCGCTGCCGTCGTTCGACAGCGCCACGTCCCCGTGGAGAATGTCGAGCTGCGGCGCCGAGTCCGGGAGGCTCGACGCGTCGCCGTTCGGGTCGTTGAAGGTCGCCGGACAGCCGTAGCTCGGGCCAGCCGCCTGGATCGGCGTCGGGTCGCTCCCCGTAGGCATCGCCTTCGACAGCGCCTTGGTGTTGCCGTTGTCGGCCGCCTTGATGATGTTCACGAGGTTCGGCGTGCCGAGACCGGTCGGGAAGTCCCACCCCGGCGTGGCCGGCAGCGGGTTCGCCCCTTCCGTGACGTCGAAGAACGCGTTCGGCGTCGTCGCGGAGACGTGGTAGAGGACGGCGTTGGCGTTGCCCAGCGGGCTCGCCTTGTGCTGCGCGTTGGCGTGCGCCGCGTTCACCCGCGCCCACATCCCGGCCCAGAGCGGCGACGAGAGGCTTGTCCCGCCCTCGGCGAAGTGGTCCGCGTAGGTACTGGTCGACGGGTCGTAGTCGGTCATGTCGTACCCGTCGGCCTCCAGTCCGCCGACGCCGTCGACGATGACGGTCGCATCACCCGAGAGCGCGGACACGTCCGCCGTTCCCCGACAGAGCGTCTCCGCGGGGTACGGCTGCCCGTCGGGCTGGGAGACGCAGACGTTCGCCTTCAGCGCGGTGATGCCGTTCTGGTACGCCGGCTGGGCGATGAAGTGACTCGCGGTGCCGCCGCCGTGATCCCAGGCGTGCTCGTCCACCCGCTGGGGGTTCGTCGCGGCGCCGTTCGTGTAGAGCACCGTGCCGCCGACGCCGGTCGCGTTCGGGTCGCTGGCCGGATACGCGCCGCTCTCGACGGGTCCGTACGTGACACCGTTCACGGCGGTGGCGCCGATCGCGCAGCCCGCACCGGTGTCACCGGTGGCGGCGAAGAACGCGCGTCCCTCGGTCGCCGCCTGCGCGAGGGCGAAGCTGCTCGCCGTCTGCGCCGGGCCGAGAAGGCCGTCGAGGGCCGGGTTGTCCTCGCAGATCCCGATCGAGGCGTTGACCTGGTTGGGCCCGTTCGGGTCGCTCGCCCACGTTTGCAGCGACGTCGCGAGCCCTCCGACCGAGAGATCCGAGCCGAAGTAGAGCCGCAGCTGCGAGACGTCCGGTGCCATGCCGGTCGACGCCTGCGTGTCGAGCTCCCACTCGATTCGTCCGGAGTCGTCCGTCTTGGGACCCGGATCGGTCCAGTAGACCTGCACGGGGACGACCGGGAGGTTCCGCGTCTTCTCGAACTCGCGCAGCGCCGAGACCACATCGGCGGTCTGTCCCTCGCCGATGATCCCGATCGACTGGCCGTTGCCGAGGTCGGTCGACGGCTGCTGGTACACCGACCAGAGGTCGGTCGGACCGAGCAGCCCCGTGCACGCATTGACGCCCGGAACGCACTGGCCCTGCGGCTCGGGGTTGCCCGGGCCGGGCTGGGCCTTCGGGTTCTTCATCTGTACGAGGTTCTGCAGCCCGAGCACCCCGACCACGCCGATGCCGGCGGGGACGAGCGGCGCGTTCACGTTCGCGTAGAAATGGGTGCCGTCGGTGTTCTGGAAGTTGTGGATCGCGACGCCGAACGTCCGCTCCACCTGCGCCGCTGTGCCGCTGGCGAGGGTGAGGTCGCCGAGGCCCTGCGTGTTGTAGAGCTCGAGCCCGTCTCGGGTCACGAAGTTGCGGACGGCCGCGATGCTCGCGGCGGGTGCGTCGAAGCGCGCCTGGAACTGGGCCGGTGTGAGCCATTGCTCGTAGTTCGCGCTCGACGGATCGTTGAGCGAGGCCTCGTAGTCGGCGATCGCCTGCTCGTCGTGCTGCAACGGGACGACCACGTTCATCACCTGGTCGGACGCGACCGGACCCAGGTCCGTGTACGTGCCGAGGTTCGGAACGACGTCCGCCGGGAGCGTGGTGGTGGGCACGTTCGTCGTGGCGGTGATTCCGGAGTTGGCGCCGGCAGCTGCGCTCGCTCCGAAGGCAAGCGTGGCCAGCACGAGAACAAGGGCGGCAAGCGCCCCTGACTGACTCTTCATTCAAAGTCCCCCTCAGGCCGGGATGGTGCCCCGCCGTTCCCGCCGCGAGGAGATTCCAAACGCGGACTAAGCTACGAGCGATGCCCTTCTACCAGCGCCTCGGCGACGTGCCGCGCAAGCGCCACGTCCAGTTCCGGGACAACGGGACGCTTCTGACCGAAGAGGTCATGGGCCTCGAGGGCTTCACCGGGAACGAGTCGATCCTCTACCACCTCCAGTCGCCCTGCCGCGTGATGGAGCTCGCCGGCTTCGAGCCGATCGAGCGCGAGGAATGGGTGCCCGACCAGCACGCGCACCGGCACTTCAAGACCTTCGACACGGAGCCCGCCGGCGACGAGATCACCGGCCGCAGGCTCCTGATGTGGAACGGTGACGTCGAGATCTCGCTCTGCCGGCCGTCCGGCTCGATGGACTACTTCTTCCGCAACGGCGAGGGCGACGAGGTGATCTTCGTCCACGAGGGTTCGGGGACGCTCGAGACGATCTTCGGCGATCTCCCCTACAAGGAAGGCGACTACGTCGTCGTCCCGCGCGGTACGACGTACAGGTTCAAGCCCGAAGGCGACCAGCGCTATCTCGTCTTCGAGACGCCCGGGCTGATCGAGATCCCGCGCCGCTACCGGAACCAGTACGGGCAGCTCGTGGAGGGCGCGCCGTACTACCACCGCGACATCCATCCGCCGACCGAGCTGCACACGGTGCGCGAGCGCGGCGAGTATCCGGTCAAGGTCCGCGTCCGCGACGGCTATCAGACCTACGTGCTGGACTACCACCCGTTCGACGTGGTCGGCTGGGACGGCTACCTCTATCCGTGGACGTTCTCCATCCACGACTTCGAGCCCATCACCGGCCGCATCCACCAGCCGCCGCCGTCGCACCAGACCTTTCAGGGCCGGAACTTCGTGATCTGCTCGTTCTGTCCGCGCAAGCTCGACTTCGACCCGCTCGCGGTGCCGATCCCGTACCACCACTCGAACCTGCAGTCGGAGGAGATGATCTATTACGTCTCCGGCAACTTCGGCTCCCGGAAGGGCGTCGAGGTCGGCTCGATCACGCTCCATCCGTCCGGTCTGCCGCACGGGCCGCAGCCGGGGCTCGCCGAGAAGGCGATCGGGATGCACGAGACGCACGAGCTCGCCGTGATGTGCGACACGTTCAATCCGCTCCGCCTCACGACGTTCGCGCGCGATCTGGACGACGGCCGGTATGCGTACTCCTGGTACGAGAACGCGCAGAACGGCGACGCGCCCGAGGGCGCGGACGCCTCGGGCGCCGGGTTGACCTCGCACCTCTAAGTAGTTCCACCGATGCGGCACGCCGCTGCGGCGGTGAGGCTGGGTGAACGAAGGAGGTGGGCGATGAGAAGCTCAGTGTTGGTGGGTGCCGCCGTCGTCGGCACGGCCGGCATCTCACGCAAACGGCTGCGGAACCTCGGCGCCACCCGTGCCGAGCGTCAGGCGGCCCTGCCCGGAGACGAGCTCGTCGCCGGCGCGAAGCGGCCGTCCACGATGGCGATCGCGATCGACGCGCCGCCGTCCGCGGTCTGGCCGTGGCTCGCTCAGATGGGCTGCGACCGCGCCGGCTTCTACAGCTGGGACCGGCTCGACAACGGCGGTCGGCCAAGCGCGACCGAAATCCATCCGGAGTGGCAGGCGCTTTCAGTCGGCCATCGCATGGCGTGCGCGCCGGACGGCCGCTGGTGGTTCACGGTCGAGCGCCTCGAGCCGGAGCGCCTGCTTGTCCTGCGATCGTCGATCGACGTCGGCCGGAGGGAGCCGTTCGACCCGTCTGCGGTGAGACCTCGGTTCGCGATCGAGGGCGTCTGGACCTTCTTGCTCGGCGAGCTTCCCGACCGAAAGACACGCCTTGTCGCACGGGCCAACGGCGTTGTGCGGCCCCGGCTGCTCGCCGTGGGAAATCTGGTGTTCTGGGATCCGGCCCATGCCGTGATGCAGGCGCGGCAGCTCCGCAATCTGAAGCAACGCGCCGAGAGGATTCGGCCGCAGGAGGTGGTCGCGGCGGCGGCGTGAGTAGCGCATAGCCTGGAGCCCGGTGGCGTTCGTCGAGGTACCGCAGCCGTTCTCCCTCGAGCTGACGACGGCGCGCTTCCGCGCCTTCGGGCTCGACCGGGCGACGGTGTGGGAGGACGGGGCGCTGTACCGCGCGGTCGGTGGCCGTGAGGTGCGGATCGCGCCCGCGGACGGCGGCGTGGAGGTGGAGCCGCTCGACGCCGAGACCGAGGCAGTCGTGCGCAAGCTGCTCGGCTTCGACTTCGATCTCGTCGCCTTCTCGGCGTGGGCGGCGGACGACGAGCTGCTCGCTCCGCTCGTGCTCCGCTTCGCGGGCTTCCGCCCGACCCTCGCCCCGGATCCGTTCGAGATGCTCGTCGGGGCGATCACTGCGCAGCAGGTGTCCCTGTTCGCGGCCGTCGCGATCCGCAACCGCCTCGTCGAGCGGTTCGGCGAGCGCGTCGGCCGGGTCTGGGGATTCCCGACGCGCGACCGGCTCGCGGCGGTTTCCGGGGACGAGCTCTTCGCGCTCGGCTTCTCGCGGCGCAAGGCGGAGTACGTGATCGGGCTCGCGCGCTCCGACCTCGACCTCGCGGCGCTCGCCCTGCTTCCCGACGACGAGGTGAAGGCCCGGCTGACTGCGCTGCGCGGCGTGGGGGAGTGGACGGCGGACTGGTTCCTCGCCCGCTACCTGGGCCGCCCGCGCGCGTGGCCCGCCGGCGACCTCGCTCTCCGCAAGGCGGTCCGCGCGCTCTATGGTGACGTCGACGTCCGCGCCGTCGGCGCGCGCTTCGACCCCTTCCAGAACCTGACCGCGCACTACCTCCTCGTCCAGTTCCTGAACACGTGATCCGAGCCGCGACTCCCGACGACCTGCCGCTCGTCCGCCGGCTCTGGCAAGCGTTCAACGACGAGATTCCGGACGAGCCCTGGCGTGAGGACGATCTCGCCGAGGATCTCGCCTGGCTCGAGGAGGCGATTCGCGACGAAATCGTGCTGCTCGCCGGTCAGGACGGGCTCGCGGTAGCGCGTCGGCGCGGCCAGCGGCTCGGCTTTCTCGAGGTCGTGTACGTGGAGCCCGAGGCGAGACGGCGCGGCCTCGCGGCCGAGCTCGTTCGCGAGGCCGCGGCTCGACTCCGGAAGGAAGGAGCGGAGATGCTCGAGCTCGAAGTGCTCGCTTCGAACAAGGATGCACGCGCGATCTACGAGCGCTGGGGCTTCAAGCCGGTCGAGCTGACGCTCGGTGCGCCGCTCGATCAGCTCGAGCAGCGCCTCGCGCCGGCGGAGGGGCCGACGTTCGGTTTCGTCCACGTCCAGACCGACGACGTCGAGAAGGTGCGGCGGGACGCCGCGAAGGTGCTCCGGCTCGAGCCGGACGTCGAGGCCGGGAGCGGCTGGGTTCGCGTGCGCTCCGACGCCACCGACGCCGATCCGGCGAGGCTCAAGGCGCTCGCGAAGGAGCTCTCGTACACGACGGGCGGCGTCGTCCTCTCGCTCGGCGTCGAACGCGGCGCAGTGGTGCGCTACGACCTCTTCGACCGCGGCTCCGACGTCGACGAATACCTGTCCGTTCCGGAGTACTACGGCGCGCTGCCGCCGGGAGACGCCTACGCGCTCGGAGCGAACGCGACCGTGGTCGGGCGGCTGACCGGCGCCGACCCGAAGCGTGTGCGCGAGACCGCCCGAACGGCGACGTCGCCCAACGAGCTGCCGCCCGCCCAGGAGCTGTACGAGCAAATTGCCAAGGTAATGGGGGTGCAACCGTGATCACGCTCTACGACGCCCCGCGCTGTCCGTACTGCGCGCGGGTCCGAATCGTCCTCGCGGAGAAGGGCATCGAGGTCGAGGTAGTCGAGATCGACCTCTCCGACCGCCCCGCGTGGCTGTACGAGAAGAACCCGACGGGACGCGTGCCCGTGATCGAGGAGGACGGAGGCCCGCCCCTGCCCGAGTCGGCCGTGATCATGGAGTTCCTCGAGGAGCGCTACCCGGAGCCGCCGCTCCTCCCGCCCGACCCCGCTGACCGGGCGGCGGTCCGGCTGCTGGTCTTCCGCGACCACGAGCTGACCGACCCGTACTACGCCTTCAGGCGCGGGAAGGACGGGGCCCGCGAAGAGCTCGACGCTGCGCTCGCGCGATTCGACTCGCTGCTCGCCGAGCGGCCGTACCTCGGCGGCGCCGAGTTCGGGCTTGCGGACATTGCCCTCGTCCCCTGGTTCCTCCGCGCGCGCGACATGCTGGAGGTCGAGCTCGACGGCTTCCCCTCGCTCGTCGACTGGCTCGCCCGGCTCGAGCAGCGACCCTCCATCGCTGCCGAAGCAGGTATCGTCGCCGCGCTGTGACGCTGAGAGCTGTCGTCGACTCCGGCTGGCTCGCGGAGCATCTCGGCGAGGACGACCTCGTCGTGGGCGACGTCCGCGGGCCGAACGCACACATGCGCGGGCACATCTCCGGCTCGCGCCCGCTTGTGCTCGGCTCGCCGCCGCCCGCGGCGGACGAGGAGTCGGCCCGCGCTCTCGCCGAGGAGATCGCGCTGCGTCTGCGGAGGCACGGAATCACCGGGCGGGAGCGTCTCGTGCTCGTCGATCGCGGCGACGGCGTCGGCGCAATGCCGGCGGCGCAGATGGCCGAGCTCGCGGGGCATCCCCGCGTCGCGATCCTGCTCGGCGGCATCGCCGGCTGGCAAGGCGAGCTCGAGGAGGGAGCAGTCGAGCTGGAACCGGTCCACCAGGCCGAGGCCGATCTCGAGCCGAACCCTCGCGCTCTGCCGACGCGGCAGGAGCTCGCGAGCCGCCTCGGCGATCCGTCGCTGACCTTGCTCGACGTGCGGACGGCGGACGAGTTCAGCGGGCGGCGCGGAAACCAATGCGATCCACGGCAGGGGCACATCCCCGGCGCGCGGAACCTCGACGTCGGCGAGCTGTTCGAAGCGCCGGGCCAACCGGCGCCGGCCGAACGCGTCCGCGAGCTCGTCGGTCTGCCCGAGGGCACGGAGATCGTCGCCTACTGCCATTCCGGGTCGCGGTCGGCGCTGGCGACCCTCGCCCTCCGCGCCGCGGGCTACGACGCCCGCAACTACGCCGGCTCGTGGCACGAGTGGAGCCGCCACGACGAGCTGCCGCTCGAGCGCTGACCTAGTTCTCGGTGCGGCTCGCCGTCTCGAGCCCGGCGCGCAGCTTCAGGACGGCGGCCGTGACCTCCACGAGGCCGGCGAGCAGCGCGACGTAGATCCCGTATCTCGCGCCGACGTCGACGCCGCGGTAGCGCGGCAGGGTGAGCCAGCGGATGACGACGAGCAGCAGCCCGAGGGCGGCGATTCCTGCAATGAGCGCAGACGGACCCGCCTTCCCCGGTAAGAGCGAGACGCTCGCGCGCCGGAGCAGCAAGAGGCCCGCCACGACGAGGAGCAACGTCCCGGCCCACGCGGTGAAGCCCGCCGACCAGGCGCTGACGGTCACGCTGAGCGGGCCCACAGTCACGCCCCACCAGGGCAGGAAGCTCGCGACGAGCGCAACGCCCGCGCTCCCGACGACCAGCCGATCCAGCGTGTCCAGGTGCTTCCAGTCGAACGACATGGAGCCAACCCTACGAAAGTGCGATCAGCGCGACACCTCCAGCAACCGCCGCGGCGCCTGCAAGCCGCTCGATTCCCACGCGCTCGCGGAGGAACGTGCCGGCGAGCACGGCCGCGATCACGACGCTCGTCTCACGCACGGCGGCCACCTCGGGAGCGGAGGCGAGACGGAGCGCGGCGAGCACGAGAGCGTAAGCACCGAACGACCCAACCGCTGCGGCCACCGTCGTCACCGTGAGTTGCGCGCGGAGCGCCTGAGCGCCTCGCCGCGCCGCGACGATGGGCACCGCGACCAACGCGACCGGGAGCAGGACGAGCTCGAGATACGGCAGCGATGCGGCGTGGCGTAGCCCGTCCTTGTCCACGAGCGTGTAGCCGGCGATCGCGCAGCCGATCGCAAGCGCGACGAGCACGCCCTCCGCTCCCCGCCGGATCCCGCGGACGAGCACGACCCCGACCGCCACGAGGCAGACCCCGGCGGCCGCCCACGCAGAGACGTGGCGGCTCAGGACGACCACCGTGCCGAGCAGGACGAGCACCGGAGCCGAGCCGCGCGCGACCGGGTACACGACCGACAGCTCCCGCCGGCGGTACGCGGCGACGAGCAGCGCGAAGTACGCAGCCTCGAGCGCGGCCGACGCGGCGACGTACGGCGCGACGGCCCATGAGACCGACCAGGTCGCCGCCGCGACCGGGGAGAAGATCAGGACCGAGAGCCCGAGGACGACGGCCGTGCGGGCCTCGACGTCCTCCGAGCCCCGCAGGAGGACGTTCCAGCCGGCGTGGAGCAACGCCGCCGCCAGGGCCAGGGCGAGCGCGTCAGCGGCCACGTGCGAGCCGCTCGGCGGCGACGAGGAACGAGCGGCAGAGGCGCCGCCCGAGCTCGTTCCAGCCGCCGATCCGCTCGCGTGTCTCGGCCAGCAGCCGGGCGGGATCGGGTGGCGGATCCCCCTCGTCGGCGATCCAGCGCTCGAGCTGCGGCTCCGTCACCTCCGGATGGAACTGGACGCCCCAGCAGGTCTCGCCGAGCCGGAACGCCTGCAAGGAGGCCGCGCTGTGCGCGAGCGCGACCGCTCCCTCCGGCACGTCGTGCGCGTAGTGGTGCCAGAGAAGACCACCGAACCGGGCGGGCAGCGCCGAGAAGACGGGATCCGTAGTCCCGGCCTCCGTCAGCTCGACCTCGCCCCAGCCGATCTCGGGCACCGGCAACCGTCCGACCCACGCGCCCGTCGCGCGCGCGAGCAGTTCGCTGCCGAGACAGATGCCCAGCGTCGGGATCTCCTGCTCGACCAGCCCGCGCAGCCACTCCGTCTCGTCGCGCAGCCACGGATACACGTCGTCCTGGTCGGGATGCATGAACCCGCCGAAGACGAGCACGGCGTCGTACGCCTCGAGCGACTGCGGCATGGGCGTTCCCCACTCGAAGCTCCAGTCGTCGCGCCGGTGGCCGGCCTCGGCCACGAGGGGGCCGAACAGCTCGGGGCCCGCATCCTGGCCGTGCACGAGCGAGAGGACGTTCATGCTCCGCCGCTCGCGGCGATCCGGTTGACGTCGAGGAGGCGACGCAGCTGCCGGGCGTTCGTCGCCGCCTGCGCGACCCGCCCGAGGGGATTCTCGGGATCCTCCGACGAGGCGTTGTTGTTGAAGAAGGCGAACGCCTGCTGCGCCTGGCCCGCGAGCTCGCGCAAGGGCTCGACCCATTCGCCGAGCTCCTCGTCGGAATAGAGGTAGTCGAAGCGCTCGGCCGCCGAGCCGCCGCGCTTGTTCCACGTCGCGAGGTTGCGCCCATGGAAGCGGACGTAGGCCGTCGGCGACGTTGTCGCGACGACGGTGGGAACGAGATTCTTCGCCGTGTCGGAGCGCGGCGCGTCGACGACCACGTAGCCGGCGCCGATCCGCTCGAGGAAGGCCAGGCTCTCGTCTCGGTGCTCGTCGTCGAGCCACGAGCGGTGCCGGAACTCGACCAGCATCTCGTCGTCACCCAGCTGCTCGCGCGCCCACTCGAGGTACTCGAGCGAGGACTCCTTGCTCACGACGTACGGCGGTAGCTGGAAGAGGATGCCGCCGAGCTTGCCGGCGGCGCGGAGCGGCTCGAGCGCGGTGAGGAACCGGCGGAAGACCTCGGCGCGGAGCTCGCGCGGCGGCCGGTCGATGCGGCCGCGCTCGTCGACCGGCATCTCGCCGCGCAGATCCTCCGGCACCACCTCCGCCTTGACCGGGTGCCGCGTCATGAGGCCGAACGCCTTGATGTGCATCGTGAATCCGTCCGGGGTTCGTTCGGCCCAGCCCTGCACCATCGACTCGCTCGGCAGGCGGTAGAACGTCGAGTCGACCTCGACGGTGTCGAAGTGCTCGGCGTACCAGGCGAGCCGTTCCTTGGCCGGCAGCTTCGGCGGGTAGAACCACTTCGAGAGCGCCTCGTCCGCCCACGAGCACGTGCCGATCCGGATCGTCGCCGCCATGCGGCGGAAGCTAACGGGAGACGGCGCGGTTCAGGAGCGAGAGGTTGAGCGTGAGCCCGCGGATGACGATCGAGCCGGCGCCGGCTGCGGGCGGTCCGTACACGCCGTCCGCGGTCTGACCCCCGACCGTGACGACGATGCGCTTGCCGCGCGGCAGGAGAACCGCCTGGTCGCTGAGCGGGATCCGCAGGACGCCGGCCTTCCTCGTTACCGGTGCGGCACCGTAGGTCACCGGTGTCGAGCTGCCCTTCGCCGCTACCGTCGCGACGAGATCTCCCCACTGCTGTGCGCCGGAGTAGCGGACGACGACCGAGCTGTCGCCGAAGGTCTCGAGCGGCCCACCCGTCAGCCTCACCGACCGGCTCACCGTGGCTGGCTTCGTCAGCGTCGTCCGGCCCGGCAGGTTGACGCTCATGTGCCGCGTGCGGGGGATGCCCTTGTAGAAGCTCGGCGTGCCGTCGAACGGGTCGTGCGCGAGCTGGACGCCGCTGCCGAGCTTCGGCCCTCCGGCCAGGTACTCGCGCAGCCAGGCGACCACCTCCGCCAGATACTCCGGCTGCTCGAGCGTGGGGTTCGTCGCCGGAGGATGGCCGAGGTCGCCGAGGTAGAGCCGCTTCGGTCCGGGGAGCAGCCTGTATGCGGCGAGCGCCTGGTCGAGGTCGAAGAGGAAGTCGTGGCGCCCTTGCAGGATGAACGTCGGTACGTGGAGCGAGCGGAGCTGCGCGCGCGAGGATCGAGCCGCCTCGGTGCTCTTGACCGCCGCCGTCACGTTGCCGGCGAGGAGATCCTGGCGCGTCTGGGCGAGCGACGAGTCCCACTGCGCCGGCGGGACGTCCTTGGCGAGCTGGTCGACCTCGCCCGCCTTCGGCACGCCGTCGGGGTTGAGCGCCGCTCCGAGGTCGGTCCACGCGATCGCGGGCACGATCGCCTTGAACGGGACTCCGGCGACCGCAGCGTTCCAGACCTCGCCGCCTCCGAGCGAGAGGCCGACGGCTCCGATCTGCGTGTCGGACACGTCGTTCCGGGCGGCCAGCCAGGTGAAGAGATCGCGCGCGTCCTGTACCTCTTGCGGGCCGTCGAGCCCGAACGTGCCGCCCGAGGCTCCGGTGCCGCGTGCGTCGCAGGCGAGCGAGGCGAGCCCCGCGGGGGCGAGGGCGGCCTGTGCGATCGTCTCCATGAACGCGTGGCTCTGGCCGAGCCCGTGGAAGAGCAGCACTCCCGCCCAGCCTCCGGTGGGCGGGCTTCCACCGGGAAGGACGAGCCCGCATGCGAGCTTCGTCCCGTCCGATGCCGTGATCGTCAGTTCCTGCGTCGAGGGGCCGACGGCGCGCGTCCCCGCGAGCACGGCCGAGGCGGCCGCGGCGGCACCGGCACAGACCACGGCAGCGGCGACGACGCCGACGGCGACCCGGGTCCGACCCACGAGACGCACGCTAGCGCGCATTTACGATGGGCGCCATGGATCCGCGGCCCGTAGGCGTCTTCGACTCCGGCGTGGGCGGGCTGACCGTCCTCCACGAGTGCCTCGTGACGATGCCGAACGAGGATTTCGTCTACCTCGGCGACCATGCGCGCCTCCCGTACGGGCCCCGGCCGCTCGAGGAGATCCGCCGCTTCGCGCGGGAGATCGGCGCGTATCTCGAGCAGCAGGACGTCAAGCTGATCCTGGTCGCGTGCAACGCCGCGACCTCGGCGGCGCTGCCGCGGCTGCAGGAGGAGCTGAGCGTGCCGGTCGTGGGCGTGATCACTCCCGAGGCGCACGCCGCCGTGCAGGCGACTCGCAACCGTCGCGTCGGCCTCCTCGCCACCGAGGCGACGGTCGACGCCGGACGCTATGCCGAGCTCGTCCATGCTCTCGACGCCGGCATCTCGTTCCATCCGGTCGCCTGCCCGCGGCTCGTGCCGCTGATCGAGGGAGAGGACCCCTACGGCGAGGAGACCGAGAGCGCCGTGCGCGAGTACGCGTCGCCGCTGCGGGAGGAGGGCGTCGACACCGTGATCCTCGGGTGCACGCACTACCCGCTGATCCGGAAGATCTTCGAGCGCGTCTTCGGCCGCGACATCACTCTCGTCTTCTCGGCGGAGGAGACCGCCCGCGAGGTGGCGGAGACGCTTGCGCGCAAGGGCGTCGAGAACGAGCGGGGGCACGAGGGCACGTACCGGTTCCTCACGACGGGCGACCCGGAGGCCTTCCGCGTGCTGGGGCGCCGGTTCCTCCAGCTGCCGGTCCGCGAGGTCGAGCACGTGACCGTGGCGACGCTGGAAGAGGCGCCGGCGTGAGCAGTCGCGAGGACGGCCGGAAGCCCGACCAGCTCCGCGCGATCGCCTTCGAGCCCGACTATCTCGAGAATCCGCACGGCTCGGTCGTCATCACGCAGGGGCGGACGAAGGTGCTCTGCACGGCGATGGTCGAGGAGGACGTTCCGCGCTGGCTGCGCAACCAGGGGCGCGGCTGGATCACCGCCGAGTACTCGCTCTTGCCCGCATCGACCGGCGAGCGCGTGCAGCGGGAGGCGGCGCGCGGCAAGCAGCAGGGCCGTACCGTCGAGATCCAGCGGCTGATCGGCCGGGCGGTCCGAGCGGTGGCCGACTTCGACGCCCTCGGCGAACGGACGCTCTGGCTCGACTGCGACGTCCTCCAGGCCGACGGCGGCACCCGCTGCGCCGCGATCTGCGGCGCCTACGTCGCAGCCATGCGCGCACTCGACCGATTCGGCCTCTCGCGCACCTTCCGCGACTCCGTCGCGGCCGTGTCGGTGGGCGTCGTCGAGGGCGTCCCGGTTCTCGACCTCGACTACGCGGAGGACTCGAGTGCCGACACCGACATGAATGTCGTGATGACTGGCGACGGCCGCCTGGTCGAGGTGCAGGCGACGGCCGAGCGCGACCCGTTCGCCCGCGAGACGCTCGACGAGCTCCTCGGGCTGGCGACGGCGGGTATCGGCGAGATCGCGGCGCTGCAGGCCGAGGCGGTCGCGCGTGAGCTCCCTTAGCGTCGCCGCCGCCGCGACGATCGGTTGGCCCGAGGTGCTGCTGCGCCTCTTCGTGGCGGCGGCTCTCGGCGGCGCGATCGGCGTCGAGCGCGAGCTGCGGGAGCGCCAGGCCGGGCTGCGCACGCATCTCGTCGTCTGCGTCGGCGCTGCGCTCTTCACCCTCGTCTCCGCATACGGCTTCGAGGGCATCGTCGCGCAGGGACGCGTGGTGGCGGACCCGACGCGGATCGCGGCTCAGATCGTGAGCGGGATCGGCTTCCTGGGCGCCGGCGCGATCATCCGCCAGGGCCTCTCGGTTCGCGGCCTCACGACTGCGGCGACGCTGTGGCTCGTCGCAGCGATCGGGATGGCGTCCGGCGCCGGCTATTGGGACGGGGCGCTCATCACGACCGCCGGCGCGCTGCTCACGCTCGGCCCGCTCCGCATCGTCGCCTACCGGCTGCTGCGCGGCTTCCGCCCGGCTCTCGACCGGCTCCTCGTGGAGATCCCGGCCGGCGGCAGCCCCGGTCCGATCATCGACGCGATCGAGCGGGCCGGCGGACGCGTCCTCTCGCTCGACGTCACGCAGGAGGGAGAACGACGCTCGGTCGCCGCGGACGTCGAGCTGCCGCCGGGGACGACGGCCGTCGGCGTCGTAGCAGGCGTCGCCGAGCTGGACGGCGTGCTCGAGGTGCAGTGGACGGATTGACCGCGGTTCTCTGTTCGAGGAACCGGCACAAGGCACGTGAGCTCGAGCGGCTGCTGCCGGGCTGGGCACTCGAGCCGCTCGACCGCGACGACTACCCGCCCGAGACGGGCGCCACCTACTACGACAACGCCCGCATCAAGGCTGAGTTCGGCCGCGAGCACGCGAACGGCTGGGTGCTCGCGGAGGACTCGGGCCTCGAGGTGGAAGCCCTGGGGGGCCGGCCGGGCGTGCTGTCGGCGCGCTACGCGCCGGAGGGGCCCCCGGCGGTGGCGAAGCTCCTCGGCGAGCTCGAGGGCGTCGCGGATCGGCGCGGGCGTTACGTCTCGGAGCTCGTGCTCCTCGCTCCCGATGGTCGCGAGCTGCGCGGCACCGGCACGCTCGACGGTCGGATCGCGCTCGCGGCGCTCGGCACCGAAGGCTTCGGCTACGACCCGATCTTCATTCCGGATGGCGAGGAGCGGACGGTGGCGGAGCTGGGGAACGACTGGAAGGCGAGGCGCTCCCATCGAGCCCTTGCTGCGCAGGCGCTCGTTCAAGCTCTCGGCGGCGCTCGCGCCACCACCAGTTGAGCTCGCCGCCGAAGACGATCACGTTCGCCATCACGTAGAGCCAGAGCAGGAGGATCGCCGGCCCACCGAGCGTCCTCAGGGTGACGTTCACGTCGGCGAAGCGCACGAAGATCGGCAGCGCCTGGAACGAGGCCTCGAGCGCGAGCGCACCTGCGATCGCGCCCGGCAGCGCCTCTGCGAGCTCCACCTTCGTGTTCGGCAGCCAGCGATAGATGACGAGCAGGAAGAGGAACACGCCGATGAGAGAGGCGCCGATCGAGACGATGTAGGCGAGCGCCGGGCTGCGCGCGAAGGTGCCGAGATTGTGCTTCAGGAAGTCGACGCCGAGCCCGCCGACGACGAGGCTGGCGAACAGCGTGACGAGGACGCTCGCCGTGAGGGCCGCCGCGAGCAGCTTCCCGTGCAGGAAGCGCCGGTTCGGGAGCCCATACACGATGTTGAGTGCCGACTCGAGCGCGCTGAACAGCGAGACCGACGACCAGAGCAGGCCGACGCCGCCGATGATGCCGAGCGTCGCCGCGTTGTTCTGGACGCGGCGAACGAGCTTGATGATGCTGTCGAGCGACGTCCCGGGGAACGCGTGCTTCAGCTCCCGGATGAAGAAGTCCGACGCCTGGGCGCGGTGCGCGAGGCCGAAGAGCGAGAGCGTGAGGAAGACGAGGGGCACGAACGAGAGCAGCGCGAAGTACGCGACCATCGCTGCGAGGTGGGTGCCGCGGTCGGCGAAGAACTTGCGCGCGAGCTGGCGGCGTCGAATCGTCACGCGCGAATCCTCGCTGATAGCCTCGACGGCGATGGAGGCGGCGCGAGCTCTCGCGGATCTCGTCGAGATCTCGCCGCAGGTGGAGGCGGCCGCAGTGGTCAACGGCGACGGCGAGCCGGCCGGCTCGAGCGGCGTTCCCGAGCCGCG